>OBLI01004269.1_pt1 | contig 10338 bp, 5 predicted proteins | sample 1519701 | NCBI WGS metagenome assembly OBLI01 (sample SAMEA3663005, study PRJEB22513) | pig gut metagenome | biome: pig gut; feature: pig-associated habitat; material: faeces | place: France | collected 2012 | reverse complement strand
AGCCTGGGATAAACCAGAAATCGTACTTCCAAAACCTAATGGAAATACATTTTCACTCCACTACAGTAATGAGAGTGATCCATCAAATCGTTCCGAAATGATGTATCAAACCTTATGCTTTATTTATGGCAAAGAACATGTTAAAAGGGAAGCTTTTTATAAATTTTCATGCGTAGATAAGGATAAAAAGTTTTCAAGTTCATTTGGGCATGACGAATGGACTGAAATTTGTAAGGATTTGTTTGCCTTTGAAGATTGGCTTACTATTGGAGAATCAGTTGATGGAAAGACGATACATTTTGATTTCGAAACGAAAGAAGAGTTTCTTGAAAAATATAATATGATAGATAAGTCGAAGAGTTTTGCTATCAAGAAAAGTCCTTTGGATTCAGATTTTAAGTTTAAGGTAAATACCTCCATTATAAGCGAAAAATCATTGAAGCAGCTTTTTGATGAGAAACTGGAAAAATTGTCTGGAGCAGAATTTGTCGTTGATAAATCCGACTATAATGGACGAGCAGAATATCAGTTTATTGGTAAATTGATACCCTCAGAATCTAATGCTGGCAAATTAGTTTTATATATTCCAAATTATTTCAATGAAGATAAAGTAAGGGCAAAACAACTAATCAAGTTCTGGAAAAAGAATCCAAAATTTGGTTCAATTCATGCGGACCTTCGTGGAGATGCCGCTAAAACGCAGTGGCTTGATGCTGCGATGGACAAATTAGGAGATATAGATGGTTGGTCATTAAACAACAAACCAATTAATAAAGACATAAAAGACTTTATCTTTGATTCGTCAAAAGCAAAACCGATTGAATTATTAGAATCAAATGATATAGAGGAAATGCCGGAGTATCAAAACTTCGACAAAACCTCTATACTAAAATTGAATGATTCACAAAAGAAATCAGTTCTTAGGGGATTATTGGCTGATGATTTGTGTATGTTACAAGGCCCTCCTGGGACTGGTAAAACCACAGTTATTGCAGAACTTATCTGGCAACTTGTAAGAACTGCGCAAGATTCCAGAATCCTTCTTACTTCAGAAACGAACCTGGCAGTTGATAATGCTTTGGAGAAGCTAATGAATGAGAAGAACATCAACCCATCACTATCTCGATATATTACCCTTATAAAGCCTATCAGATTTGGAAAAACTGAGAAGTTTGAGGAGGAGGGTAAAAGATATTCTATTGAAAGAATAGAAAAATGGGTCGACAATCTCGCTGAGTTTGAAAATGATTATGACAACGAAGGTCTTGAAGACAATGAAGAAGATGAAGAAGAAATACTTAACAACGACGAGAACGTTGTAAGTCTATGGATGTATCGTATTGCCAATCGTCAGCAAGATGATGAATTTAAGTACAACGACGTTCTGGAGGAATGGCGAAAGGACCTTTGTAACCCTGACGTTGATGCAAAAAGAAGATTTAAGGATATGTACCTAAGACATGCAAATGTCATAGGAAGCACTTGTAGTTCAACAGGAAGTCCTGGATTTCAAAAAGACTATCTCACCACTTTTCTTGGACTATCAAAAGAACAGCTAGCTTCCGTTCGTACTTTAAACAACAAACTTGGAGGTAAAGAATCCGACATCAACTATGAATTGATAGTACAAGCTCTTGCAAAATTAGACCTTGATGTTGAGCTAAAAACACAGAAGGATCTTCTTGCTCTTAAAGAAACGCTTCAGAAATTATATACGGTAAAATTTGACACTGTAATTATGGATGAAGCAAGTAAAGCTACGCCACCAGAACTTCTACTGCCACTCTGTTATGCGCAAAAATCAATCATAATAGGAGATCATAGACAGTTACCTCCTATGCTAAACGAGAAGAGCTTTAGAGAAGCACTACTCGACTTAAAAGATACAGATGCAACAAAATTGTCGGAAGAAATCGATCGAGACTTTGTAGAAACATCTCAATTCAAAAGGCTCATTTTGAATCCAAATGTTTCACCAACTATCAAATCGACATTTAATCTACAATATAGAATGCATCAATATATTAACGATGTGATAAGTCAATTCTACGAATCGGATGAATGTGGCGGATTAAAATGTGGATTAGATCCTGCAAGAATGGATTCAGAAGATCTCACTGATGTCCAAAGTCGCTATCACGGTTTCTCTTATCCTGGTTTTATATCTCCTGATATACATACAATTTGGATAAATGTTGATGAACCAGAAGAAAATGATGGCACCTCAAAAGTAAACATTACTGAAATTGAAGCTATTAAGAAAGTGCTTTCTTTGCTGAAGAAAGCTGCTGGTTTTAATGATTATATGGCACATTGGGATTATTATGCAAATGACGATTTCCGAAAAAAGGAAGAAAAAGAAATTGGAATTATTAGTTTCTATGGTAAACAGGTTAAAAAGATGCAAGAGTCTGTTAGACCTTTAGCTAAAGAATTGTCAATTCCAATAAGATTAAAGACTGTTGATAAATTCCAAGGAATGGAAAGAAATATCATTATTGTTTCTACTGTTAGAAGCAACAAAAATAAAAAAATAAATGGTTTTGTTTCAAACAATAGTGATGCGGGATTCGCAAAATCTCCAGAGAGATTGAATGTCGCATTGTCGAGAGCAAGAAGATTGTTAATCGTTGTTGGCAACAAGTCTTTCTTCTCAGGAATTAAAGACAATGAAGGTAAATATCTCTACAGAAATGCCATTAACGTAATTGAAAAAAATGGTTTAGTTATTGATTATAATGATTTAAAGAAACTGTAAAATGAAATTTTTCAATTCAAAACTATATAATGAAGTTCGTGTAGCCAAAAAGCCTACAGAAATCTTTCTTGGTTTTATCCAAAAGGAATGGAAGTATTCTATGGCAGACTATATCGCTGATTGTATTGAGTCTATACCACTAACTATTTTTGATAAAGCAGTATGTGGATTGCTCAACATAGATAGTCAATTATCTTTTGTCCAAATAGGCGAGATTCTTGGCTTAAACATTGTTGACAACGAACAGGAAATGTTATATTGTGACCATGCCGAAGTGGAATTGCTACAGAATTCTTTAGACGAAATGGTTGAATATAATATGATAGCAAGATCTATTTTTGATTCATCCTACTATCGTATAACAGAACAAGGCAGGAATTTCTTAGAAGAAGGGAAAAAACTACGGACTCGTTCCAACGTAAGTTTTCGACTATATTTCGACTGGACTACGGGTTTACATAAAGATGCAAAAAAAGTATTCGAGAAAATCGAAGAGGGAAAAATTGTTTCTGACGATGCCAATCCCTCACTAACAGACGAATCCTTTTTAAAAACTTTCATGTATGAACAACAACCTACTATATACAACCAAGAAGGTAACAGTTTCTCTAACCTAAAGCTAAATAAGGTTCAAAATGTTGTATATACAATTTCTGTTGGACTATTGTACGATTTCACGAATAGTTCGTACCGTCTTATTGCTGCTGATGAAAATAGCAATTTGGCTTCCTTCTTCAACAAATCTATAGAGTCAAATGAAGACATCTATGATACAATACTCAAAGAGTCATTAAGTAAATGTAATAGAGTCTCTATTGAAAAATGTATCGAGCAAACTGAATTTGAAGATGCTTCGGTTTTACTTGCAAATAGTATTTCAGAGAAAAATGAGTCAGATAGCCAAAAATCTATTATAGAGTTTGATAAATCTAAATCTCTATATGAAATAGAGTATTTTTGGACACATCTGGATAGTATCGTCGATTCTAATGTGAATAGACTGTATTTTTTCATACCATATATTTCAAATGAAGTACTTCATATAATTTCTGATTATTCACAAAGTATTCAAGATAAGTATGTATATATTACATACAATGATTCAGAAAGCGAAATCGAACTACTTATCGACAATGTGTTTTTTTTAAGAAAAGAAATAGCAAATTTCACTTTGGCATGTTATTGTACTTCAAATCTCGTATTTGAATATATCAATTATATCCATTCATTTGAATCAATCTCATTTGCAACAAGTGTTATCGTTAAAAAACAATCGTCATCATTTAATATTGAAGAGGTTGACAAGTATTTTGCTACAGCAATTCTGCCGCGAGCAATCAATTTCGTTGAATCAGAATTAGTTCCTCGAAATTTCTCTGGTAGAATAAAAGATATAGAGCGTGTTATATGGTATATGGATATGTTAGAGCAATTTGGCTCTTGGCAAGACAAACTGGGATATACCGGGAAGATAGCTACTCTTAAAGTAAAACAAAATAGAATTTTAAGGAATATAAAACATGAACATGAAACTTCCTTAATAAATGAATTACAAGAAATATTGATTGCAAATGATTTCTCAAAGATTCGGAAATTGGATAAAATCTATTCATTGCGTAAACAAATAGACTCTATCCAGTCAGAAGTTCTTAATGATTATCAGGAAGTGAAAACTTTTCTATCTGAACTGCTGAAAGCTCTTGAAGAAAGAGAACGATTCATTAAAGATACTATTATCTCAAAATATTTCGTATTTGACACTAACATTTTTTTGTCGGATCCTCATATACTTAGTAAGGTTAAATATTTAGATTATGTCATTCTTGCTGCAAGAGTCACAGAGGAATTAAACAAACATAAAACAAACAAAGATCAAAATATCGCCAAGAATGCGCAAATGGCCATTAAACTCATTGGAAATGAGCGAAGAAAGGAAAATGGACATCTAATTTTTGAAAGAGCAAAGTTAGATTTACTTCCACATGAATTTAGCAAACGCGATGCTGACAATATGATTCTTGCGGTAGCATTAAATCACCAAAAAGAGAATATTTGTTTAGTCACATCTGACGAAGGGCTTCTTCAGAAATCCTTACAAGTTGAAATACCATGTCTTTCTTTAAACGAATTTTATTCCTTCATTGAAAATAGGGAAAAAGAAAGGAAGAAAGATATCAAAGAATCCAAACGTAATCAACAGTCGCAAAATAATAAAAGTCGCAAATAATATTTCTTCACAGTATGAGCAATAAAGATAAAGTGAACTGGCCAGATGTCTTTCAGGCGTTTATGGACGAAATAATTGTTCAAGCAAAAATAACAGAATATACGGGAAAAGGGTTTAAAGCACTTGTTTGGGGGCTTGAAAGCTATCTTCCTAATATCCATAAAGCAATGGGTATAAACAATCCTGAAGATATTGTAGGAACTGAGATACCTGTGTTTATCACAAAAATAATGCCATTAAATAATACCATATCGGTTTCATATAACAAGTCTAACGAAGATCGTGCACAAGCAAAGGAAACCATCAAAGCAATAGAAGTTGGATCAGTTTGGCAAGGCACTATCAAAAATGTTACTTCTTATGGACTGTTTGTTACGATTGCTCCAGGGGTGGACGGACTAATACATGTCAAAGAGGTTTCTTGGAGTAAGGACTATGATTTAGCAAAACAATATCATGTAGGTGATAAAATCTCAGTTAAAGTCATTGAAATCAACGGAGATAGGATTTCCTTGAGCCATAAGCAACTGCAAGAAAATCCTTGGGACACATTAGATTCCAAATATAAAGAAGGAGACGTTATAAAGGGTATTGTAAGACAGATTGCAGATTACGGTGTATTTATTGAAATTGAACCTGGAATAGAAGCCCTCTTGCATAAAACAGAAATTGATTGGTATGAGGTTGATAATATAAGGGACTTATATAAAATTGGTGATATAGTAGAAGCCGCTATTGTTACTCTTGATAGAGACAAACACAAGATGGCCGTTTCGACAAGAGTATTGAAAAAGGATCCTTGGCTAAACATTGAAACGAATTATCCTATAGGTTCGGTTCACACAGGATACATAAAAAACATTGCCAATTACGGCATTTTTATCAGTATTAATACTGGAATTGAAGGATTGTTACATGCTTCTGAGTTGATACCTATATATAAAACCTTTAAGAAGGACAATTATCATAAAGGCGATAAAATTAAAATTCAGATTAAAGATATAGACAAGGAAAACCGACAATTAAACTTTGCATTGTATCAACAAATTCCAGAAAAGAAAAGAAGACCTCGTATAAATCAGAATTTTTAACCCCAATTTAATAACATTAATTAATTTCAACTAATATTAGTAAGCTATCAATAAAAATATGAAAAACGTGCTTGAAACTATATCTGAAGCATTAAAGTTTGAAGTGGAAATGCGTGAAATAAAAGAAATCTTGCATCGGTACAATTAATAAATCGTATAAAAAAAAGAAAATCTTAGCAAAAATTCGCACTTTCATCTAATTATTCTTTGCAAAATAAAATAATAATCGTATCTTTGCATCACCTTTTTGTACGTATAAACATACGTATTTAGGTATAAAAGATATTAATCACTTTATAAAAATGAAGAAATGACATAAAAGAAGATATGAGTTTATGACATCCCTGACTCGACTGAAATTATCAAAACTTGGGAAATAACGAATAACGTCAGATCGGTTTAGGCAACGGATGTCTGCGCTCCTTTAAAGGGCGTGGACAGAATGGTTGTTGTCTGACGTAGGCACCCCAAGGCCTTGATATACATACTACCGTTTTTGCTTCACGCCCTCTTTCCAAAACGAGAAAGAGGGCTTTTTGTTTGCCCTTCTAAATATTTCCAAACGTCATCTTCGACGGCTTCGCTGGAGTGTTGCAGAAATGCGACATCCAGCGAAGATTCCACTTAGTAATAAAAAGAAATGAAAAAGAAATATAACTTTATCGATTTGTTCGCTGGATGTGGAGGCCTTTCGGAAGGTTTCTATAGGATGGGGTTTAATGCCCTCGCTCATGTTGAAATTAATCACTGGGCTTGCGAAACTCTTCGAAAAAGGATGGTATACTATGGATATAAGAATATTGAAGATGGTGTAATAGAGGAAGACATAACAGCCCCCACTATTATTGAAAGAATAGAATCAGTAACTTGCGGGAAAAATATTGATATCATAATTGGAGGACCTCCATGTCAAGCATACTCAACTGCCGGTAGAGTTCGTGATGGTAAAAAGATGGCAAGTGACCCAAGGAACTTCCTTTTTGAAAGTTATGTTAGGATATTAGAGCACTTCTTACCTAAATTTTTCGTTTTTGAGAATGTTACTGGGATATTATCTGCCAAAGTAAATGGTGCATATATATTTCCCAAGATTATTGAAGCTTTGGGAGAGAAATACCATGTCATTAATGACCCTAACGTACTTATTCATAACACGGCCGATTATGGAGTGCCGCAATTAAGAAAACGAGTTATCATTATCGGAGTTCGTAAAGATATAGACATTAATGTTAGTGATATATACAATAGTATAACAAAAACACATTGGAATCCTGAAACACCAATCGAAGAACGCAACAACAAAAAAAGGTATGTTGATGTTCAAGAAGCTATTGGCGACCTTCCTGCTGTTGCACCAGGTAAAGATGCTTCTACTGATTCGTTTTATTATTCTTGCAATAATGAATTTCTAAAACGCATCGGACAAGAAGGTGTTCACCCTCTTTATGATCATATTGCGAGGAATCATAATAGCCTCGACAGGGAGAGGTTTCAAGTAATGATACACAATCATTGGACATTTGGCCAATTGCGTAAACAGATGCCCCAATATGAACATGAACATGCCAGAGTGTTTGACAATAGCTATGTTGTTCAATGGTGGAATTTACCTTCCAAGACAATCTTAGCTCACATTCATAAAGATGGTTTTCAGTTTATACATCCTGATGAAAAGCAGGCCCGTTCTTTTACTGTAAGGGAAGCTGCAAGAATACAATCATTTCCTGATGATTTTGAATTCGCTGGCTCTAGAGGTGAAAAATATAAACAAATCGGGAACGCAGTTCCACCTTTATTTGCTGAAGCGATAGCCAAATCTATAAAATCACAATTGGATATATTATCATAATATGATATTCGAGAACATTAGAGAATTAAAGCATAAAGATGAGCTGATTGAAAAAATCAATATCTATATACGTTTAGTTGAAGTAACAGCTGAACGTAATAATTCTATTGTTGACTCAAGAGCTACCGCATCAACCTCTGTAATCAAAGAAATGATTAGCATGGGGGTTATTGATGGTGAAGAAGATTTACCTCTATTAGAAAAATATATTGGCAAACTTTTCACTCCTTTCATTAATTGTGTTGGTTATTATCTACAAAACAAAACTGCATTTGGAAATGAACTCGACAAACTGAGCAATTCCAAAAGAAAGCAAATTCAAAAAGCGAATATGGATTCTGGAAAACCGACATTTGCAGATTTCTTTGCAGGTGCTGGTGGATTGAGTTGCGGTTTCACGCAAGCAGGATTTAGAGTCTGTTTCGCAAATGATTTTGAAGATGTATGTATTAGGACTTACAAATATAACCACCCAGAACTCCCATCTAACAAAATAATTCAAGGAGATATTAGAGAAATCGTCTGCAATATTAAAGACTACATTAAAGAAGAGGTCGATGTCGTTGTTGGAGGTCCTCCATGTCAGGGATTTAGCAGTGCAAATCAACAACGCATTATTGATGACCCAAGAAATGAATTATATAAATATTTTATTAAAGCTGTAAGCAACATTCTCCCTAAATTTGTAATTATGGAGAATGTTAAAGGCATGTTGAAAGTTGCAGACCAAGTAGTTGAAGACTATCAAAATATTGATGAAATACGCAACGGGGAACAGTATAGTTATAAGGTAGCATACAAACTATTAAATTCTGTGGACTTTTCTGTTGCCCAAAGTAGGGAACGCCTTATCTATATAGCAATAAGGACAGATATTATGGATAAAAAGCAAATAAATCCTGAATTAATTTTTGAACAAATTTCTTCTAATAATGAAGGAAATAAAGTCCATACTCTTAAAGAAGCCTTGGAATTAATTAAACCTCTTGAAGCACCTCGTATAAAGAATATGAATGAGGTTGATGATTCCAAAACAGGAAAGAAAATAGATAAAAATGATTTTGATGGACAAGAGAATGAATACCTTCGATTAATTAATAACGGAAGGCAAATTCATTATCTCTTTAATCATAAAGCACGTTTTGTTAATGACATTAATTATGATATTTACAGACTTTTGAATCAAGGTGATGATGCCTCTGATCCAAAAATTGCTGATATTATGCCTTATAAAAACCGTCTTCACTGTTTTAAGGACAAATATTACAAATTAATAGCTGACAAACCATCAAGGACTATAACTGCTCATCTTAGGATGGATTGTCATTCACATATACACCCATTCCAAATTCGCGCACTCACTCCTCGTGAAGCAGCACGTTGTCAGTCATTCCCTGATGACTACTTATTTTTGGGTGCATATTTAAAGACGTATATGCAGATAGGTAACGCTGTTCCATGCCTTATGGCAAAAGCAATTGCAAATGTAATAAAGAAATACATATGAATGAATCAAGATTTTTCAAAAAAGTATTAACCCCTGCAGAAGTAGGTAATACAGGAACTCACGAGAAGTACATTCGCCTTACAAACGATTTCGACTTTAAATCTTTTTATCAACAAGAAGGAGAGATTAATGGTTCTGTGAGAGAGATTTTTTTTGAAGCAAAAGACCTGAGTGTTGGTCATGAAAATGATAATCCAATATCATTCAAATTTGTTTATTATGAAAATAGTAACAAAGAAAAACGATTGCCAAGTTTAGGTGCCCTCTATAATAGTCACAACATCCAAGAGGGCGATGTGATAATATTAGAGAGTAGAACATCAGATGGGAATACAGAATTTTTCTTCAGCCATATCAAGGCTGGAGAAATTACATTAAATCCATCAACAATTTATTATACTGAAAAAGAAGCTGTTATTATACATGCAAAAGTATTAAAAGACGTAGTCTTGCAACAAATCTACTACGGTGCCCCAGGCACTGGTAAGTCTCATCGTATAAAGAAACAACTGGAAGAGCTGAATGTACCCAAGGGAAATATCTTCCGTACTACATTCCATCCCGACAGTGACTATTCTTCGTTCGTTGGTGCATATAAGCCTACTATGAAGAAACAATATAGATATGATGGCAAAGTTAAAGCAAAGTACTATGAGGATGATGACTTAGCAGGAGCAAAGCGCGACGATGTTATAATTGACAAGGTTATCCAATATGACTTTATTCCCCAAACATTCATAAAGGCATATACACAGGCATACAAAAATCCTAATGAGAATGTGTATCTAATCATTGAAGAGATAAACCGTGGTAACTGCGCTCAGATATTCGGCGACCTTTTCCAACTTCTCGACCGTGATGATAATGGTGTATCTGAATATCCGATTAAAGCCGACTCTGATTTGA
>OBLI01004267.1_pt1 | contig 10346 bp, 11 predicted proteins | sample 1519701 | NCBI WGS metagenome assembly OBLI01 (sample SAMEA3663005, study PRJEB22513) | pig gut metagenome | biome: pig gut; feature: pig-associated habitat; material: faeces | place: France | collected 2012 | reverse complement strand
GCAGGTCATTACTCTGCCCACATCGGTCTTGCACCGTCATTCAAATTGACCGGATCTCTCCGGAAGTATCATTATCACAGATATGCTTCATCGCCCTGTGCAACTGCTACACATTTTGCCAAATTCTTCTCGCTCCATACCTTTGCTTCAATGTAGTGTTTCAACATTCCCTCACGTTCACTCAAAAAGAGCAGGTATCTCTTGGCGAACCTGCCTAGTGGCTCCGCATATCCTCACGTCCTGTATGCAATCAATATTCAGTTGTCAAGGTACATGGTGCATACGCACCGATCAGCGAATGGAAAGGGACACCGCTGACCGCCTGCTATGCAACTTCAAAAGCCAATATTTTCGTAATCAGCTTTGTTTCTAATCTGCGACGTAAAGTTTCATCAACACAGTAATGCGGATTCCCGCACTCATCATAGAGCTTTCTTGTAGACAGAGCTGCAATATACCCCTCGTAATGTTTCAAAACCTCATTGATTGCTTCCACATCGCCGGAAGCTGCTGCCGCAATGATATGGTAAGGCAGCAACTTTGAACATTTACTTGATTTCTCCATTCCTGATTCCCTCCATAATCTTTTTTAATGCCTGGAGTGAGCTTACCCGGTGATGATGAATGGTACTTCTGACAAGATTCATGTGCTTTGCGATCTCCGTATCTGTCATATCCAGAAAAAAAGACAGCAAAATAACATTCCGCTTCTTTTCCGGCAGATACTTCAATGCTTCACTGATCAGCTCGTCCTTTACCTCAATATCATAATCAAGGACACGAAATACCTCTGATTCTGCTATGTAATCATCCTCAGTATTCAACCGACTCAACTCCTCCTGCGTTAGTTCCGAGAAAGAAACTTCATGCTTTTGCCGATAGCTTCTTGCCCGTTCATAGTCAATCATTTCATTCTTTAACAGGGTTTTACAAAAGCTGTCAAACTGTTTCCTTATTCTTAACTGCTTTTCGGAAGAAGATTGCTCCATAAGAGTTCACCTCCTTCCGCACCCATTTGGAACAGAGTGAAATATCTCCCTTTCACTCCGTAGCACGAATGGAAATATGAGCAGCGTCGAAAAATCGACAACTTTTTTTAAATTTTTATAAAAAAAGCATCTGAAAGGCTTTTTATTGCCCACCAGACGCTTCTAGTCCTTCATATATCCCACTTTATTTTTTCAGAAATGTTCATTGGTTTCTATATTCAATAAACACTCTTCTTCAAACCTATATTATAGTTTTTTACATTCCCCTTGTATTCCAATCTTCTTACATACATTTCGCAAATATGATTATATAAATTTTTATATTCCTTTGTTGTATCCTATTTAATCAAAACCTATTTTCCGTCATATGATTTATTCATTCGTATATTCTAATTATTTTTATATGACATAACCATACTAGTTGCGCTTACTAATACTATGGTAGTCAGCAAACTGCCTTCCAATCCAAATGTTCCTCCACTAAGTATTTCACAATTATTGATTTTAAATGTAAATAAGCTTTGTGATTGTGCCATTCCTGATACATTAAAACCATAAATAGGTCCCTGTATAAAATTCCACATACTATGTATAGCACTGACTCCCCAAATATTTCCAGTTTTCAAAAAATAAATCGACACGAACATTCCAAACAATATCAAATTAAACAAAGCAAGTACCTGAAATCCATTATTAAATCCATGTGTTAATCCAAAAAGAAGAGAATTAGCCACCATGGCTGCAAGTATAGTATTTTTTCTGATTATAGAAATCATTAAAAATCCACGAAATACCACCTCTTCATAAAATCCCTGCAATAAGAATCCACCCAAAAATAATAATGTAATTTTTATATCCCAATTTGCATTGCTTCCATCAAAAACAAAAGTATTGAAAAGAATTCCTATCAGCACTATGGCTGATATCAGCAAAGCACCTACACACATACCTTTTATATACTGCTTGCAAATATGTCTTTTTATGAAACCCATACTTATAAAAGTTCTTTTTTCAATGCCATAACAGTACAATATAACCAATCCAATTCCCAAAACACTTTCATACAATTGGATGAGCATGGATATATTTTCGTTAATCAACTCCTCCTGAAAAAACACCTTTTTTATTATCTCACCCACAAATACCATTATCAAATTTACAGATATAGAAACAACCAGGAATTTCAATATTTCAATCCAAACTCTATTTCCTTTTCTCGTTTTTCTTGCTTCTTCAATCAATGTATCATCTTCCTGTATATATAACATAAATTTTCCCCATTTTCTCTAATATAAATACGCCAATGAACCTAGTAATATACCATTTACTTATCCATTGGCTATATAATCATTATTGTATCATTTCTGCCCAAAAATCATGATCAATCCTTTTTTGACAAGGCACAAAGAGAAAGAATAAATGCAGCGACAGCCCAGAAAACAACTACTATCAAATCTGACAGACTTATAGGCTTTGTCAAAAATAACGTAGACCTTATTAAATTACTTACAGGAACAAATGGCAGCACATTATAAATGTACATAGACCATTCTGGGAGTCTTTCTGCCGGATATGTTATCGGTGAAAAAAGCAATCCACCTATCATAATTACTTGTGTTGCCAATGCCATTGCATTAGATGGGAGCCAGTAGGCAATACAAAATCCAATACAAATCATTGTAAACTGTGTAAGCAATATAATCAGGCAACTTTGTCCCGTTATATTTAGATTTATATCAAAACGCAATACAGAAGCAATACAACCCATGATCACGCCTGGAAGCGATGCAATTCCCCATATGATAATATCTGCTAACAAAATAATGCTTCTTGAAACCGGAAGCGTTCTTTGATATTCAAATATTCCATTCTGTTTTGCCTCACTTACAATCTGGGGTGCTAAAACACAGCCGACCGCAATCATCCCTAAAGTCAGTGCCCCGGACGCTAAATAAACAACCGATGTATCATCAAGCTGTGGAAGAAATAGTGCCATTCCACATATTATTGCTACCGCAAATGCAGCCTGTGCCACGCTGAATACCGGTACCAGATATTTGTGTCTTATCAGACTCCAGAATATCACTCCTTTAAGTTTTGTCAAATAAGATGCCTGCGATTTTGATAATGTTTCTTTATTCTCCATCTACCATCCCTCCATATTGCATATCCAATGTTGCAGATGTAAGCTTATAATTCAAAACTTTTCCCTGTCTTATAAGCTCCATCAACCAATTAACAGCACTTGGAACCTGATTTTCAGATAAGGTAAGAACCAACTGCATTTCATCTTCCTTGTATTCACAGGTTTCAGTTTCCGGTAGATCATGCAACTCGTCTGTATCATGCAGGGATACTATCATTACATTTGAAACGAAGTCATTACTAATAACAGCCGTAGAAACATTACGAATTATACGACCTTTATTCAGTAAAATATATCTGTCTGTATACTGTTCAACTTCAAGCAAATTATGTGTAACAACAAAAATCATATGTCCCTCTTTTGCCAGTTTTCTCATATACTGCCATATCAACTTACGTCTTATTGGATCAACATCATTTGTGGGCTCGTCAAGCAAAATTATGTCTGATGGGTATGCCACTGCCATTGCAAAAGAGGTCAATCTCTGTAAACCGCCGGATAATTTATTTCCTGCTTGGTCAGCCCACTGCTCAATGTCCAAATCCTTTAACACTTGTTTTGTGCATAAATGCACCTTTTTTTCAGATACCCCTTTAATTCTTAAAATGGATTCTATGGACTGCCTTAGTGTTACTCCTTCAAGTGGAGCATGAAACTGGGGCATTATTGATACCAGTTCTCTGGCTACTTTTGAATTTTTTACCAATGATATTCCCTTATAAGTAATATCTCCACTGTCAGGTTTGACATTACCTATAATCTGATTCAGCAAAGTTGTTTTTCCCGCACCATTATGTCCAATAAGTGCAGTGATTTCAGAAGGATGCAGTTCTAATGAAATATTATCATTGGCTTTTATCTTCCCTCTTTTATATGTTTTACTTATTGAATCAATAAGTAGATTATTCTCTTTCATAAATCACCTTTTCCTTATTCTTAAAATCAAGCGAATAGGTTAGCGTATATGCTCAAAACAAACGGAATCCCCCAAAAGCCAACTACTGCTATCTCGACAAGCACGCCAACTACTTGAAACACTTTCCATATCAAAACATCTTTTTTATCAGAAAAATCAGTATCGTTCTCATTTCCCAGTGCAATCACAGGATTGTCTAACAGAAGCATAAGTATCAAACGCCCATCCGTCTTTCTGTGAAAACGAAACTGCCATAATATTCTTACCCATAGGATCGATGCTGCCGCCAAAATAATCCAACTGTCATTATATAATCCCATGATTGAACATATACATAATATCAACAAATCGGACATTATTCCTGCTAATACGGCAGCCACTCTCCCCCAAAACGACCACACCCATATATGTGTCATATTAACTGTAGCCATAGACTTTTTTAATACTATCTTTACTCCACCGTTCTGCTTTTTCCATGTGTTTGCATACAACATATGCATCAGTTCGTGAAGCATTGTAGTAGCAATCGAAAATCCTATCATAAATATGACCGACATCCACATTGGAACATTGGCAGGTATCATTCTATTTCCAAACGGAATCCCTGAAAATGGAATAGTCGTTAACACGCCGAGCAATGCCATAACTGATATTATAAACACTCCCTGTCGTAATAGATTCCACTTTTTCCCTGTCGGTTCTTCCGGAATAACTGTATCCGATAACGCATCAGCAAAAAAACTACTATCCTTAAATACGGAAATGACGCTCTCGTCAAAATTTGCTAATACGTTACCGTCCTGACTTATGCAAGTTGCAAATTCTTCTTCCACTACCAACGGCTCAGAATCAGCAGCCAAAATTACATAATTTCCATTTTTTAATTTTCTGGAAAATATTGTTTTCAAAGTCATCTTTGTTTCCATCTTACACTCTGATCCTACTTTCTATTTTCATAATATTGAAATATCTCCCAGTCCTCCTTTTTTCCCTTTCCGCAGGTTGGACACTTCTCTGTGTAACGTTTCCATGAAGGATGCCTAAACGAAGAACCATCTTCAAAATTAATTTCATATTGTGTTCCTAGACTGCGTGGCTCTGCATATCCCGTTATCACACGAACTGCTTCATCAACAATCGCTGCTGTAAGCTGAAAAATTGCTGGTGCATATGCTATGGTTGGTGGAGCAAAATCTATTTTTCTAAAAGCAACAAATTGCTCCACAAACTGCGGATCATTCATACTATAATGAAGATTTAAGCAGTCAAAACAACCTGTTACTCCAGGAATGACTGTAAACACTCTTCCTCTACTGACCTGTGACGCTCCAAACACGCAAGGAACATTAGCTTTCACAATAGCTTCATTTACTATTCGCTGTGCAACAAACGGAGGCTCATCTATCGCACATATTACAAGGTTCACCCCATTTATCACAGCCAGTACATCCTCCGGTTTCTCTATCTTCTTATTGTGTGCCTCAATCACAATATCCTTATTCATCTCAGAAATTGCCCTTGCCGCTGCTTCTGCTTTAGGTGTCCCAATATCTAATTCTTTATACAAAAGCTGTCTACCTAAATTGCTCTCTTCTACATTATCATAGTCCACGATTACAATTTTCTTTGGACCAAGTCCCGCAAGCATTGTAAGAATATTTGAACCTCCTCCACCTAATCCCAACAAAAGAATCGTTGTTTCACTGATTTTTCTTTGTGGTGTATATCTATTACCACCACTTCCTATATACCTGCTAAAATAATTTATATTCGGCATATATCGAACCGGTACATCTGTTTCTTCCTCTAAAGCTTCTTCTACAAATCCCTCATTATCCAAAAGCTGTATACCATCGATCACATCTTCCACTGTCAACTCTGGAAACACCTCTCGCACCTCTTCTACAACCGTCATAACCGGTCTGCCATCAAGCCTTGATGCCAATTCCCATAACTGTCCCTCTGGATCTCCAAACTCTGCTGTAATTCCAAGTTGTGCTCCAATCCTGAATTCCTGACTGTTTAATCTGTACAATGGATAGATTGGCTTAATTCTTGGTCTATTATATAATGTATCCATAATTATCACTCTTCTCCTTTTGCAAATTCTTGTATGCAGTGCCAAAGACAAACTGAAGACTCAGTTTGCCTCTTGGCACTACCAACCTACCGGATCGTCTTAGAATACGATCCACCATGCTGTTGCATCAACCTTAACAGCACGACGAACTGTAATGTTTTTCATAGTCTCACCTCCTCCCAGTCATACTGAATGCCCTACTACTGGTAGCATTCTTTATATGTATACATTCCTCTGTCCCTATTTAAGAGTATACAAAAGAATGTGATACACTAAATTAAATTTCCATTTTTTCTGCCTGACTTAACATGCTCTTGACAGCTAAAAATGTAATAATTCCCATCCCAACCAAAAGCAATATCATCGCTACTCCAGAAAAAAATGTCATAGCAGCTATCTGACACATTGTAACCATAATAATGCAAGATGCAACTATTGTCGCAATAACAGACTGCTTTCTGAACCCAATCCAGCTCGAAACAATACCACAAAATGCAGCCATCAGAGTATAACATACTAAATATATAATACTTGTTAATATAAGTCCTAAACTTACAATGTCCTTACTAATTGGAACGAAGCTTTCTGTTATCATGAAAACTGCGAGTACTATTGCTCCACTTATCAACATCGAACCAACTGTAAATAAAAATACTAGTAGTATCTTAGTCTCCATTATTTTTTTTCGACTGATTGGATATGAAAATAGTAAAATTGCTTTTTTTCCTCGATATTCATCCACAATAAACTTTGATGACATCGTTGCAGAGATTACAGAAAAAATTCCCATCATGACTACCAATGTCAGCCCTATTACAAAATTGTAAGAACCAAATAATTCTGCATCGCTATCCCCTGGATCAATTTTGGGTATTGCTGCCATTAAATATATAAAGCCCAGTATAAAAAAAGTACTTACCACAACAGCAGTTTGATATGGTCGTAAGCTATTTCTTTCAAATTCCAAAGAAAATAATCTGTTTATTTTCATATACTCACTCTCCTTGAATCACTTTCATAAAATAATCTTCCAGTCCACCAGCATTTTGTTGCGATATATCCTGTGACTGAACCTCACGCACGATTGTTCCATTGACCAAAAAACCTATATCATCCGCAACCAATTCTACTTCAGATAAAAAATGACTGGACATCAAAATTGTGACTCCCTGCTCTGAAAGTTTACGAAATAACTCTCTCATATCTCTTATTCCAACTGGATCCATTCCATTTATTGGTTCATCAAGAATTAGTAAACTTGGTTCATGTACAAGTGCTCTCGCAATGGCAAGCCTCTGACGCATTCCCAGCGAAAAAGTAGATACATGCTGATCTGCCGAATCCTTCAACCCGACTTTTTCCAATATACTTTCAATTTTGTCAGCGTCTTTGCAGTCCATATACTCTAAATGTATCTTTAAATTCTTCCTTGCTGAAAGGTGTTCAAAAAAAACTGGAGTTTCTATAAGATTTCCCGTTCTGGCAAGAATTTCTATGCTGTTCTTTTTACAGTCCATTCCCAAAACTGTTGCCGTTCCCTGCGTAGCTGATGTTAATCCAAGCAATATCTTAAATAGTGTTGTCTTTCCCGCTCCATTTTGTCCAACCAAACAATATATCCTCCCCTTTTTTACGCTCATATTGCAGCTATTTATAACCGGTTTTTCGTTATAAACTTTCGATAAATTATACGTTTTTACAATATATTCCTCTTTATTTTTCATATGATCCTCCTGTTTCATACATTCTGAATGTATGTATCAATGTAAAAATAAAATTGTGTTACACAATTTTATTTTATTTTTACATTGATCCCTTCATTTATCATTGATAATATCTGGTCATCAAATAACGGCACTCCCATACGCTCAAACATATCTTTTACAAACATCACTTTATGATGCAATTCTTCTTCCGATGCTGGAAATACGGAAGGCATTAGCCACAATTCTAATAATGGCAGAATTTCTGCCAATTCTTTCGGATACTCTGTACTAATAGAACCATCTTCAATGCCTTCTTCAATCAGCTTATAAAACTCTGGTGACAGGTATTTTCTTTGTGATTCTATCATCCCCGCCAATATACGAGGATTCTCCAACAGTGGAATCATATTTCTTGACAATGTGGTACGTTCTGAATCTTCCTGATTTAACATCATAGCTTTCTGAATCTTCTGTAATCCATTTAACTCGTTCTGTTCTTTGACTACATTGAAAGGATTATTACCCAAAAACATCTTATCGCCCAAAGCATTTATAATCTCCTCTTTGGATTTAAAATGATGATATACTGCTCCTTTGGTTAATCCTCCTAAGTTATCAACAATATCTTGAATTGTTGTTTGCTCGTATCCTTTCTCTAAGAAAAGTCTTTGTGAAACTTCCAAAATCTTCTCCACTGTTAATTCTGGATACTTATTTCTTGCCATCTTATCTTCACCTACAATAAATACATTCGTTATGTATGTATTTATATCACTATTTTTTCTCCCTGTCAAGTCTTTTCTAGTTTTTTTATAACTTTTTTGTAGAATAGCAAGCACTGCCTATGTCCGGACACACAGGCGAAATTCCCCATACTTCCCTACCGTCCGTATGATGAAATTTCCATAGGGAAGTATCCCTAACCCTCTTTGTTTTTCTCTTTGTTTTTCTTTCCATTTTACTCTACAAGTCCTTGACCTCTATCCACAGATTTGCTACAATAACACATGGATAATTCTATCCAAAACAACTGAACAGACACGAAACACGACTGTTGTAAATCGAACATTTTACAGCAGTTTTTTTATGCCCAAATTTAGAAAGGACGATGCATAAATGGCAAACAGAACACGAACCAACCGGAATGAATTTCACTTGAATGATAAGGAGCAGTATATCTTAGACGAGAAGTTCAAACTGTCCGGCATGAAAAGCAAATCGGCTTTTATCCGGAAGCTGATTCTATACGGATATGTCTATGATGTAGATTATAGTTTTTTACGGGAATACAATACGGAGCTTGGACGGATCAGTTCCAGTCTGAACCAGATTGCAAAAAGAATTAACAGCACAAACCATGTCTATCAGGAAGATATGGACGAAGTAAAGGAGTTGATGAACAAGGTATGGCGTACACAAAAATCCATGCTATCACAGCAACCGTTGATAAAGCGGTAGCTTACATATGCAACCCTGAAAAAACGGATGAAAGCATCTATATTTCCTCTTATGCCTGTGCGCCGGAAACCGCAGCGATTGACTTCAAATATACCTTAGACCACTGCCGGGAAAACAGCCCTAATAAAGCCTACCATCTGATACAGGCTTTTGCTCCGGGAGAGGTTGGTTTTGAAGAAGCTCACCGCATTGGAAAGGAGCTTGCAGATAAACTTTTAGAGGGGAAATATTCGTATGTTGTTACCACCCATATTGATAAAGGGCACGTTCATAATCACATCATTTTTTGTGCCGCTGATAACATCGAACATAACAAATATCACGACTGCAAACAGTCCTATTACCACATCCGGAAACTGAGTGATGAACTGTGCAGAGAACACAATCTTTCCGTCATCATTCCGGGTGCCCAGCGTGGCAGAAAATACAAAGAATGGCAGTCTAACCAGAACGGTTCTGCATGGAAAACGCAGATCAGAAAGGACATCAATTTCTGCATCAAGTCGGCTTCCACTTACGAAGAATTTCTGCTTCTGATGAGAGCCAAAGGGTATGAAATCAAAGGGGAAACTTTTGAAGAAGGAGCTGCCAAATACATCTCATTCCGCCCTCTGGATAAAGATCGTTTTGTGCGTGGCAGTGCGAGGTCTTTGGGTAAGGAATACACAAAGGAACGTATCAGGGAACGCATTGAAAGGAAACGGGAACGAAAGGCAGTAATCCCGAAAAAGGACTACTCTACCCGCAGGCTCATTGACACCTCGGACGAGAAATTTCAGAACAGCCCAGGACTGCAAAGGTGGGCTGCCATCGAGAATTTAAAGATCGCCGCACAAAGCTATAATGAAGTCGGATCTCTGTCAGAACTGGAACACAAAATTGCAGTGAAAACCAAAGCTGGGAAGTCTGCAAAGCAGAGCGTAGTGGATCTGGAACACCGCATCAAAGACCTTGCGAAAATCATTAAATATGCACAGCAGTACAAAAACAACCGCCCCTATCATATCGGCTACAAAAAAGCCAAGAACCCGGACGCATATTTCCGCAGATA
>OBLI01004266.1_pt1 | contig 10347 bp, 14 predicted proteins | sample 1519701 | NCBI WGS metagenome assembly OBLI01 (sample SAMEA3663005, study PRJEB22513) | pig gut metagenome | biome: pig gut; feature: pig-associated habitat; material: faeces | place: France | collected 2012 | reverse complement strand
AGAAATGGATTATATGTTCAATATATAAATACATTAATTAATGAACATTTCATTATCACAGAAACAGAAAATGACGATAGAGTTTTTCTTCGGCTTCATATGCGCATTGATAGGGATTGGGTTATTATGGACATCCCTATTTATACCACCAGTCGGCATTATTGATGCATCGGTACTAGCAGCAGTTGGAGAGGTATTGACATTCAGTGGCGCATTGGTGGGAATTGACTACAGTTATAGATTTAAGCATTTCAAACTAGAGAATGGTAGGCAAAAATACGATTAAGATATTCCTGTTGGTAATAGTAACATCAGCTGTAACTGCACTGTTACTGTCACCATGGTTATCAAGGGAAAGATTCCAATCCAGAACTCCTACAATAGATACTGTTATTGATGTTGATACCTTAACTAGGATTGATACAGTCAATGTTCCTCATACAATATTAGTACCATCCAAGACAGACACTGTATATCAAGAAAGAATACATAAGGACACAACACTTCAAGTGACTAGGAAGACATATGACATTGACAATGATTCAGTTGGTGCTCATGTCGTTGTAAGCGGTGTTAATCCTAAGGTGGATACATTGTCCATATGGTCTAAGAAAACGTCTTACAGCGTAAATAAAACCATAATAAAGACCATTCCTATGAAAGATACCAAACGTTTCAAGATTTATCCTACAATTGGTGTTGGTTATGGTGTATTTTCAAGAAAGCCTGATATGTATATTGGTATAGGATTCACATATAGTTTAAAATGACCTATGTCAATAAATTAGGTCTTTCCAGACATTTCATGTTTCATATATAGCAAATCAGATTGGAATGCATATGTGAAACATTAATGAAGATATTAAGAAAGATAGTAAGGAAATGGTTGGATAATATGAATGAATTCTATCGACCATTAATTGAGAATAATATTACAATTTGTTTGTAATGAAGGAGAATTTTGACAAGATGACATCAGAGACCACACAGTACAATGGTCTCTTGAGATATGAAGTTCCAGATGGGTATCACTTTGAGTGGTATCATGAGAAGTATGGCAATGTGGTTTATGAGGATGAGGACACCATCAACAGATATAGGATTGTTAAGGATGAGGAAGAATGTTAATCTCCTATAAATGATATGTTTAGATATATATACAGTATATATTATATCAATGGACGTAAAGAAGATTAAGAAATACAAGGTTGGCATTGATAGCGAGACTGAGGCAATATCAATGGTAACGGAACCAGCAATAGAGAGTGACTTTGTCTTCCTAAGCAAGGATAAGGCTATCGTTAAGGAGGCATTCTCAAGTGATGAAAAGCATATGGTATACGGTGCTGTTTTGCGACCTGACTTCCCAATATACAGAAATGACGGAGAGAATGAGTATTACCTTGAATTCACTAGTGAGAGCATTGAGAGAATGGCAAGGGACTACATGATGAACTACAGGCAAGGGAATGTCACCATACAGCATGAGGAATATGCCAATGAGGTATTCATGGTTGAGAGTTGGATTAAGCAAGATATGGACAAGGACAAGTCAGTAAGCGTAGGACTTGACAAGTCACTTCCAATCGGTACTTGGTTCTGCGGATTCTATGTGAACAACAATGACGTATGGGAGAGAATAAAGAGCGGAGAGCTTAAGGGTTTCTCTGTTGAGGCAATGATTGACCTTGAGGACTTCGCAAATGTAAATAAGAAAGATGAATTTGAAATGAACGAATCATTTTGGTCAAAGCTAAAGTCCATCGTAAACGAAGCACTTGGCAAGAAGGAAGAGAAAATGGAGGTCAATGAGCCACAAGTTACTGAACCTCAACAAACAGTACAAGAACCTAAGGTTGATGAGCCACAAGTTACAGAACCTCAACAGACTGTAGTAGATGAACCAAAGGTACAAGAGCCACAGACTACTGAGCCACAACAGACAGACCCTAAGGTTGATGACCCAAAGCCTAATGAGCCAACAGTACAAGAGCCAAAGGTTGAAGATGGTAATCACATCAATGACTTGATTGCTTCATTGAGGGAGGAGATTTCAGCATTGAAGGAGGCTAATAACGTATTGGTTGAGAAGGTGAATGACCTTGGCAAGATGCCTTCAGCAAATCCTATAAATGTGAACGGACAGAACGGAACTCCATCTACATATTCATCTTGGAGGGACATGATGGCTAAAATGATTTAATAGTCAAAAAAATTCATGTATGTTTACAATAAAGGAGATTATGAATGTCTCCTTATATTAATAAGACAATAAAGTATTTTTAAAATACTATTTAGCCCATAGAAATGTGGGTGAAAAGACTGTGGAGGGAAGAGGTTACGAACCCTATGAAGCAGTAATTTATTTAAGTATAAATTATTTAAGTATAAATTATTTCTAATGGCAAATTTTATTGACGTTTCAAGTTTGACATATAGTGGCAAGGAAGCGCAGGAAATATTCGCAAAGGATGTCTACGATATTGACCTCAGGAATTATGGCGTTACCTATATGGACGGTGTCAAGGGAAAGACAAAGATTTACAGCGGTGACATGGGTGAGGCATGGCAGGAATATACATGTCCTTTCTCACCAAAGGGTAAGGTATCGTTGGCTGAGAGTTTCATTGAACCTAAGGCTATCAAGGTTAACCAAGAGAACTGCTACGATACATTCTGGAATACATTCCTCGTTGACCAGACTTCAATCTCCTTGGCTGGTGGCATTCCACAGACCTTCGCAGATTGGTATTTTGACCGCTTGCGCAAGCAGATGGCAAAGGAATACCAAGAGATTGCATGGCAAGGTGATACAGCTCGTACAGCAACCACAAAGAATTATCTCAAGGTAGTTGACGGTTGGGAGAAACAGCTTAAGGCAAAGGCTCAGAAGGTAACTGGTGAGACATTCACAGTTGACAACATCATAGGTCAGGTTGAGGCTCTCATTATGAAGGGTCTTGAGAAGGCTTCTGCTGAGGACGTTCCAACTGACGGTTACAAGGTATTCATGAACTACGGTGACGTTAAGGTATTGGAAGTTGCATTGGGCAAGTTGGCAGTAGGTAACTCTGTAAATCAGATATTCGGAAACTACTCAAAGAATGCTGACGGTACAATCAACGTATACGGTTTCCAAGTAGTTCCTACAATGATGTCAAAGAACAAGGCTATATTCGGTCCAGCAAGAAACTTGGTATTGGGTTATGATACATTTGACTCACACATTGAGTACAAATTGATTGACATGAGGGAAACTACTCTTGATAATACATTTAGGGTTGCAGCCATCTCCAATATCGCTGTTGGTGTGGTATTGCCTGAATTATTTACAATATTGGGTTAATATAATATAATTAATTTTAAGGAATTTTAGAATGGCAGTATGTGCATTAGATAAAGATTTATTGAGGTCAACATCTTGCGGTTACAGTCTTCCACAGATTGTTACTCTCTATGTTGCTAACTTCGCTGACGTTAAGACTACAGCTCTTTCAACCCAAGGTGATGAAATCAGTGGCATCACAATGGTTGATTCTGCAAAGTTCCATGTGATTGAGCCTGCAAAGAACTCAGCAAGCTTCACTGACGAATATGTGACAAATGACAACGGTGCAAGATACAGAACACAGACCATCACATTCTCTGTGACTGGTACATATGACAAGGACAAGCACAACGCTCTTGATGCATTGTCATTGGGTAAGTACTTCGTTGTTGCAAAGACAGCTGAGGGAAGCTATATCGCATTCGGTCGTCTGACTGGACTTGAGGCTTCTGCTGCTTCAAATGCAGGTGGTTCTGCTGATGCGACAAACGGTATGACAATCACTCTTACAGCTGACGTAACTGAGTCTGCTCTTCCATTGGCTGAAGGCGCAATCACTACAGTTGTTGGTGCTGGTGCTTAATATAAAACAAAGAACACACAATATATATAACAACATTGGGTTGATAGTTTTCAAAGACTGTCAACCCTTTTTTTTGCCTTTTTATATGTTTATTTATATAACATAAGTAATGGTAACAAATTACGACATAGATAAGACTAATTATAAAATATATTCCTTGAAAGGCACTGTTTTCCTATTCAATGATGACTTGGTAAGGTCAATATCAATTGATGGTGACAGTACTCATATATCACTTAGTGGAAAGCCTTTGACTGTACGGTGTGACACAGTTCAAGTGAGTGAGGAATCGTCAATTGACGGAAGGTTCTCTTTCTCCCATACTATAACGTTCAAGGTTCAAGGATATGACATAAGCTTGGTTGGATACAAGTGGATTGGATTCCAAGATGCAAGCGGTGAGTGTTGGCTGTTGAATCCGATGCTCAATCCATTGTGGACATATAAGTACACATTGGACTCAGATGGTGAATCAACCACATATACCGTATCATTGACAAGCAATTTCCCTCTTCTCCATATTGTTGGAAATGAGAAATTTGATGACATTCAAAGACCTTGCGGATATAGGATGTCAGTACCTATGAACCTATGGCTCAATGAATCTGACTATTCCTCAAAGGATAAGAACGGAACGATACTCTATACAAATGACGGATTCAAGAAGATTGGATTCATCAAGGATACACTGTCACTTACTGAGGAGTATGACGGAGAGGATGTGATGCATTCACTGTCATTCAAGATTCCATTTTCATCATACAAGGAGAGCTTTCATTATAACCTATTGGAATTTACTGACAATACATATGCTTGTGTAGTTGAGAAGACAGACGGAACATATGCATCATGCGGTTTCTATCCTGGTCTCTTCCCATCATATTCAATATCATGTGATACTAACATTGAGAATGCCGATTCAATAACGATAACCCTTTCAGACAAGCATAACGGAGAGAACTTCTTCTCTGTATCAGATGACTTCACAAAGAAATATGAATCATCAAAGAGCACTGAGTTCAGAATGAATGACGAATGTCTTGAATGCATAGGGTACGGTGTTGCGAAGTTCATCATGAAGACTGAGGTTGATGCACTTGGAAATCCAACTGGAAACTATTATGCCCTAAGAGGATATGAGAATGAGCTCAGGTCAAAGGGATACAACATCATAGGGACATTTGATGACAATGTAAGCGTTCCATACAGCAAATGCAAGGGTGAAGGCGCAATTGAAGGATGTTACCTTAATACAAACCTAACAGACATGACATTCCATGAGAAGGGAGAGAAGAAATCGTTCATCCTAAAGGCTGATGGAGGATGGAGAATTACATACAGTGGAAGCAATATCTCATTCTCAGAAAAGGAAACGACAGATTCAAATACGCATATGGTGACAATTGAGGCATTGGTAAGACCTATATCAATTCCTTACCAAGATACCTTCACAGTTACATACTGCGATGGAAAGGCAAGCACATACAATGCATATATAAAGCAAGATAAATGCCATGATTCAATATCAACTGATACAGTACCAAAGGGTGGTGGAAATGTATTAGTGAAGTCTGAATGCTGCATATCAGCAATAACATCAACGATTGAAGGAGTATTATCAATAAAGACAAATGAAGGATTTATTGTCAGCATTCCTTCAATGGATGGAAATGAAGAGAGAATCGTACCGATAACGATAATAAGATGTAATGGAGAGACAAGTGACCCAATTAACATAAGGCAGATACCATACTACTACAGATGGGAGAGGGAAGGCTCACAGTGCTCTGATGGCTATATGTGTGACCTTGAGAGAATGTACAGCGGTGAGACAAGCTCATACATAACCGCTAGGACTGAGACAACGAGATTGGTCAACTGTGTGACAGACCCTACAAACTGTCCTTATGACAGGACAAGATGGGTTTCCATTGACGATACCATATGTGACGGAAAGGCTTTATGTTCTTTGCTAGCTGAGGAAACGTCAAGTGACGGAATCGTTTGGACAAGGACTGGAAAGATTAAGATTGACAAGGTCATTGATGAGGCTAATGACAGTGTATGTGGTGCAAACTCACCAAACAAGTATGGAAAGTGGATGGAGGTTATAGGTTACATATGCGATGGAACAACAAAGTACAAGAGAATAGCATTATTCCAATCAGATACGATTGACGGAACATACACAAGAACCAATGTGGTAGACAAGGGTGACGTATTGGAAACAAACTCCAAGGACTGCGGATGGTTTGAAGGAATTGATGACTATGATACAAGATGGGAGAAAGTAGGAGAGGAATGTAGAGGAACAAGCAAGTATGCAAAGCTTCAAGCAAGGTACTACAGAGAAGACGGAACTGAATACATTCCTACCAATACACAAAAACAATATAAGTATGAGTTAATTGAAGAGAACTCAAAAGACTGTGGATATATTGATGAGTTCTACAGATGGATATTAACGGATACAGTTAAATGCTTTGAATGCAATGGACAAGTGTAAATTTTTAAGACAGAAGAAACAAGTTCAGATAAACGGAGAATGGGTGGACACAAGGTCTTACAGATATATCCTATATTGTGATGGAGGAACGCCATGTATGATTTTTAAAGGAGGCACACCACATGATGAAATAAAAACTGAGGACATTTTTGGTTTTGGCAGTCAACATATAAGTTATGTTATTCTTGATAAGAATGGAAATCAATATATTGATTTAAGTAATCAGATTGAACCAGCAGAATCTATTTACTATATGAAATTTTTTGGTAAAACTCTAGATGTAATTGAATTTAGAGGTTGTGTAGTATCATTTCTTGATACTTATCCTAGAGATGAAAAAGGTCCTGCCACAGATACACTTATTATTTCTTGTTCGACGTATGGTTACAAAAAAGCAAATGTTTATAGAAACCCTTATGGTTTTTCATGTAAAAAAATAATATTTAGAGGATTTGATATTGAAAAAATTCCAGGTGAACATAATATTCATATTAAAATATTTAGTAACAGCAAGGTTTGTCAAATTTTAATAATCCAGAAGTTACTGATATGAGTTCTATGTTTTATGGATGTAGTAGTCTTAAATCATTAGATATAAGCGGTTGGAATACTAGTAATGTAATTTATATGAATCAGATGTTTGAAGGTTGTAGTAGTCTTACTTCCTTAGACTTAAGTAATTTAAATACTAGTAATGTAGCTAGTATGATTAATATATTTAAAGATTGTAGTGGATTCACATCATTAGATATTAGTGGTTTAAATATTAGTAATTTTGACACTAGTAAGGTAGAAAATATGAGTGGTATGTTTTATGGTTGCATTGGTCTTAAATCTTTAGATGTAAGTCATTTTGATACTAGTAATGTATTTGGTATGGATGAAATGTTTAGAGATTGTATTGGTCTTACATCTTTAAACTTAAGAAACTTCAATACTAGTAATGCAACTGATATGGGTGCTATGTTTAGTGGTTGTAGTGGTCTTACGTCATTGGATTTAAGTAACTTTGATACTAGTAATGTATCTGGTATGTGTGGTATGTTTGCTGACTGTACTAACCTCACATCATTAAACGTTAGTGGTTTTAAATTACCAAATATTAAGTTTACTAATCATATGTTTGAAAATTGTATTGGTCTTACATCATTGGATTTAAGTGGTTGGAATGCTTATTTTAATGATAGAACAGATATTGTAGGTAATATGAACGCTATGTTCAAAGGATGCACTAATCTTAAATTCTTGGATTTAAGTGGTTGGTATGTTTCAGCACAAATTGATAGAAATGAGGTATTCATGAATTGTAGTAGTCTTGAAACATTAGATTTAAGTGGTTGGAGGAGTAGTAATCTATATATATCTACTAAAACTAGTAATTTTAAAGGTTGCGATAGCCTAAAAACAATTTATATGCGAAATTGTGAAGAAGACATAGTTAGAGCAATCAAGAATGAATTGAAGAAAGATGGAATCTTAAACCAAGTTACCATAATAACCGAATAATTAATATAAATATCACAAATGACATACGTTATGTACAAATTATACAAGCATCAGAAGAGGGTTAACGGAGAATGGGTTGATGACGATTCCGTTACTCCTTCAATTGATGCAAACGGAACAAGGAACAAGGTCATATCATTCACATCTGACGCATCATGCTACAATGGAGATGTAATAAATGAAAGATGGGTTGATGACGGAATCATTGAAGCTGACTGCTTCCAAAAGTTCGAGGACTATGATGATACCAAACAGGAATATCTAGGATGCCACTAGTATCCATATGTTAAGTATATATACAAGATATATTGACAATGATTATACGACGAGATTGGGTCATGAACAATTGCTGGAATGTCGTACCGACAACACAATTGGCTGACGCTGATAATTACTATACCAAGGCTGAGATTGACAAGATTATGGCTGAAGGAGGTCAGTTCAATCCATTGAACTATTACACCAAGGGTGAGACTGACACAGCCATAAACGAGAAGGGAGATGAGATTGAGCTTTCCCTCAAAGACTTGTTCCTTCAGAAGATGGAAGCCGCAAGGATGTTGCATAACTATGCGACAGTAGAAGACGATAAACTTATATTAAACTCAGAAAACATTTAACAGAAAATGGCAGATATTACAAAATTGAGAGTCAATGGAGTTGACTACCAAATAAGAGATGCTCAAGCATCAGCATATACAGACACAGCAACAAGTGCACTTGCAAGCGCATTTGACACAAAGCTAGAAGGTAAGGCAGACAAGACATCATTGCCAAGCCATATCGTATCAAGCGTTACATATCAGGATGCAAATGTCGGTGAAGATACAAGACCATCCATTACAGTTGACGGAACAAAGACAGTATTGAACCTTGCAAACAAGCTTGAATGGGATTCCAATGCAAAGTCATTGAAACTTTACAGCGGAAATCATCTCCTTGCAACAGTTGACGGAAGTACATGGGTAAAGGACGGTATGGTTGAATCAGCTTCTGTCGTTGGAAACAACCTTGAGATTACGTTCAATACTGACAGTGGAAAGGAGAAGATATCTGTTCCTTTGACTGATGTATTCAACCCAGACAACTACTATAACAAGACTGAAATTGACAGTAAGTTCGAGAATGTCTCAATATCTGTTGAATATGTAACAAGCATTGAGAATGTTCAGGATATGGGTAGCACAGTCTTGAAGGTCAAGACAAACAAGAATACCAAAGGAAAGAACGTAGAGTTGCCATATCTTGGAAACAGCTTAGTGTTTGATTCTGGAAAAAACAAACTGTATTTGAGGAACGGTGTCAATAATGTTTCAAGTGCTGACTTATCAAAATTGAAGGGAACAAAGGCAAGCGTAAGTGGTGATACATTAGTTCTTGCATAAAATATATTTACATAACATAATGAATATGGTGAATGCATTGTCATATGAAATGGCATTTGCTTTCACCATATTTTTTTACATCAAATTAGACAAATGGATAAAATCAATAAAATAAAGGTCAACAATGTCACCTATGAGATTGGAAGCAATGTTGACATGTCACAATATCAGTTGAAGTCAGATGCCGTCAAGCTTGTTAGGCTTACTCAAGCGGAATATGACCAACTAACTCCAAAGGACAATAACACACTTTACATAATAACTGATGCACAATGATTATATTGCAGGATTCTCAAATCAAGAAGATATTCCATAACGGAGATGAGGTAAAGAAGATTCTGGATTGGGACGGCAATGTGATATTCTACAAGCAGAGCGGTGGTGGTGGAATGACAAATGACATAAAGTTCACCACATCTCCATCAGTGTCTAGCGCAAATGTTTTTACAGTAACATATTCCGATTCAACCCAAGATACAGTATCATATTCAGAACCAAGCAAGGAGTATTCTATTTCAATACCTACTGATAAGATTGTAACTACAATTGACTTTGACAACACAATGGTTGATGAGGTAAGTGTTTCATGTAAAATAAATTTATCAGATACATTCTTCACCAATAAGCCAAAGACAATTAGGATTCTGAATTGTGATGCTACATCATCCACAAGTTTTTATGGTATCTTTGAAAATTCATCAAATATAGAGACAATAGAGATGAATTATTTGGATGCAAGGAATGTTACTGATATGTCTTATATGTTCTATAGATGCAGTAGAGCTATTAAAATCTAATTGGAATACATCTAGTGTTACAAACTTATCTAATGCATTTATGTTTTGTATAAATGTTCAATCGCTTGACCTGTCATCTTGGGACACTAGCAATGTTACTAATATGAAATATATGCTTAGAAATTGTGGTAGTCTTACATCATTAAATTTAAGCGGTTTTGATACAACTAAAGTAACTGATATGAGTGGTATGTTTTATGGTTGTAGTGGTCTTACATCATTGGATTTAAGCGGTTGGGATA
>OBLI01004265.1_pt1 | contig 10351 bp, 8 predicted proteins | sample 1519701 | NCBI WGS metagenome assembly OBLI01 (sample SAMEA3663005, study PRJEB22513) | pig gut metagenome | biome: pig gut; feature: pig-associated habitat; material: faeces | place: France | collected 2012 | reverse complement strand
TCTCTTTTTAATAGACTGCTTTTTTATTAATGTCTACTAGATTGGGTTCATTACAAAATTTCTCTATTTTTTAATTTTTTAATCCTTTTATACCTTTAACACCTTTAGTACCATTAAATCCTTCTAAAATATTACTCTTAAATGAATTAACTTTTTTAGATTTATTTTTATATTCTTTTATAGAAATACTTATCATCTCATCTAAAAGTTCTCTATATTTAACATTTGCTTCTTTCCATAAATAGAATGATAAACTACCTGGACAAGTGTTTGGTTCATTTACATAGAATTTATTTTCTTTTTTATCTATTAAGAAGTCTATTCTACATACTCCACTTAAGTTTAGTGTTTTAAATACATTTTTAGCTGTATTTTGAATATCTTTTGTTAATTTATCAGATATTCTTGCTGGAATAATTCTACTAGTAGAAGCCATTCCCTTAGATGCTGTTGTTTTCACACCTTTTGTTTTAGCATTTCCTAAGTATTTATCTGCATAACTTAATATTTCATCTAATCCCATTACTTCTTCTAGTGGACTTACTTTTTGATATTCGTAGTTTCCTAATACACTTGCATTTACTTCTACTAAATTATTTACTGCTTTTTCTACTATTACTTTTGTATCATAACTAATAGCTTCTTCTATTGCTTCTTCTATTTTTTTAGAATCATGTACTAATGTTATACCAATACTACTTCCAAGTGTTGCAGGTTTTACAACTACTGGATAACCTAATTTTTTAATTTTATCAAGTATTTCATCTTTATTTTCAATGTATTCATTATCATAGAACCAAGTATAATCTACTATTGGAATTCCAACACTAGACATTACTTGTTTCATTACTACTTTATCTTGTCCTAAGGCTGAGCCTAATACATGTGACCCTACATATGGAATTCCAATAGAATCAAGTAGACCAGCTAATGTTCCATCTTCTACATTATTACCATGTACTACTGGTAATATAATATCTAAATCTGTAATATCTTTTCTAAATAATCCATTTGTTTTTTGAAGTACAAACATTTTTCCTTTTTTACAAAGGGTTACTTCTTTAGCATATTTTTTTTCATCTTCAAAGTTTTTATAAAAGTCCATTTCTCTTAGTACATGTCCAGTGTACCAAATTCTATCCTTTGATATATAAATTGGTATTATTTCATATTTTTCTTCATCTAAATTATTCATTGCTTGAATAGCTGAAATGATACTTACTTCATGTTCAACTGTTTCTCCACCATAAATAACTCCTACTTTAATTTTCATATTCACTTCTCCTATTCATTAAATATATCTGGTAAATCATTTTCTAATAATACATATGTTTCTTTATCACTTAGTTTTCTCATTAGTGGAAAGGCTTCTTTTACATCATTTAGAATATGTATTTGTGATTTAGGATATTTTTCTTTTTCAAGTCCATCTTGAATTGGCTTTGTTTGTTCTTCTCCAACTAATATTACTTCATCAGCACATCCAGCTATTTGTCTTCCAAACTCATAGTTTGAACTATATTGTTCATCACCTAGTTCTATCATTCCAGGTGTTACGATTATTCTTTTACCTTTCATCATTTTAAGAACATCTACTGCCATTTTTGAACCAACTGGGTTTGAATTGTATGCATCATCTATTATATAAATATTTTCTGTGTATTTTTTTAGTTCAAGTCTATGTTCTATAGTTTGTATTCTTCTTACTCCTATAGCAATTTGTTCTAAAGTAAGGCCTATTTCATATGCCATAGCTATTGCTTGTAAAACATTATATACATTTGCACTACCAAGAAGTTTAGTTTCAAATGTATGCTTTTCTTTAGTATTTTTAAATATGCAAGTAAAAGTTGTACCTTTGTTAGAAAGTTTTATATCTGTTGCATAAACATCAGCATCCTTATTTTTAGTTGATACCCATATTACTTTACATTTACTCTTTAATTTATAACTTGTTTGATATGGATCATCCATATTTAGAACTGCTACTCCATCATCTGGAAGAGAATCTATTAATTCAAATTTTGCTTTTTGAATATTTTCTTGACTACCAAAGCTTTCTAGATGTGCAGTTCCAATAATTGTTAGAATTCCATATTTAGGTTTTATAAAGTTTGCTTTTTCTTTTATTTCTCCTCTATAAAAAGCTCCCATTTCTGCTACAAAAGTTTCACTGAATTTATCCATATAATTGTTAATAGCATTTATTAATCCATACATTGTGTTGAAACTTTTTGGTGTAGCGAATGAATTGTATTTAACATTTAATATATCATTTAACGCATTTTTAGTACTAGTTTTTCCATAACTTCCTGTTACTGCTATTTTCTTAAGAAAATTCATACTATAAAGCTTATTTTGTGCTTGTCTTTTATAATGAAGATATACCATTTTCTCTATTGGTTTATTAATAATATTACATAACCATATTATTATTGTATTTATATATGAGAATAAACCAATAATCAAATAATATATAAACAAGTTATTAACATTAAAATGTATAATAATTGGTATTAAACAAAGTATTAACAATACATACATTGTAGTATAAAGTCTTTTAATTCTAGCTGTTACTACTAATGGTTTTTTTGATTGTTCTTTTATTACGTTATTTTTATATAAAAAATATACTACTAAATAGAAAACAGCAAATATTATTAATGTTATTTTGGTATCTAAAAACTTAAAAAAGTAAAATAATATAAATGCCATATCATATGTTATAAATACTTTTTTAGCATTTGTTTTAACCCATTTTAAATATCTATTACCATCGTTATACCAGTTTTGTTGAAGCATATGCAATGCTTTTCTTGATTTGTATGTTAAATAATAAACATATGTTAATAATGTCAATATAAAATATATTTTGATACTCATGTTATTCCCCACTTCCTATAAAATTATTAAGAACACTTATTGTTTGGCCTAAATTTTCTAAATATGCATAGTGTGTACATCCAGGGTATTCTACCAATCCATAATTTGGAATAATATTTTCTAGTTCTCTTCCATCTTCAATATCAACTGCTTCATCATTAGTTCCCCATATACCTAAAACTGGGCACTTTATTTTCCTCAAATCTTCAGTAATATCTGTATTAACATGAGCTACTAATACTTTTCTCATCATTTCACTAGCATTTCTATAATCTGTTGACCCAACATGTTTTTTAACAAAATTTTCTAATTTACCAAGACCTGGTATTTTCTTTGCTTGTTTTAATAATTTCATTTTTAATGTTGGTTTTGTTATAACTTGCTTATATGGACTTGCTAGTACAACTATTTTTCTAGTTTTATATTTATATCCATATATCAATGCAATTTTGCCACCAAAAGAGTGTCCTATAACAATAGGATTTTTCATGTTTAAATTTTTAACTATTTCATTAACCATTTCTGCATAGTCAAAAACACTCCAAACCTCTTTAGGTTCATCACTATCACCAAAGCCTGGAAAGTCTATAATTAAAACATTATATTTTTTGATAAAAGGTTTTGCAATAGGCATCATCATTTCAATGTTCTGGCCCCAACCATGTAAATAAACTAAGTTTATGTTACTGCTATTATCATAAAATGTATAATTAACATTTACTCCTTTAACTAACATTTGCATATATGTTTTCACCTCATTAATTATATCATATTACAAACTTCTTTAGAATTTAAATACACGTTTTATTTACAAAAAAAGGATTAATTTACATAATTAATCCTAAATTTTACATATAAATTTAATTTTCACTTCTATATGTTTGTTTTCTAATTACTGGTTTTTCTAGATCTTGATTTAAATAATTAGCTAAAGTAAATGCGTTTTCACCATAGTCCATCTCAAAAGGGAAATTACCATATACTTTGTATAATGTCTCTGATGATGCATTTTCATAGTTTATCTTTAATAAAGCTCTTTCAATAATACTATGAAACTTTTTAACTCCCATATCTCTTTCATTTCTTGCTAAGTTGAAATAAAGTTGTGAGTAAGGATATTTTGCTTGCATTAATAATTCTTTAGATTCTGAAACTTGATTTCTAGTTTTGATAACACCTAGTTGACTTCTTAGAGATGATATTACTTCACTATATAAATATGTTCCATATTCTTCCATAGGATATCCTAATTCTTCTAGTAAATCTAATACTTCCATTTTAGTTACTTCATCATCACTCATATCTTTAGATTTTCCATTTTGATATGATTGTCTTTTAAATAATTCTTGTATCATATCTAAATGTATAGATTTCATATATAAAAAATCAAATTCACTGGAATTACTCATAATAATTTCCTCCTTTCTAATAGTTAGAATTCGTAACAAATAAAAAAGTACGAATTCAACTACTTATAGCGACTCCGTACTTTATAAAAGTTCGTGTAGGTTTCCCCGGGATAGCTCAATACATATATCTTATATCCCCTCACTTGCCCTTGATTATATACTATTTATTATAATTTGTCAATTTTTTGTTTTTTATTTTCTCTTTTAGATAATATCATATCTATTCTTTCATCAGTAATAATAGATTCAATTTCTTCTAATTCTGCTAAAAATATTAAAAAGTTTCTACTTAAATCTTTTAATGATAAACTAATTGACTTCAATTTTACTAATAATTTTTTTCTTTCTTTTGCTTTTAATAACAAATTAAGTCTTCTAATATATTCAGTTTTATCAATAGATAATGTATTATCTAATATAAGTTCTTCTAAATCTTTTATGCAATTTTCTTTAGATATTTTTCTTCTTGCTAGGATTTCATCTATTTGTGATATTGTTTGTATGTCTTTGGTAGTTTCTCTTTCTTTTAATAATTCTAATGTTGTTTTTCTTCTACCATCTTCATGAAACATTAATTTCATAATTGGATATTCTTCAAATATATTTACTTTATATTCATTTTTTAATACATCTATAATTTGAAGTATTTTTTCATCAAATAATGTATCAACAGTATATTCTTTTCCATTAAGATATCTATAATCATTTCCATTTCTTTTCTTATCTAACATAATTTTTTTTAATGTATTTGTTCTTGGTATTATACCTAATGAAAGAAAATAATTATCAGTTTCTATATGACCATTTTTTCTTGCATCTACTTCTTGTGTTAAACTCATATAGTTTTTCTTTAAATATGATTCTTCTATCGTACTTGTAAGTAAGAAATCTTTAAGCATTAATATATAGTCGTATGAAAGAAAATCTGATCTGTAATTTTTTTCTTGTAATAAATGGGTTAATTCATGAAATATTGTATCAAATAAATCTTGTTTTTTTGATAATTGACCTAAAAAGAATAAATTAAAATTTGATGATGATATAGAGATAACATGATTATCATAGCTACCTAAAGTACCAAAATCTAATCTACATATTTCTGTATAGCAAAACGTTCCATGTTCTTTAGCATAATTGCTTATTAAACTTGTAATAGCATTTCTAAAAGCTTCTAATGAGGGTACTTTATTATAATTAATTATATTTTTTATATACAAATCTACATATTCTTTTGGAATATTATGAGCAGTAGTAAATATTAAGTCTAATTCTAAAAAAATATCTTCGCGTAGTTCACCTTCACTTTTTAAGTAAACTTTAAATTTTTCTAACAGTTCTTTTATTTTATTATCGTAATCAATTAATTTTAGAAAATCCTCTATTTCTTTATTTTGATTTTCTAAAAGTTTAACTGCTTCTTTTCTTATATTTGAATCTTCTTCACTATATGGCCAATATTCACCTAATTTTATAATGTTGATAATATCTTGATAAGTTATTAAATAATGTAATAATTCTAAATACCCCATCTCTTTTGATTTATTAACAATAAGAATATCATCTTTTAATATTCTTATAATATTTGATACAAAAAATTTATTTAAAATCATTTCCCCTGTATTTCTTGATTTATATACTATTTTTCTTACATAATCATATATCTTACAATAGTAATCTTCTTTATTTCCAGAACAAAACATATCTCGATTGTTATCGAAATCTAAAAACTTTTTATTTGTTTCATCATCTAAAACTATTTTTCCAATATTTATTTTTTCTGCTTTATCCATAATTACCCTTTTACGGGCCTTATTTTAACATGAATTATATTTTTTGTCTATTTGAATAGTTTTATTTTACTTATGATAGGTATTTCTTTAGCTTTATTGTTACATACATTTAAAATGCCATATAACACAATAAAACTAAATAGCATATTTATAAATGCAAAAAATATTCTTAGACTTATTGGTAAAATAATACATTTTAGTCCACTTACTAAATCACATGGTGTTCCGAAAATATATGATAATGTTCTTTTTATAATTAAGAATATTAAATATGTGAATAATATGTTCATACCATTTAATGTATGAAATTTTACATAATTATTTTTTTTAGATAATATAAATGGTACTAATGGTATTAAATATGAAACAATACTTAATGCTTTACCTGATTCTATTTCTTCAAGTGAAAAAGAATCTGTATAGTCTTTGATACTACTCATAAATACTTTGATTTTATCTTTTAATTTTTCTCTCATTATACTAATTATATGTTTTAAAAATATAATTATTCATTAAGAATTAAATTACAAAATAAAAACACGAAAATTCGTGTTTTACTCTGGCGGTCTTACAGTACATGACTTTAAGAATGATTTTGATGTTTTTCCTGTATATATATTTCTATACCAAAATTCACTGTAACTTATACCTTCAAAGGAAATTATTTTATTATATCTTTGTGGACCTATGCTTTGATTACAAAATTTACTTGAACCCTTATATTCTATGTATTTAATGTTATTATACAAAAATGCAAATTCTTCAATTCTTGTTACTGTCTTTGGAATTGTAAGTGTTTCAATAAAGTTATTAGAAAAAGCATAATAGTCAATTGTTTCTAATTTTTCTGGTAGTCTAACCGATAATATTCCCATATCATTAAAAGCATAATATTTAATTCTTGTTATATCATAATTGTTATATTGATTTGGAATATATACTCTTTTAGGACATGCCTTTTTAGTATTATCATTTTTTTCATATTCATAATATCTATTGATACTATAACTTTTACCATCATAGTTTAGTTTAAAATCAAAACAGTCTAATGATGTATCAGCATATACATTTACTTTTCTTTTTAATATTTTTACTCCCTCGTTTGTTTTAACAACATAATTATAAGTAAAATTTCCCTCCCTATGTCTTATATTATTATAACTATAGAAGTCACCTTCATTTACTAACTTTTTATTTTTATTTTTTACTCCATCATCTACATATGCTTTTATATTATTAATATCTAAATCTATAGTTGATTTTCCTATTAATTGTAAATCATTAGCACTATTTGATTTTTCTATGGTTAATCCTTCATATTCTTCGCCATATTTTGTTATCACTACAAAGTATGCTTTTTCAGCATTTGTCAAGTCTATAGGCAGTTCTTCCGATAATATTGTTGGTGAAAATTCTCCATTATCTAGTGCCTTTTCCATATCTGATTCTTTTATTACCATTCCCATGGGATAGTCAAAAGTTTTAACTTCATATGTTCCTGCCATCTTACTATCAATATTTAATTCATAGACAAGTATATTAATAGAATTATTTTCGCTTGAATTTGCAATTAAATAATCATTTTTATCGTTTGATACTTTTTTTATTAATTCTTTTTGAGATTGAACTTTACTAATGTTAGAGCTTATTTTCATTTTATTATCTACTAAACTTAAAGCAACTAAATTATTTTTTAAAGGTCCTGTAGAGTAAGATAACTCTTTATTTTCATTTATGTTTATATTTTCTTTTTGTTTCATTTTATTATTAGAGATTATATTGTTATTTCTCATTTTATCAAGTACTTCAGCCATTATGTTTATTTCTTGTTGCATTTCTTCAGTAATTTCAGGTCTTTCATGACCTTGTGATTCCATTGCCTTAAATTCTATCTCTAATATTGCATCGACTAATTCTTTTCCACTTATACTTCTAAATATTGGATTAATCGCATTATCTTTTATTAATGACTCTTTAAAAGAATTTGGTTTTTCTATTTCTATTAAGTTTAATTGTTCAAGATCAATGAATACTCCAGAATCTGGTTCAGACGTTACATCTACCATTAAAAAATTGCTGTATTCTCCATCACCTAATGCTGTTATTGTAACATCATCTTCATCTACCGTTCCTGTGCATTCCTTATATTTTTGACCTGATAAATCTTTATTGCAATCAAATGTATTTTTTGTTCCTTCTGCATATTCTAATTGTGCAGATTTTGCAGTCTTTCTAACTTGTGTAATGAACATGTTTTTCTTTGACTCTTTATATAGTTTCATAACATTTGGTACAGCTATTATTGTTAATATTGCTATTACTGCTATTACTGCAAGAAGTTCTATTAATGTAAAAGCATTTTTCTTTTTCATATACACCTCTATATTATCTTTATTTTCTATAATTATAACATATATTTTTTTTCTTTTAAACTGTTTTAATGTTTTTTATAAAAAAAAACTCTTATTAAGAGTTACTAATCATATTGGCAGGGGTAGAAGGACTCGAACCCTCCCCAACGGTTTTGGAGACCGGCATGCTACCACTGACACCATACCCCTACGTGTCGCTTTTTTGTAAAGCAATATAATTATACAATATAAATTTTAACAAATCAATATTTTTCGTTATTGCATAAAATATATTAGGTGATTATATGCTTATTAAATATTCAAATAAAGAATTAGATTTATGTGCAAGACTCATGAGAGCTGAAGCACTTGCTGAAGGGGAGCTAGCAATGCTTATGGTTGGTAATGTTATAGTCAATAGAGCCATAGCTAATTGTTTAGATTTTAAAAATATCAGAACTATTACTGACGTAGTATATCAAAAACCTGGTGGTTTTGTTGGAACTAATAGTAGTCTTTTTAATAGTGGAAGCGCAACTACTAAGGAAAAAGAGCTTGCTAAAAGAGTATTAAAAGGAGAATACTATCACCCTGCTACTAATGCATTATGGTTTTATGCACCTAAAAAAAATGAAGAATGCAAAGCTACATGGTTTAATCAAAGAAATACAGGCAGATATAAAGGACATTGTTTTTATGCTCCTGACCCAGGTGTATGTAATGAACTTTACTAACTTTATATTAAAATAACTAGCACTTTACTTATTATCATGATATAATTTTAATAGAATAAGAGGTGGTTTTATGGCTACAATAACTGCTATACAAAAGAAAGATATAGATGCACTAGAAAGAAGTTTAAAGACATTATCCGAAAATATGAGTAGTGTTGCTAATGATGTTGTTGATATTAATGGACAAATCAACGATTTTAATAGTCAAGTAGATACTCTTAAATCAAATGTTAAATCACTAGAACAAGAAATAAAAGATTTTATGCTAGAAGTTAGAGGTTCTTCATTAGTATCTAATGCTCAGAATGAAATATTATTAAAAGAAAATGAATTAAATAAAAAATATGGTCATTACGATTTAATACGTAGAAAAATAAATGGTATTTTAAATAGTATAGATTTAAATACTATTAAAAAGAATACATTACTTACTCAAAGTGAGCAATCTTTGTTAAATACTCCAAACTATTATCTATCATATGCATTAGTTGCATTATGTGCTTGGTTTAGGAATGAAAAAAAGTTAGCTCGTAAAGCGTTAAATAAAGCACTTAATTTAAATGATAGTAAAACATCATTACTTTTTTGTTTGATACACTTAAGACTTAATAGAAATGAAACTGCTCTTAAATGGTTAAAAAGATATTTAGATACACAAGATCCTAATAATATGGATAACGATATTATTAATGTTTTAGAATCTTTAGTTAGCGATACATATAGTGTTAAGATGACTGATTTAATTCTTTCATATATTAATGATTGGTGTATTAAATTAGATAGTAATTCTAATATCAATAATTATCAAATAGACAGATGGAGAGAATTCTTTAGTGAAACTATTGAAACTATTGAAAATAATGATTATCCTTTCTCAATGAATTATATTAAAAACTTTGATAAATTAAAAACTAGTTTAGAAATTTCTTATTCTTATAATAATGCATATTCTAAATTTTTGAATTTATTAAACGATAATAAACAAGAAGATAAAAGTATAGATGAACTTTTAAATAGTTTACTATTCAGTTATGAAGATAATGAAGCTGAACTTAGAAAAAGTATATTGAAAAACAAATTAATAATTGAGTGCAAAGGTAATATTGAAGAAGCTAATAAAAAGTATGAATTATATAATAATTCATTAAATAATTATCCATTTTTAGATGTTTTGTATGATACTG
>OBLI01004263.1_pt1 | contig 10356 bp, 8 predicted proteins | sample 1519701 | NCBI WGS metagenome assembly OBLI01 (sample SAMEA3663005, study PRJEB22513) | pig gut metagenome | biome: pig gut; feature: pig-associated habitat; material: faeces | place: France | collected 2012 | reverse complement strand
TGGACTATGGTCCAGAGAGATTTTCTATGTCAAAGAAAAATGATTGTCACTACGGGGTGGGACAAGGATTGTTCGTTGAAATATAAAAGTGATTGTGATATGATACCCTTGAAACCGGTTGGAGAGGAAAACACAATGAATCGATTTGTAAAAGATATCAAAAAATATTATAAATATGCGACTTATGCGGCAAAGGCAGAGTTGAAAGCAGAAGTAGCCGGATCGTATTTAAACTGGGTATGGTGGATTTTGGAACCGCTTGCGCTGATGGCGATTTATGCTTTTATTTTTGGATTTGTATTTAATGCGCGTGAACAATATTTCACCGCTTTTATATATGTGGGTCTGACGGTATGGACCTTTTTTAATCAGAACCTGAAAAACAGTGTAAAGATCGTAAAGAAAAATAAGGCAGTGGTATCAAAGGTCTATCTGCCGAAATTTATTCTGATCGAATCAAAAATGTTTGTAAACGGATTTAAGATGCTGGTATCCTTTGCGATCGTGATCGCACTGATGATTTTTTATCGTGTTCATCTTACGTGGAATGTGCTGTTTGTGCTTCCGATCTTTGTGACCATGTGGCTTGTGACATTTGGATGTATGTGCATTGTGAGCCATTTTGGTGTCTATGTAGAGGATCTCGCAAACGTGATTAATATTGCATTGCGCCTGGTTTTTTATATGACCGGTATCATGTTTTCCATTGAAAGAAGAATTGGCGCAAAACATCCGGAACTGGCGACGATATTGGGAAAATTCAATCCTATGGCATATCTCATATCATCCTTACGTAAATGCCTGCTGTATGGAGAGACACCGGAAGTACCTGTGCTTCTTGTCTGGTTTGTTATTGGTCTGGTGCTGTGTGTTGTCGGTGTGCGCGTGATCTATAAAAATGAAAACAGTTATGTAAAGGTGATTTAGTATGTCAGAAGAAAAAAAGATAGCCATTAAGGTCGACAATTTGACGATTCGATATAAAAGCCTGAAATCTTATTCCATCAAGCGCAATTTTTTTGCGCTTCACAGAAATAAAAGAGAAGTGTTTGAGGCTGTAAAAAATGTTTCCTTTGAAGTGCCGCAGGGAGAGATTTTGGGAATCATCGGGAAAAATGGAAGCGGAAAGTCAACGCTTCTTCGCGCGCTCGCTCATATTTTTTCTCCGGATGAGGGAACAATCAATATATATGATAATTCCATCTCTCTGCTTTCGATCGGAGTCGGATTTCAAAAAGAGCTGTCCGGAAGAGAAAATATCATGCTCTCCGGATTGCTGCTGGGATTCACCGAAGAGGAGATCAAAAAGAAGATGCCTCGCATCATCAAGTTTGCGGACATCGGACATTTTATTGATATGCCGGTGGGAAAATACTCCAGCGGAATGTACTCGAAGCTGGCATTTTCTATCACAGCGATACTGGAAACCGATATTATTCTGATCGATGAGGTGTTGAGCGTCGGAGATCGTCGATTCAAAAAGAAGAGTTATAAAAAAATGAAATCTCTGATTTCAGATGATAAGCGGACGGTAGTGATCGTGTCTCACAGCATCTCGGCATTACGTGAATTGTGTGATCGTGTATTGTGGATCAACGACGGAGAGATGATGATGATCGGTGAGGCGAATGAGGTGCTGGATCAATATGAAGCATTTATGGATGCAGAAGAATAAAATGGAGGGAAGAATTGCACTATGAAAAAAATTGCAGTAGTAGGTCTTTATGCGATTAAAAATGCGGGAGATAATATTTTGTGCGAGGTCACACAGTATTTGCTTCAGCAGGAAGACCCAAGCATCAAAATTGTTGAGGTGGATGTAAATCCGCGCGCAAAATCCTATCGGGGTCTGGAAAAAATTCCGTTTTTTATTTCAAAAGTCCTGATTAAAATTTCGGGATATGTTTTTCAATATGAAAATTCGAGCAAATTCAGATATATTTATGAATATTTCATGTGGTGGTTAAAGATCAACCGGAAATTTAAGAAACAGTTCAAGGGCGTGGATGCGATTGTCTTTGCAGGCGGCGGCTTTCTGAAATTCCGTACACAGGGTCTGAATTATTACGTGGAACAGATCGTAAAGATCGCAGAAAAAAATAATATTCCGATCATGATGAACGGAGTCGGAATCGAAGGTTATAGTGAGACAGATATCCGTTGTCAGCGATTGAAACGTGCCATCAACAAGGATTGCATGAAAGTCATTACAACGAGAGATGATATTGATACACTTCAGAATCTCTATATTGAGAATCCGAATATCAAGACCGCGCGTGTGGGAGATCCGGCACTTTGGGTTCCGGAATGCTATCGTGTCAACAGAGATAAAAATCCGAGTCCGGTCATTGGTATCAATGTGATCAGGGGAAGAGTCTATCAGGCATATGGGAATACGCTTTCTGAGTTTCAGCTGATGAACTTCTACAAGAAACTGATCGCCGGTGTGGAAGACCGGGGCTGGGAATGGGTGTTGTTCTCTAACGGAATGGCATCGGACCAGAAATTTGGCCGACAGCTGTTAAAGGGGCTGGGGTATACCGATTTCAGAAAGCTTTTAAATCCACCGGCAAATTCACTGGATTTTCTGAATCTGATCCGATCCTTCCGGTGTGTCTTTGGTGCCCGTCTGCATGCCTGTATTACCAGCTATGCGCTTGATGTACCGGTGGTGGGACTCATCTGGAGTGAAAAACTGCGTATTTTTGCCGAGGTGATTGGCAAGAAAAATGCATTCTTTGAGGAGGAGGATCTGCATATCGAGAATATCCTCGATGCCATCGCAACTGAGATGGAGAGCGGCTATGACACGGAGATCCGCGAGAATCTGCGTGGATTGACAAAGCAGTATCTGCAGACCTTTTTGCAGATCATTGGAGATAAACGAGAAGATTAGGAGAATCATGATATGATTAGAAAAGCATTTCAGATAATGGGACATAAGATGGTGGAAGGAAAATTGTTTCAGTCTTTGTTCCTGATGCTGTGTCGGTTTGTGACCGGTATCCTTCGCGTAATATATAATGTGATCAACAAGGTCATTCGGATCGTTTTTCGGATTCTTGCAAAGATTTTCTGGTATCCGGATCAGGCGCTGGCAATACTTGCAAGACGAATGATGGCAAAACGTACTCCGGTAAAAGATCAGATTATGTTTTTGACCTTTCAGGGGGATTATACTTGTAATCCGAAGTACATAGCTGAGCAGCTGATCCGTGAGGGCTGCAGCTATCGTATGATCTGGGATGTCAAGACAGCCATCCCGACGAGTGATTACCCGCTCCAGTTGCAGTTTGTAAGGCATAATTCGTATGAGTTTTTTAAAGAACTGGCGGCATCAAAGGTGATCATTGAGAACACCAACATTGTAGAGCGTTTGTACGCATATAAGAAAAAGGATCAGTATCTGATCCAAACCTGGCATGGTTCCCTTGGAATCAAACGACTGGACGGCGATGTGGTCATGGGATTTAGCTGGAAACGTCTCGCAAAAAGATGTCAGAAAAATGTGGATCTGTTGTTGTCAAACAGTGATTTTGAGACAGAGGTATTCCGGACTGCATACTGGGGTGACGTGCCGTCTGTCATGGTAGGACACGCCAGAAATGATATTCTCTTTTGCCGGGATGAGAAAGAGATTGCAAAAGTCCGCAAGAAAGTATTTAAGTACCTGCAATTACCGCAGGATACAAAACTCTTTCTCTATGCGCCAACGCATCGTGATGATGTAGATGAAAACTATGAAGCATTGAATTACCGGATCATCAAGGAAGCATTAGAGGAGCGGTTTGGCGGAACGTGGCAGATCGTGATCCGATTGCACAACCGTCTCAAGAAAGAGAGTCAGATGTGGCTGAACAATCTGCCGACTTATGTATCGGATGCTACCTTTTATGAAGATATGCAGGAACTTTTGCTTTGTACGGATGCAGGTCTGACAGATTATTCAAGTTGGATCTTTGATTATGTGCTTTCCGGGAAACCGGCATTTATCATTGAGCTGGGTCTGGAGGATTATGAAAATTCAAGAGGATTCTACTATCCGATTGAAACGACGCCGTTCCCAATCGCGAAAAACAGTAAAGAACTGGCAAAACGGATCAAAGAGTTTGATGCCGAGAAATATGCAAAGGATAAAGAGACCTTCCTGAAAGCCAGAGGTTGTATGGAGGATGGTCATGCTGCTGAGCGTATCTCTAAGGAAATTGCAAAATTGATGGAAAAGTAAAATGAACTTTCAGTTAAAGCAGATTGTTAAGATTGCAATGCAAAATGTGTTTCTGCCGGTGATCTATCGGATCGGCACGGTGCGAAAAGTGGATCCGAAGCTGATGATCTTTGCGGATTTTCATAAGGACGAGGTTCCGTACAGTATGGAAGATCTGTATGAATGGGCACTGGATTCGGACTTTCACGTCGTGCGTATGACGAAGGATTGCGACAGCAGCGGCTACATTTCCGGACTCGTGTATATGGTGAAATTTATGCTCATGTACGCCCGGGCAGGATATGTATTTATCTGTGACAATTTTCTCCCGGTAGCATCCTGCAAGAAGCGGGAAGAGACGGTAGTGGTTCAGATGTGGCATGCAGGCGGTATGTTAAAAAAATACGCTTATGACACCCCACGGGATATTCCAAAGTTTTATAAGGGGAACGTATTTCGCAACTATTCCTTGATCATTACAAGCGACAAAAACTGTAATTCCGCATACATCAGCGGAATGCGGGCAGATCCGAGAATCGTGCAGGGGCTGGGGCTTAGCCGTACAGACCGGTTTTATTCGGAAGACTACAAGCAGAAATGTGTCCGACAGTTTTATGACAGATATCCGGAAGCGAAAGAAAAAAAGATTGCGCTTTTTGCACCGACTTTCCGGGGAAATGCGTCCGTGCCGGAAATCATTGACACAAGCTTTTTAAAAGATCTTGAAAAATCATTGGGTGATGAGTGGATTTTAGTGACAAAGATGCATCCGCATCTGCAGAAGCACATCGGAAAGGATGCATGTCCGATTCCGACAGAGCAGCTTCTTCCGGTTGCAGACGTACTCATTTCCGATTACTCATCCGTGATCTACGATTATCTTCTGCTGGAGCGGCCGATTGTATATTATGTGCCGGATCTGCAGTATTACATTGAGAATGATCAGTTTTATATTGATTATTATGAGATGCCGGGAACAATCGTAGAGTCGCAGGAAGATCTGGCAACTGCAATTCAGGAGGCACAGCAGAATTTTGATCTGCAGCGACTGCGTGTGTTTAAGCAGAAATACATGGGCGCATGTGACGGACATGCCCTGGAACGTCTTGTGGATTATTTGGGATTGATGCAAAACAATGGGAACTATTCAAAATAGAAGAATTTTAAGAATCGGAGGAAAAAAAGATGGTATCAGCACTTATTTTTGCAGGTGGAATTGGACAGCGTATGAAGTCTTTGGATATTCCAAAGCAGTTTTTGGAGATTGAAGGAAAACCAATCATTGTTCGCACAACCGAGCATTTTTCAAAACATCCGATGGTAGACAACATCGTCATTGTATGTGTGGAAAGCTGGTTGGATGTCTTAAAACAGGATATCCAGAAATTTGGATTGGAGAAGATCGTGTCCGCAATTCCGGGCGGTGCAAGCGGATATGAGTCAATTCACAACGGACTTGTGGAGATTCAGAACAAAGTGAATCCGAATCCGGATGATATCGTATTGATCTGTGATGGTGTGCGCCCAATGCTTTCCGAAGAGCTCATCACAACCTGTATCGAGGATGCAAGAAAATACGGTTCTGCCGTACCTGTGACACCGAGTATCGACTCTGTGTTATACAGTGATGACGGCAGTAACTGCAATAAAAATTATGAACGCAGAAAGATGTTCATCACGCAGGCACCGCAGGGATATACCATGGAGAAAATTATGTGGGCACACGGCGAGGCGGAAAAACAGCATCTTGATCCGGTATCATCCGGAGAACTGTTGATCGAGCTGGGAGAAAATATTCATATTTTCCAGGGTATCCGCGAAAATATCAAAGTAACTACACCGGAAGATTTAGAGTCGCTGAGAGCAATTCATTACTATGAGCATTACAAGGATTTTGCAAAAGAAGTATTGAAATATGGTTTATAAGAAAACGGGCAGCGCATGCTGCCTTTTTTCTGATATAGGAATGAAGTTGGAAGGGAGATTATGATGCAGATAACAGATATACTTGGCAAACAGATGCTGGAAGATGTCACAATGATTGCAGACACGGATATTGACTGGTCGAAGCTGGAAGGAAAGTCGGTGCTGATCACAGGAGCCAATGGGTTCATCGCAAAATATCTGGTGCTGGCTTTTATGCTTCGTAATGACAGAGATCAGGCGGGTATTCAGATCGTCGGTCTGGTACGAAACAAACAAAAAGCGAAAAAAATATATGGACAGCTGACAGAGCGAACGGATCTGGAGCTTGTCGAGGCCGATGTGTGTGGAGATCTGTCAAAGCTTGCGCACTGTGACTATGTGATCCATGCGGCAAGTCAGGCAACACCATACTTTTTCGAAAATGATCCGGTCGGAACGATGGAGGCAAATACACTTGGTACTTCAAATATTTTGCGCTATGCGGTGAAAGAAAAGCCGGAGGCTGTGTTAATGATTTCTAGTTTGAAAGTATATGGCGATGTGCATAATAATAAAGTCAATCTGCCGGAAGAGGATTTGGGTGAATTGGATATCGATTCCTACAAAAATTGTTATGCTTGCGGCAAGCGGGCGATGGAAACCTTGTGTAACTGTTATGTGAAACAATATGGACTTCCGATTAAAATTGCGCGTCCGAGCTATATTTATGGGGCAAGTACATTGGAAGATGATCGTGTCTGGGCGCAGTTTCTGGCAAATATCATCCGCAGACAGAACATTTTGCTCAAAAGCAACGGTGCTGCGTACCGTTCCTTCTGCTATGTAGTAGATACGGCATCCGCTTTACTCACGATTCTGATGAAAGGCGAAAATGGTCAGCCCTATAACATTGCGGATGAAAAATCGGATATTACCATTCGTGATTTTGCGAAAACCGCAGTGCGGGTTTTTCCGGAACGAAATATGACCCTGTCCTTTGCAAATCCGCAGGATGAAGCAGAACCGAAGCTTGATTTTACGACAAAAACACCGGAAATTTTAGACAGCACCAGATTGCGTGCGCTTGGTTGGCATGCAAATTTTGATGTTGCCGAGGGAATCAGACGGGCCGTGCTTACAATGGAGGAAACGGAAGTATTATGAAACACACAACGAAAAAATGTCTTGTCGCATGTATGCTTGTGACAGCAATCTTGATCGGACTTTTACCGGCTAATGCGCAACAGGTAAAAGCGGCAAGTGAATATATGAACATTTATGGTATCTATCTTGACGGTGGTGAAAAGGGAGATGCCGTGCTGGTCGAATCAAATGGTGAATATCTGCTCATGGATATGGGAATGTATTCGAATATGCCGGCAATCTGTCATCAGCTGAAGGCACTCGGAGTCACTTATTTTGATCTGTATTTCAGCCATTTACACATGGATCATGTGGGAGCAGCAAGAGGTGACTGGATCAAGGGTCTGAACTATATCAAAGAGCAGGGGTTGGAAATAAAGCATATGTATCTTCCGGATCCGTCATTGGCTCCGGAATCTGGAGATTATCCGAGAAAGTATTCCATGCTTCAGAATTTTATGGAAACGCAGATGGGTGGTACAGATCGGATCATCTATTTGAAAAGGGGTGATTCGTTTAAAGTCGGGGGTGCAGTAGCAGCCGTCATTGGACCGGATAACGCGTTTGTAAACAGCATCCATCCGTCTGATTACAGAAATAAGGTTGGTGATGCTGAGGCAGAGACCGAAGCCGGACAAAACGTGATGGAAACGTATTATGAAAACAACTGCAGTCTGATCACGCGGATTTCCTGTGCCGGTGTCAGTTATCTGACCGCGGGCGATATGTTAAAGGATGAGGCAGATTATATGCTTCAATATTATAGCTATCAGTTGAAATCTGATATTTATAAGATGTCCCATCACGGAACGGCAACCGGTAATTCCACTGCGATGCTTGCCGCGATCGATCCGATCTACAGCTTTGCTTCGAATAGTGCCAACACCGGCATTAGTGAAAGTACCAATATGTGGGTTTATGGTAAAAGCTGCAATGCGGCAAAACAGGTCAGTATGCCATATTTTATCGCAAGTGAGCAGGAGACCATTATCTATCACGCAGAAAACGGCAAGATCACACCCTATCGGGGAACTTTGATTGATGAAGAAAATAAGATGACAGGTTGGGTTGCTTTGTATGGTGCGGATGGAATTAACCGGAAAAAAGATTACTATTATCTGGATGAAAATGGAGTTCCTTTGACCGGTGTTCAGACCATTAACGGAAGTGTCTACTATCTGGGCAACGGCGGATGCATGGAATACGGTGCTTACGATGAAAACGGCATTTATCAGGGATGGAAAAACTATAGTGGAGGTATCCATCGTTTCTATTTTGAGAAAGAAGGAAGCAATCTGACAACGATGGCAACCGGCGTGACGCGGATCGGCAGTGATTATTATCTGTTTTATCCGGATGGAACAAAAGAAGAAGGCATCGGTGTATTTGCGCTGAAGGTGATTGATGGAGCGACCTATGCGATCAATGAGGATTCCACAATTGTTGTAGGAAAGGATATAGAATACGACGGCTATGAATATCATTTTTATAATGATGGAAAGATGGCGGAAAAACAATTTGTGGAAAAGGACGGTAACACCTATTATTACGGAAAATACGGCAGAAAGATTTATTCCACACTGTTGACCTACGCAGGTAAATATTATTATCTCGGAAGTGACGGCGTGATGTACAGAAATAAATATTTGACTTTAGATAACGGAGACACGTATTATTTTGGCGAAGACGGTGTTGCAATTACCAATCAGTTTAAGAAACGATCCGGAGCATATTATTATTTTGGCAAGTATGGTACCCTGGTGAAGGATCAGATCGTTACCGTAGATGGGGATGATTATTTGCTGTGTGCAGATGGCGCGCGAGCCGGACGTGGTTTTCATGTAAAAGATAACAAGGAATACTTTACGGATAAAAACGGAAAAATCCTGAAAAAATGTTTTGTAAAATCCGGAGGCAACATATACTATGTCGGCAAGTACGGTACAAAGGTAACCGATAAAGTGGTAACTGTGGATCAAACAGACTATTATGTCGATGCAGAGGGTATAAGAGCAGGACGAGGCTTCCACGAGATTGGAAGAAAGACATATTTTACAGACAATAAAGGACGAATTGTAAAAAATCAACTTGTACGGGTTGACGGAGAAAGCTATTATCTCGGTAAATACGGTACAGTAGTGAAATCGAAAAAGATTCGAAAGAATGGCGTTGCCCGTTACTTTGGCGAAGACGGAAAGATGTACCGGGACACGATAGAGACGATCGGACAAAAAACTTATGTCTTTGACGAAAAAGGTGTGATGCGGGTCGCTACGGAAGAAGAGATCGCTGCAATGAATGCCAGAAAAATGGAAGAGACAACGGATATGCAGGATGTCGTGGACATCGAAGGAATGATCTGATAGCAAAAGGGCTGTGACAATTGTTGCAGCCTTTTTGTATGATAGTGATGAAAAATTAAAATTTAACTTGACGATATTTGCCAGCTTGTGGTATCATATACGGTGCGCTATTGTGCAACGACTATGCGGTTAAAAAATAAACGAGAGGTGAAACGTCAATGGAGAAAAACAGAATACGTCCAGTGAAGGCTGGAAAAAGCTTACGTATGAGTTATTCAAGACAAAAAGAGGTTTTGCAGATGCCGAACCTGATTGAAGTCCAGAAGGACTCTTACCAGTGGTTTCTGGACGAAGGCTTAAAAGAAGTGTTTGCAGATATCTCTCCGATTACGGATTACAGTGATCATTTGAGCTTGGAGTTTGTGGATTTTACATTATGTGAAAACGATGTAAAATATTCCATTCCCGAGTGCAAGGAAAGAGATGCAACCTATGCAGCACCTTTGAAAGTCAAAGTCAGACTTTACAATAAAGAGACCGGAGACATCAATGAGCATGAGATCTTTATGGGAGATCTTCCTTTGATGACAGAGACCGGTACATTCGTAATTAACGGAGCAGAACGTGTTATCGTTAGCCAGTTGGTTCGTTCTCCTGGTATTTATTACGGAATTACCCGTGATAAGGTGGGTAAAACATTATACTCTTGTACCGTTATTCCAAACCGTGGTGCATGGCTGGAATATGAAACGGATTCCAATGACGTCTTTTATGTTCGTGTAGATAGAACCAGAAAGG
>OBLI01004262.1_pt1 | contig 10358 bp, 13 predicted proteins | sample 1519701 | NCBI WGS metagenome assembly OBLI01 (sample SAMEA3663005, study PRJEB22513) | pig gut metagenome | biome: pig gut; feature: pig-associated habitat; material: faeces | place: France | collected 2012 | reverse complement strand
TTGTTTCAAATTCGGATATTACCGATAAAACTTCATCAATGCAAAGTATGAGAGACACATACAATGCACATAATCATACAGGAAATCAAGGAAGTCCGACATCAGAACCTAAACAAACAATGTAGAAAGGTGGAAAATATGCATAAGTTATAACAAAGTACAAATATCTTGATATGCAGTAAGAACTCTTGAAATAAATAATTCGTTACCAACAACTCTGTAAGCTATGATATATCGTTTTCTTATTGTAAAAAATCTATAATTTTTATAAGTAAAATCAGGTCTTGCAGTTCCCATTTCAGGAAATCTTGCTAAATCTTGGCACACATTGTACAGATACATAGCCATTGACTTAGCAGCTTGTTGATTATCTTTTGAAATAAATTCCGTAATTAAAGTAATATCAGCTTTGGCTTGTTCGGTAATATTTAGTTTAAGTTTACTCATACTTCGCAATCAATTCTTTAAAAAAGGTGTTGCCATCACTATAACGACCGGCTAAGATATCATCTTCACCTTTTTGAATTTCTGCATTAAATGCATCAATTCGCTCCTGTGAAATAGATTTTCTTAATTTCAAAAGTGACATTGCTTCTTGGACTATATCATTCACAGAATTATATAATCCTGTTGCCATCTGTTCTTTTATAAAATTTTCGTATCCGTTCAAAGATATATCCATGAAAATCACCTAAAATTTAACAATATTCTATATATTTATTATACCCCAAATTGTTCTAATTCTCAATAAAGGTTAACAATTATGACAACATTAAATGAAATAACATACGTTGATTGGCAATATAAACTCAATAGCATTGGCTCTGTAGCTGAAGGAGTTGAGGATATTAACCAATGCATTGCAATTATTTTATTAACACATAAAGGTTCAGATCCACTAAGACCAACATTCGGTTCAGATATTTATAAGTATGTTGATTACCCAATTAATAACGCAAAGGCAAATATAATTAGGGAGGCAGTTGATTCAATAGAAAAATGGGAAACAAGAATTAAGGTAAATTTGGTTACTGTAGAAATAAATGAAACTCAGATTAAAGTAAAAGTCGAGTGGAAACTTCCGTCATCAAAGAATACCAATGGTATTGTGGAGGTGAACTTATGACACAGTTACCTGAACCAAATTTTATAGAAAAAAACCCTGAAACCATTACAAAAGAATGGGTGGAACTTTATGAGCAAAAATCAGGCAAAGTTCTGCAACCTGCTCAAATTGAGAGATTGATGATTGACTTGGGTGCTTATAGAGAATCAATTTTAAGGATGCAAATTCAAGAAACTGCAAAACAAAATTTGTTAAGCTACGCACCATTAGACATCCTTGAACATATCGGAGAGCCTTTAGGTGTAAGAAAACTTCTTGCAAACTGTGCTGTTACTACTCTAAAATTCTCTGTTGACATACCTTTAGACTTTGATTTTGAAATACCCAAAGGATGTGAAGTTGAAACAAAAGACGGACTTTGCATATTTCAGACAAAAGAAGATGTAATATTGAAAGCTGGAGAAAGTTCTGTAACAGTTGAGGCTGTTTGTGAAACATCAGGAATTGTCGGAAATAATTATATAATCGGCTCAATTAATAATCTTGTAACCCCATTGAGCTATATTTCATCAGTTGAAAATATAACAATATCTTCAGGTGGAGCAGATGATGAAAATGCTGACAATTTAAGAGAAAGAATAAGACAGGCTCCGGAAAAGTTTTCAAATGCCGGAAGTCGTGGAGCATATCGCTACCATACATTATCAGCACATCAATCGATAACTGACGTGGCAATTACATCCCCAAGTGCTGGAGTTGTTAATGTATATCCACTAACCAATACAGGAAACCCATCTAATGAAATTATTGCATTAATTCAAAACTATTTAAGTGACGATAAAATCAGACCTTTAACGGACTGTGTGCATGTTATTTCTCCTGAGAAAATCAGTTTTTCTATTAATGCAGTAGTGTATTTATACAAAGATGCCGATAAAAACTCCGTATTTGAAACTATTGAATCAAAAATGTTGGAATACAAAAAAACATTAGCAGAAAAACTGGGAAAAGATGTTGTAAGAACACAAATCATTGCACTTTTAAACAGTATTTACGGTGTTTTTAAAATTGATTTAAAAATGAGCAATGATATAGAGATTAAAGAATATCAATGGCCCGACTTGCAACAATGGAACATTAGTTTTGGAGGATATGCTGATGAGTAATTTATCTCCAATAAATGATATGCACATAAAAATATTTGATGAAATATGTGAAGAACGTTTTTCTAAAATTGATATAGACACCCTCTTAGTCATAATAATCGACAATTTACCTTCTGATGCGTTGCCACATTTAGCAGAGCAATATCACATAACAGGTAATGAAGGTTGGTTACACGCTAATACAGAAAATGAAAAACGAGCATTAATAAAAAATGCTATTAAAATTCACAGATATAAAGGAACAAAATACGCTTTGTTAGAGATATTTAATACTTTAAATTTATCGGGGACAATAACAGAGTGGTTTGAATATGGTGGTAAACCTTACCATTTTAGGGTTCGCTTTGATACTGACAAACTGTTTGAAGAAAATTTTGAAAAAGAAATTCTTGATTTAATCCATGAAAATAAAAACGTGCGTTCAGTATTGGAATGTTTAGTTTTGCATCTAATAACCAAACAACTGTTAGTAACAGCCAGTGCAGTTATCTCTTTTGAGGAGATAACAGTATGACAGAATTTTACTCCCTTATAACGAATAAAGGTCTGGAATTAATAACCAAATCGTTATCAATAGGACAAAAACTTAATTTAGAATTTATAGCTGTTGGAGATGGAAACGGCGCATATTATGACCCAAAACCTGAACAAACACAACTGATAAATGAAAAATACCGAGCAAAAATATCCGAAGTAACGGAATTAATTGCAAAAGCACAAATTCCTAATGATGTCGGAGGGTTCTATATCCGAGAAGTCGGTGTCTTTGATAATAATAACAATTTAATTCTTATCGCTAAACAACCTGAAACATATAAACCTATTATTACTGAAGGAAGTTCAAAGGAAATATGGTTAAAGGTCTTAATTGATGCAATTAATCCTGATGTATTAGAGTTAAAAATTGATACAAGCATCCAAACTGCAACTATTGAACTTGTTACAAATCTGATAAATTTACATACTCATACTGATTTAATGCCGATTAAATTATATGACACAAATTACAACGGAATTGTTGATACTTGCGAATATATTGACGGTGGTTTATTTGTTGGCGATGCGGAAGCACCTGATTTGGGCGAAATACCATCCGATATATTTGAAACAATCGGTCAAGGTAATATAATTCCTGAAAATATAATGAGTACAAATAAATATGATACCAACAATAACGGCATCGTTGATAATGCAGAAAATATTGATGCCGGAGAATTTTAGTAAACAAAAGAAAGGAAAACAAAATGGGAACAATTCAAATTAAACGTGGCTTATCTACAAATTTACCTTCTTCAGCAGCACTTGGTGAAATTTTGTATACTACTGATACAAAACGTTTTTATATCGGTAATGGCAGTGATGCCCAATTAACTGAATATGGCAATCTTACAGAGGTATTAGCCATAATTAATACAAAATCAGGAACAGACCATAAACATACTTCTATCGATATTACTGATTTTGACAATGCTGTTGATGAAAGAATCGCTAATCAGAGGGGGGTGGCAAATGGAGTGGCAAGCTTAGATGAAAACGGGAAAGTACCAACAACACAAATTCCATCTGTATTTAAAGAAGCAGAAGTCGTAGCAGATATTTCAGCAAGAAATACATTAACCACATTTACAGGGTTACACGCTTTTGTTTTAGATGCTACAGATGATTCAACAGTTGAAGCCGGTGGAGCAGAATATATCTATGATGGTACAAAATGGGTTAAAGTATCTGAATTAAATGATTTAGATGCAATAATTACTTGGGATAATGTGACCAATAAACCTGATTTGGTAACAACAATTCTTGATTTAACGGACACTCCGACAAGTTTTACAAATCAAGCAGGAAAGGTTCTATTAGTTAATTCTGAAGAAACAGGATTAGAATTTTCCAATATTTATACCGGAGACGTTGATGGAGGTTCATTCTAATGACAGGGAGTTCTATAAGATTTAAAAGAGGAAATAAAGCAGATTTACCACAATCTGCTTCCTCCGGAACTCCTTTATGGTGTGAAGACTCGCAAGAATTGTATGTCGGAACCGGTAACGGAGTTGCAAAAGTAGGTGTTGTTTCTCAAGAAACCGATACAACCAATTCTCTAAATTTGGTAGGCATTGATACAAATGACCCATCAATTTTAAAGAAGAATACTTCTATTACTATGCAAGGTGGAACAATAACTGCACAAACCTTTATTGGAGACTTTTCTGGTAATGCAACAAGTGCAACCAAAGATGCTAACGGAAATAATATAGCAGCTACATATTTACCAAAAAGCGGAGGGACAGTCACAGGCACATTAGATTTAACAAAAGTAACGGATGTTAGCGGAATAGCAAATAATTCTCCTGCACTAAGAATTGGTGCTATTAGCGGAGAACATTTGGAATTTGATGGGAATGAAATACACGCAAAGGCTAGTGGCACAACTGTTGGAACATTAAATTTAAATGTCGATGGCGGAGATGTTTGCTTTAACGGGAATACAAACAAAGTTTCCATATCAGGTGGGAATGTAACTGCAACAAAATTTACAGGGGCATTAAACGGGAATGCAACAAGTGCTACAAAAGCTACACAAGACGGAAATGGAAATACAATCTCATCTACATATGTTAATCTCACAGGAGCTCAAACCATAACAGGAGCTAAGACCATCAGTTCGACGCTCACCTTATCTAAAACAACGGATGCAAGTGGGACAGCAAACAACTCCCCTGCGTTAATCGTTGGTGGAACTGCAACAACAGCCCATTTGGAACTGGATAATAACGAAATAATGGCAAAAACAAATGGGACGAGTGTTGGAGAATTATCCTTGAATAATGAAGGCGGGGATATAAATATTAATGGTAGTAATAGTGCTAATTTGGTAAAACTGGGTTCACACCGAATTCAATTTGGTGGTGTAGCAACAATAAATTACAATAGCACAAATCAAGCTCTCGAATTTACGTTTGCATAAGGAGATAAAATGAGTCTATTAGCGTGGTATCCACTAATAAATAATGGTAATAATCAAGGATTGGATAATATAAATTTAAGTCAATCCGGGAATATTCCCTTTACTCAGGGAAAACTTGGTAATGCTGCGACTTTTAGTGCTAATAATAGCAATAGATTTACACGTCCCCTCTTTAAAGAAACAACAAACTTATCTTTCTGTGCGTGGATAAAACCAATATCACATACTTCTGTCGGCTATTTTTTTACAAATGCCAGAGCTGATGCCGCTAATGATGGTTGGGGGATTGGCTTGATGACAAATGGAAAATTACGATACTGTTTTGGCTCATATACAAGTTGTCATAGTGATGTGATAGATGATGGAAGTTGGCATCACGTTGCAATGACAATAGACGAAAATAAGTTGGCTAAATGCTACTTAGACGGAAATCTAATCGGAAGTTCAACTGTTGTGACATTACCTGATTATACAGAAGGTCAACTCTTTTGTATTGGTGCATTTCAGTATAATAATTCATATATTTATCCTGCAAATGCTCAAATACAAGATTTTAGATATTATAATCACTGCTTATCAACAATGGAAGTCAAAGAATTAGCAAAAGGTTTATGCTTGCATTTACCCCTAAATTGGGGTAATGGCAATTTAAATATGATTGTTAATTCTTCCAATTGGATGAATAAAAATATGGGATATACGAATATAACAGCATCTAATGTTTCATATGTTAATGATAATGTTCCTGCCGGAGAAGGTTATTTTACTTTTACAATAGATAATTCTTCCGGGAGTTCAGCTAAAACAAATGTAGGGAAATATTTTATATGGACGAATCAATTTGGTACGACAACAACTAATAATAAAATATCTGATTTTCTTACTTCAGGGGAAACTTATACCTATTCTTTTTATGCGAGGGCATCAAGTGATACGATTATCAGATATGACTCCATTATAGAAAGTCAAACATACGTTTCGCAAACAACAAACGGACGGAATACCGATGGACATTTAAAACTGACAAATCAATGGAATAGGTATAGTGTAACCTTTAAATGGACATCAACCGGAAAATTAACTTGTTGTTTTTATGGAGTTTCAATTCCTGCCGGACAAAGTGTTAAAATCGATATTTGCGGACTTAAACTTGAAAAAGGTACAATCGCAACTCCATGGATGCCCAATCAGAAAGATACTATATACTTGGAATTAGCATTGCAAAATATTCCAATACAGGATACAAGTGGCTACAACAGAAACGCTAATCAAGTAGGTATATCATACGAACCCGATGCTCCAAGAGGATATAATAGCGCAAAATTTACAGCAAATTCGAATTATATTAAAATTCCTGCCATATATTCTGCTGTAGGGAATAAAGTTTATGAATTTACCACTACTATTTGGGCAAAAACAACAACCTTAAACGGGACATCTCCAAATATAATCTGTCTTGGATTAAATAATTTTTGGCGATTTAGACCGGTTACTCCCGGAACAAAAGTACAATGGCTTGGGCTTGTTGGAACTACATTATGCACACCAACTTATACAGGAACAATAAATTTAATTGATGGGAATTGGCATCATTATGCGCTTACATTCAAAAATGGCATAATAACTTGTTATGTTGACGGACAACAAATTGGAACTACAAATTACTCCAATATTGCAACATATCTAACTTGTAATAATTTAAATTGGTATCTGTCAACTTATGATATTACAAATGAAAATTTTATAGGCTCTATGTCTGATTGCAGAATTTATGCAACAGCACTTTCCTCAAACGATATCAAACGATTATTCAACACTCCATTCCTTATTGATAACAAAGGAAATACATATTGTAACAATCTTGTCGAGGTATAATGGAAAATTTACTTAAAAAGATGGAAGAAAACAGATTAAATAAAACTTTTGCTAACGGGTTATCAGGATATACTCAAGCAAACTGTCAAATCACTTTGACAGACAATGGTTTAAGAATTTATCGTCCGGCAAATTGTTCTACGGCTGCTTCAGGCGGTGCAAATAATATGTGGGGCGGAATGAGATTACAACCATATGCTATTGCTAACAAGGATGTTCTTATAAAAGGTCACACATACATAATTAAATTTCATATTAAAGGAAAAAGCAGTAATGCCAATGCTACAGGTGATTTGTCTTGTTGTTTTTGGTCGAACAACATGGGCTGGACTACTGCAACATCAGGATTAAATCCTACCCCCTCAAATGTTTCCTATAAATTTATCCCTGCTAATTTTGATGGAGAGATGGACTGTTTCTACAAATGGACTATAAATGATGATGTTTGGAAAACTTGTACGACAGCATATAGTTCTTTTAAAGCAGGAACAAAATATTTATCATACAGAGATTTTGGCTTTGGATGGAATTATATCAACACCGGAAGTTTGGGGACGGATATTTACGTTACAAACATTAGAATGTATGACCTTACGAATGGGATTCAAAATATTAGCTTAATTCAAAATGGCGTATTACAATGCTCGCCCCAAGAACAGAACAGTTTAACTTCGTTTTCTAAAGATGGAGAGATTTTATCACACAAATTTTATGAAATATAAAGGATGATGTAATTATGGCAAATTTAAAAGATTTAATTGTTACCGGTTCGGCAAGAGTTGTTGGTAAGATTTATGGAACGGTTACAAAAGCAATTGCGGATTCAAGTGGCAATAATATCGAATCAACGTATGTAAAGAAAAGTGATTATTTAGGCTTTAATTTATTTGATACGAAAACTGTTGACCATATTTTAACAGGGGCTGAACTTGTTGGCTTTGCTTTAGCCGGAACACTCGTTTCCAATACTTATTCAACAGCAGTTGCAAAAATTAAAGAATTATACAATAGTGGAACAACTAATTATTTTAAAGAACATTTCGTAATGCCAACATTTACTTCAAACACAACAAATAATATTGAAGTAAGCGATGCACGAGAAAATACTGATATTTATAATTTGATGAATGGCGTTTCCTCAAAATTAATCGGATTATGGTCTACATATTGGTTTAATATCAATTTCAATAAATTAACATTTTTAAGAACATATTCTATAAGAGCAGATAATGCCGGTAGCCCTGAATATCCGAGTGCTTGGGAATTAAAAGGGACTGTTGATGGTACTGCTTGGGAAGTGATTGATTCACAAACTTCTCAAACGTTTTCACTTAATCAAACCAAAACATATACAGTCAATGTAACAAAACCATATAAACAATATCGCTTGGTATTTTCAGCAGGAGTTCATTCATCAAATAACGGGGAAATCGGGAAAATAAGTTTTGACGTTGATGAGGTATTATGGACATATAAATTGACTGAAGATAACAGATGTATTGCACTAATTAGCGCAAAAGATGCCATTGATGCTTATTACAAGAAAAGTGGAGCAGCTAATGTATACATTCTTGATACGACCAACAATTGTTTTTATTTGCCTCGAATACAAGAAAGAAAACTGATTGGAGTATCAAACTCAGGTAATCAATGGTGTAGAATTTATTCTGACGGTTGGTGTGAGCAAGGCGGATATGTTAGTGGAAGCAGTACGTATGCTATTAAATTTCTGCAACCGTATATTGAGATTCCTAAAGATATAGTGACTACCGTTGTTGAAAAAAGAAGTTCTTCTTTGGCTGATTATAACTGGTTATCTTATCCAATTAATCGTTCACAAAATGGTTTTACTTTGTGTATAGCGGATGCTGATTCCTCTGCGTATGTTGCAGGACAAGCAAGTTGGGAATGTAAGGGTTATATTTTTAATCCTACAAATATTTATACTTACTATTGTATAGGAAATAGTGTAATAAATCCGGCAAGTATTGATGTTATAAATATTTTGGAATCTCTTGAGCAAACAAACAACAAAATGGAAACGATTAATAGTTCATTTGCTCAAATTAATGCTTCTATTGAAAGCTGCATGCGACTTCCAAATTATAGTGCAGCAGTCGGAATCAGTATTCCTTATACAGCACCATCCGATGGATTTGTATATGGTGGTGTTAATGGTATTGATGCCGGTCGCTATGTTTATGTAAATGGGAAAATGGTACATGGGCATTGCGGTTATTCAGGAGGAAAGTGGGTTTATTCAGGCTCATTATTTGAAGTCAGCAAGGGAGATGTTGTTACTTGTGATTACACTTCCGGGAATTATTACTTTTACCCAATGAAAGGATAAATTATGGTTATAAAATATGGTGAGATTGTTAACTACGAAAGTGGTTTATGCAATGTTGGTATTGGAGATGACATTGCATTTTATAAATCAATAGGCTTTGTGGAATTAGATGTTCAACAATCCGATAAAGATGGTTTTTGGTACTTAACTGAAAAATGTCCTACACTTACGGAAAACGAAAAACGAATTATTTTAATTGAAGAAGAATTAAATAAAATACAACTTCAGCTAAATGAACTTGATTTAAAATCAATTAGAGCATTAAGAGAAGGTGGCGAAAATTCAGACGGTGTTCCGTATTTGGAATATTACCAAACCCAAATCAATGAACTTCGTTTACAATACACAAATCTTGTTTCAGAAAAATTAATTTTAGAAGGAGGTGCTAATGACATCACTAACTAAAATCTGCCTGCATTGGACCGCGGGAGCAGATAAGCCCTGCGGACAAAACTTAAATTGCTATCACTTTTTATTTGATAAAGACGGCAAAGAATACAAAGGCACTTATACCCCACAAGATAATATTAACTGTTATGACGGAAAATACGCAGCACATTGCGGTGGTGGAAACACAGGATGTATCGGAGTTTCTTGTTGTGGAATGTATGGTTTTAATTTAAAAGATAAAAAAACAAAATATCCTCTAACTCAAAAACAAGTGGAGGCGATGTGTTCCAAAGTAGCAAAGCTATGCAGTTTATATGGAATTACAGTTTCAGAAAAAACTGTTTTTACGCATTATGAATTCGGTCAATCCCATCCTAAAACTTCAAGCTACGGAAAAATTGATTTTACATATCTTCCGTATTTGCCAAATCTACAAAAAGAGAGAATTGGCGATTATTTAAGGAACAAGATTCAATGGTATCAAATTCAACAAAAGAAAGGAAAATAATATGAGTATTTTATCATTTATCAAAAATTGGAAAGACT
>OBLI01004260.1_pt1 | contig 10359 bp, 11 predicted proteins | sample 1519701 | NCBI WGS metagenome assembly OBLI01 (sample SAMEA3663005, study PRJEB22513) | pig gut metagenome | biome: pig gut; feature: pig-associated habitat; material: faeces | place: France | collected 2012 | reverse complement strand
CATCCATCGTTTTTTCCTTTTTTTAAAAAGCTGTGAAGATTTGAGAAACAACGCAAATCTTCACAGCTTTTATTTTTGTGTTTAAAATAAGTACTATTGAATTAAACAGAAATAACACAGTTTTCATGATAATATGGAATTTTTAAATCACTTGTTAGCAAAAACATACCTTCTGCTTTGGCTTGAGCAATCAAAATACGATCAAAGGGGTCGTGATGTTCGATATGTTTCCCTTCATCATCAAATTCCAGAGACTCAATATATGAAACATGGAGGTCATATATTGGAAGATTTCTATATCCCATAGTATTGCAATCTTCTGCAAATGATTTTCCGCTTTCAAAAATCTGATTTGGTTTTGCCATGTGTTTGATTGTAATTTCCCATACAGAAGCAGTGCTGTAATAGATATCATTTTTTTCATCCAGTATAAGCTCACGAGCTTTCTCTGATAACTTTACATTATTCGAAATAGCCCAAAGAGCAATGTGTGTATCCAGTAACAGTTTCATTGATCTCCTCCGAATAAGTCTGCAATCTGATCGTTCATTTCATCAAAATCATAATCATCGGCATACATTTTTTGACCATCTTTAATACCAATTCTTTTGGATGAAATTACTTTTGATTGGCTTGGTTTCATAAATTTATCTATTATTTGGCTGAGAAAAATCAGATTATCATCGGACAATCCGACTACTTTTTTTATAACTTGTTCTTCTAAAATAGATGACATATATTTTCACGCCCCTTTCACGACTACTTTTATTGTATTATATCGTCAGATAATAATTCTTACAACAGGAAATTAATATCTAATACTTTTTTCATCGCTTTTATTAGGTCTAACAAGGCAGCTATCTCATCATCCGTCAAATCAGATAAATCAATTTTCAAGAAACAAGTGATTTCACTTGTTTTTTTTATGGATTCATAATAGGATAGATACATAAAATGTATCGAATTACGTAGGAAAGGACGGTAATTATTATGGGTTTAATAAAAGCAGCAATAGCAGCAGGTAAAAGCACTATGGCAGATCAGTGGAAAGAATTTTTTTACTGTGACGCGATCGGCAGTGACATTTTGGTAGTCAAGGGACAAAAGCGTATCGGAGGTCGTTCCAGCAACACCAAAGGAAGCGACAATGTGATCTCCAATGGGTCCGGAATCGCGGTGGCGGACGGACAGTGTATGATCATTGTAGAGCAGGGAAAAATTGTCGAGATCGCATCGGAACCGGGAGAATATACCTTTGATTCGTCAACAGAGCCAAGCATCTTCACCGGAGATCTTGGTGAAAGCATTTCGGCAAGCTTTGAGACGTTCGCAAAACGATTTGTGTATGGCGGAGATACCGGAACCGATCAGAGAGTCTACTACTTCAATACCAAAGAGCTGATGGACAACAAGTTTGGTACGCCGAATCCGGTGCCGTTTCGCGTGGTGGATTCCCGGATCGGATTGGATGTGGATGTATCCCTGCGCTGCTCCGGTGTGTATTCTTACAAGATCGCAGATCCGATTTTGTTCTATACCAATGTATGCGGCAATGTGAGCAATACCTTTGACCGGGAAGAAATTGAAAAACAGCTAAAGACAGAGTTTCTAAGTGCGCTGCAGCCGGCACTTGCAAAATTATCCGCAATGGAGATCCGGCCGAACCAGATCATCGCACACAACACCGAGCTGGAGGATGCCATGAACGAAGCACTTTCCCAGAAGTGGGGAGCAACCAGAGGGTTAAAGATCGTCAGCATCGCATTAGGCTCTGTGACATTGCCGGATGAAGACGCAGAGATGATCAAGACGATGCAGAGAAATGCCGCACTTGTCAATCCGAATATGGCAGGCGCAACACTGGTTGCCGCACAGGCAGATGCGATGAAAGCAGCTGCAGGCAACACTGCAGGTGCGATGACCGGATTTATGGGAATGGGCATGGCACAGCAGGCAGGCGGCGCAAATGCACAGAATCTGTTTGCCATGGGACAGCAGAATATGGCCGCACAGGCTCCGCAGGCAGCGCAGGCAGCTGGCTGGACTTGTTCCTGCGGCACGACCAATACCGGTAATTTCTGCTCGAATTGCGGAAGTCCGAAGCCGGCAGCAAACTGGACCTGTTCCTGCGGAACGGTAAACAGCGGAAAATTCTGTTCCAATTGTGGTTCGCCACGAGGTTAGGAGAAAAGATTGTGAACACAGTTCATATATAGCATGAGTTTCGACGACATGCCGTCTGGTGTATACGAGGTGGCAATACATATTAGGAGGTAACTGATGTCAGATTTACAGGGATATAAATGTCCGTGTTGTGGCGGCGCCATTGAGTTTAACAGCACTGCCCAGAAGATGAAGTGTCCGTATTGTGATACGGAATTTGAGATGGAAACGCTGAAAGCATACGATGATGAACTGACGAGTGATGCGGATACGAGTATGGATTGGCATACTGATGCGATCGATACGTTTTCGGAGGATGAGGAAGGAAATCTTGGAGTCTATGTCTGCCAGTCCTGTGGCGGCGAGATCGTGGCAGATGAGAATACAGCGGCGAGTATCTGTCCGTTTTGTGATAATCCGATCACGATGAAGTCCCGTCTGAAGGGGGAACTGAAGCCCGAGTATATCATTCCGTTTAAGCTGGATAAAAAGGCAGCAAAAGAGAAATTTGCACAGCACCTGACCGGCAAAAAGCTTCTGCCGCGGGTATTCAGGGATCAGAATCACATCGACGAGATCAAGGGGATGTATGTGCCGTACTGGTTGTTTGACAGCAAGGCAAATGCGCATATGCGCTATAAAGCAACCCGAACGAGACATTGGAGTGACAGCAAATATAACTACACAGAGACGAACTATTATGCGGTGATCCGCGAAGGTGATCTGTCTTTTCGCAATGTTCCGGTAGATGGATCTTCCAAGATGGCAGATGATCTGATGGAGTCTTTGGAGCCATATGATTTTAAAGAGGCAGTTCCGTTTCAGAGTGCCTATTTTGCAGGATATTTTGCAGACAAATATGATGTGGACGAAAAGCAAAGCGCACAGCGTGCCAATGAGCGTGTCCGCAATACAACGGAAGAACGGTTTATGAGAACGGTATCGGGCTATTCATCGGTGGTCACTGATGGCGGCAGCATTCAGCTTGCGGAAGGCAAGACAACATATGCGATGTATCCGGTCTGGATCTTGAATACCACATGGAACGGGGAACGGTACATGTTCGCGATGAACGGTCAGACCGGAAAATTTGTCGGAAATCTTCCGGTGGATAAGAGTCTGATGAAAAAGTATTTCTTCAAGATGTTTGGCATCGTGTCAGCGGTTGTTTTTGCATTGTATACATTGATTTGGTTTATTTAGGAGGTGAGTGACGAAGATGAGAAAAAGAATACATAGGATACAGGCTTTGTTGCTTACTGTCATGCTCATGCTCATGATGTTCTCACCTGTGGGTGTCAAAGCGGAAGAAGAACAGCGTTTTATGCTGGATTATGCAGGACTGATCTCGCAGGAGCAGTCCGCAGAACTTGAGACGAAGTTAGACGAACTGGGCCAAAAGTATGAGATGCATTTTGTAATTGTGACGGATGATGATTCGGGCGTGACATCTCCGATGGAATATGCGGACGATTTTTTTGACTACAATGGATACGGAGCGGGAACGGATCGCTCTGGAACACTTTTGTATATCAATCTGTCAACCCGCGACTGGTGGATCTCCACAAGAGGTTACGGCATTACCGCATTTACGGATGCGGGAATCCAGTATATCGGAGAACAGATCACAGAGTATCTGGGTGATGGCGATTATTACGAGGCATTTGAGACCTATGTCACACTCTGTGATGATTTTGTCGCACAGGCAAAGACCGGAGAGCCATATGATGTCGGAAATATGCCCAAGGAACCCTATCCCTTCAGTGGAATTTTACTGATCAGTCTCGCAGCCGGATTGATCGTGGCACTGATCTATATCCTCGTATTGAGAGGTCAGTTAAAGAGTGTCGCTCCAAATGAAAGCGCAGCAGATTATGTGGTGAAGGGAAGTCTGCATGTGACAAATTCAAGAGAGTTCTTCTTGTATCATACCCTTCATCGGACCGTGCGGGCTGAAAGCAGCTCATCAGGAGGTGGAGGCGGATCCAGCACACACAGATCCTCATCCGGTGCAACCCACGGCGGTGGAGGCGGCAAATTCTAATTTGATAAGCAGACAAAATGAAAAAACCATGGAATACCATGGTTTTTTCATCGTCTTCTATCTTAAAAGTAGATAAGACTCCCACCTCTATAGGTGGCGAGTAAAGCAAATTCGTCTTGGTGGGAGTCCAATCTCCTTCCAAGATAAAGCCTCCGGCGGATTGCAGAGGTGCGCAGAAGAAGAATGTCATGCAGAGCATGACAATCCTCGCAGCAAGTACGCCAAGGCGTGCTTGAACATAATGGCAGGAAAATCTGTTTGGAAGGGTTAAGGAAAGGATGAAATATGAGAGAGTACGTGAGGACGAACAATCTGCGTGAGGGAGATGAGTTAAGCGAGAACTTATATGATGAAAAAATGCGTGTGCTGCTTCGCACGGGCAATAAGCTGACCGGTCGGGCAATCGATATGATCAGAAAGCTTGGTTACAAGGGGATCTATATTGAAAACCATGATGAGATCAGGCGAGAGGCAATTCCATTGGCTGAGCCGCTGCTGGACAATGAGAGGATGCTGCGCATAGCTGCGCAGATCAGGGAAATGCTTACGCGGGTGTCTGTTGATGGCAGCCAGATTTCGGGATTCATACGTGTGATGGAGGATCATGTGGAGCATATTGTTGCGCTTATGAAGGAGCGTGCGAATCGAAAGGATATGCTCTATGAAATGTATGATATGCGCATGTCATCAAACTGGCTTTATTATCATTTGATTGCGACATCCATTCTGTCTGCCGGTATAGCGATCGTTCTTGGTTTTACAGATGAGAAGGTAAGAAGCATCGCTCTGGGAGGTATGCTTCACGATATCGGAAAAGTCTTTCCGGGCCATGATCTGTATCAGAAATCGAATATCACGGAGAATGAGCGTCGTAAGCTGCGTGAGCATCCGGAGCAGATGTTCCGGCTTTTACAGCGTGTGACAACATTGCCGGTAGATACCACATACGCAGTTTGGCAGCATCATGAAAAATGTGATGGCAGCGGTTATCCGAATGGGATCAGAAAAGAAAAAATATACATGTCTGCGCAGATTGTAGCGCTTGCCAGCGCGTTTGACAATATGACGAATAAGACGCCATACAATGATCCTATGACAGGTGCGGAAACCTATGAATATCTTGCCGGATGCGGGCTGTATTCGGTGGAGTGTGTGCAGGCACTCCGGGCTTTTGCCTCCATCTATAATGTGGGCGTGAAAGTACGGTTATCGGATGGTCGTGCTGCGGTCGTGATCAAAAATATGCCCGGAATACCGGAACGCCCGTATCTGCTGTGTGATGGAAAGATTCTTTATATGGCTCAGGATCAGGAACTTCGGTCGCTGGTGATTCAGGAAGAGATTGTATAAATAACATGACAACTGTCTTGTCACATGTCATGTTTTATGCTATACTATGGGGCAATTGTAAAGACATGATCATGCAGTTGGCCTTTGACCAATAGAAATGGAGGAACTATGTCTATCGTAGAAGATATTCTGAGACTGAAAAAAGAAAAAAACGCGGTGATTCTTGCACACTATTATGTAGATGAGGATGTGCAGGAGATTGCAGATTACATCGGAGATTCGTTTTATCTGAGCAAAGTGGCGACAAAGGTGGACGCAGATGCGATCATCTTTGCAGGCGTGGAATTTATGGGAGAGAGCGCGAAGATTTTAAATCCAACTAAGCGCGTATTTATGCCGGATGCTACGGCAGACTGCCCGATGGCACATATGGCGACCAGAGAAGAGATCAAGCTGATCAAAGAACAGTATGAGGATGTGGCAGTTGTCTGTTATATCAACTCCACCGCAGAGTTAAAGACGCTGTCAGATGTGTGCGTTACTTCGTCTAACGCGGTGAAGATCGTCAAAAATCTTCCGAACAAGAACATCTTTTTTATCCCGGATCGCAATCTGGGAAGCTTTGTGGCCAAGCAGGTTCCGGAAAAAAATGTGATCTTGAATTCCGGCTTTTGTCCGAGACATGTGGCGATTTTTGAGGATATGGTGCTTGCGGCAAAAGAGAAGCATCCGCAGGCAAAATTTGCCGCACATCCGGAATGTACACAGGATGTACTGGCACACGCGGACTTTATCGGAAGTACCAGTGAGATCATCGACTATGTCGTAGCTACCGACGCGGAGGAATTTCTGATCGGAACCGTAGACGGCGTGTTTGCTGAGATCCGCAAACAGGCACCGGGCAAAAAGCTCTACACCGTCAAGGCGGATCAGGTCTGCGTCAATATGAAAAAAGTTACTTTGGAAAAAATACTGGATGTCCTGGAGCATGAGACGAACGAAGTATTTGTCGATGAAGAAACCGCAAAGCTTGCAATGGTTCCACTGACACGTATGTTGGAGTTAGCGAAATAATGTGTAAGGGTTCAAGACAGGGAGGAAAGACCATGACAACAGATATACTGATTGCCGGAACAGGCTGCTCCGGACTTTATCTGGCACTGAATCTTCCGAGAGATAAGAAAATCCTGATGATCACGAAATCGGACTGTGAAAGCTCTGACTCGTTTCTGGCACAGGGCGGTATGTGTATGCTGACCTCTGAGGCAGATTATGACGCTTATTTTGAAGATACCATGAAGGCCGGGCATTACGAAAATGATAAACAATCCGTGGAGATCATGATCAAATCATCGCCACAGGTCGTCGAAGACCTCATTACATACGGTGCCCGGTTTCAGCGGGAAGCAGACGGAACGCTGGCCTACACCAGAGAGGGGGCACACTCCGCAAACCGGATTGTGTTTCATGCAGATGTGACCGGAAAAGAGATTACCAGTCATTTATTGGAGCGTGTGCGGGAACTGCCAAATGTGACGATACTGGAATATACAAGACTTGTGGATATCATCGCAAAGGACAATGTCTGCCTTGGCGGCGTGATCCGCAGGCAGGACGGAACAGTCGAAAAGGTGAATGCACAGACAGTTGTACTTGCTACCGGCGGAATTGGCGGACTATACCGCTATTCGACGAATTTCAAGCACCTGACCGGAGATGCGCTTGCGATTGCAATGAAGCACAATGTGGAGTTGAAAAATATCAATTATGTGCAGATTCATCCGACAACGCTTTATTCAGAGAGAGAAGAGGATCGAAGCTTTTTGATCTCCGAATCAGCCAGAGGAGAAGGCGCAAAACTCTATGATAAAAACGGAGAACGCTTTGTCAATGAGCTGCTGCCACGGGATCTGCTCACCATTGAGATCAACCAGCAGATGCAAAAGGATGGCACCAAGCATGTGTGGGAAGACCTTCGCACGATCCCAAGACAGGAGCTGTTTTCACATTTTCCCAATATCGTGGAACACTGCAGATCGAAGGGATATGATGTCACGGAAACATGTATTCCGGTCGTACCGGCGCAGCATTATTTCATGGGTGGGATCAAGGTCAATTATGAGAGCAAGACGTCTATGGACAAGCTGTATGCGGTAGGTGAGACCGCATGCAACGGTGTACACGGAAGGAATCGTCTGGCAAGCAATTCGCTGCTGGAATCACTGGTGTTTGCAAAACGCGCAGCACAGGATCTGGTGAAGGATCATACGGTGCGCACCGATGAACAGAACGCTTATTTTGATTCCTATGACGCAGGCATTTACACCGATGATAAGCAGATGGACAAGGAATACAAAGCGATGATCTTGTCTGCCATCGCACAGGCAGACGAGGAGAAGAAGGGAGAAGAAAAACATGTTTGATCAGGTAACATTAAAATTAAACGTTGATCCATATATTTTGAGCGCATTAAAGGAGGACATCACAAGTGAGGATGTATCCACCAATGCGGTGATGCCACAGCCAAAGCTTGGAGAGGTAGATCTGATCTGCAAGCAGGATGGGATCATTTGCGGCCTGCAGGTGTTTGCAAGAACCTTTGAACTGTTGGATGCAGATACCAAAATTGAATTGTATGCCGAAGATGGCGACGAGGTAACAAACGGCCAGCTCCTGGCAAAGGTGACCGGCGACATCCGCGTGCTTCTTTGCGGAGAGCGCACCGCACTTAACTATTTGCAGAGAATGAGCGGAATTGCTACCTATACCCATTCGGTTGCGGCTTTGCTTGCGGGCAGCAAGACAAAGCTTTTGGATACGAGAAAGACGACCCCGAATAACCGTATCTTTGAAAAATATGCGGTTCGCATTGGCGGTGGAAACAACCACAGATACAATCTGACCGACGGAGTGTTGTTAAAGGACAACCATATCGGAGCCGCAGGCGGTGTCAAAGAGGCAGTTACACTGGCAAAGGAATATGCGCCGTTTGTACGCAAAATTGAGATTGAGGTGGAGAATCTGGATATGGTCAAAGAGGCAGTCGACGCCGGGGCAGACATCATCATGCTGGATAATATGAGTCACGAAGAATGCAGACAGGCGATGGAGATCATTGCCGGCAGAGCACAGGTGGAAGTATCCGGAAATGTGACAAAGGAAAATATTGCGGTACTCACCGATCTGGGCGTGGATTTTGTGTCCAGTGGAGCACTCACCCACTCGGCACCGATCATGGACATTTCACTGAAAAATCTTCATCCGGTTGAGTGATCGGATCACTATGATTTTATGAAATAGCAGGAAAGGATTGAACAGGATGACTGGTGACCAAAGACGTGAAGAAATAATCAGAATTTTGAAAAATGCAGATGCTCCGGTTTCGGGTCTCGCGCTTTCAAAGAGTCTTGAAGTGAGCAGACAGGTAATTGTTCAGGACATTGCGTTAATTCGGGCAAAAGATATCGATATCTATTCCACAAACAGAGGTTATGTATTAAACGAAAAAAAGGAAGTAAGCCGGATACTCAAGGTGTTTCATGAGGATGATGAGGTCGAGACGGAGCTGCAGGCAATTGTAGATCTGGGCGGACAGGTGAAAGACGTGTTTGTCTATCACAAGGCATACGGGGTGCTCAAGGCAGAGATGAATATCCGTTCCAGAAGAGATATTGCAAATTATATGGCGGATATCAAAAGCGGAAAGAGCACCTTGCTCAAAAATGTGACTTCCGGCTATCATTATCACACGATCACAGCGGACGATGAGAACACATTGGATCTGATTCAGGAGGAGCTTGGCAGACTTGGTTTTTTGGCGCAGCTGCAGGAGTATGAGCCGGTGGATTTCTGGAGCAAAGAAAAAGAGGATAAAACACGCTAGCACTTTTACGTGATTGTGCTATAATAGGGTAAAGTATTAAAATGCTTTACCCTATTTGTTTGCGCGCCATGGGCGCGCTCTAACGGGTGAAAGTCCCGAACACGCCTAGGCAACGAGGAAGTGTATAGCCGAACAGCAAGGGTGTCCATCGTGAGGTGGAATCTGAAGGAAGCTGTAAGCAAACTCTTGGTCCGACGGACAGAAATCACATATAAGGCTCGGAAATACGGATAAGTCTGCAAAAGGAGATGAAGTCCAAAAGTTGCTGGAAGTACGAGTAAATGTGGCGGATAGATGAGAGGAAAGAGCGTGCACCTTAAGCGTGGAGGTCTCACAGAGGTTCCATTAGCCTAGTAACAACGAACTGTGAGAAGTCAGCAGAACCCATAGTAGTGAAGAAGTTCCCGTAATGGAAATGGAGCGAAGGGGTGAACAATCAATAAGTTTGAGTATGTCTCGTGTTGCAGAAATGGCAACATCTGCCGTAGCCAATCGGGAAAAGGGTGGTCAAATCAAGCGAGGCGGAAAGGAAAGAACGCATGGACACAAGTAGTCTAATGGAGCAGATATTATCTAGCGATAATCTCAACAGAGCATATCTGCAAGTCGTACGAAACAAAGGTGCAGAGGGAGTGGATGGGATGAAGTACACAGAACTCAAAGAACATCTTGCAAAGAACGGCGAAATTATCAAGGAACAGTTGAGGACAAGAAAATATAAACCTCAACCAGTACGAAGAGTGGAGATACCAAAGCCGGATGGCGGTGTCAGAAACCTAGGAGTACCAACAGTAACAGACCGATTTGTACAACAAGCCATAGCACAAGTATTAACGCCTATCTATGAGGAACAATTTCATGAACATAGTTATGGATTTAGACCGAAAAGATGCGCACAGCAGGCAATCCTAACAGCGTTAGACGTGATGAATGATGGTAATGATTGGATTGTAGACATTGACTTGGAAAAGTTCTTTGA
>OBLI01004259.1_pt1 | contig 10362 bp, 10 predicted proteins | sample 1519701 | NCBI WGS metagenome assembly OBLI01 (sample SAMEA3663005, study PRJEB22513) | pig gut metagenome | biome: pig gut; feature: pig-associated habitat; material: faeces | place: France | collected 2012 | reverse complement strand
CTACTGGATTGACAGAAGAAGAATTGAAGCCGCTTCAGGCGTAGTGTATATTTCGGCTGCACCCTTTCGGCTTGCCCCACACGCCCTGAAGGGGCAGAAGCTCCTAGCCCAGGGCAACACCCTGGGTATTAATGAAATATAAACCAACGCCCTGTAAGGGCAAAAGCTTCAAAAATATTCGGATTTTAATCTATAGGCTTATGGTACATGTAAATGAAACAATAGTTATAAAGAGCTCTTCTCCCAAGCTGGCAGAATGGGTGAAGAAACTGAAGGCTCATAAGGCTGAGCAACTGGAGAAGTTGTGCAACGTGGAGAAGTGTGACTTTGAATTTCAGTTCTGATGCGAGCCAATATGTGATACCAGCCTCCCCTAATACTTCCTGATAACTTTTTCTAAAACTTTCCCCGATTTTCTTGCATGTTTCGAAATAATGATGTACCTTTGCTCTCAAAAAAGTAACAACAACTAACGATAATGAATATGAAGAAAATACTATTTTTTGCAGCATCGGTTATCTTATTCGGTTCTTGTACCAAGTCACCGGAACAGAAAGTAAATGCTCTTGTCAAGGAATATCTGGAGAAGACGTTATATCATCCTGATACGTATGCTCCCACTAATACAGAGCTTGATAGTGCATTTACACCTTACGATGATCCGGTATTTTATGAAAAGACCCTTAAACTTGCTAAACTGGGAGTATTGATAGAAGAGTGTAACGATGACGCATCTAGTGCCAAGAGAGGAATGGCTATCTGGAGTGGTCCTTATCAGTCTAGCTTTGACCGTGTTAATTACAAGGAAGATAAAGCAAAATATGATGAAGCTATTCAAAAGAAGAAGAAGGCTCTTGCTGAATGTGAGGAGTTAGGCAAGGAACTGAAGAAACTCAAAAATAAAAAAGAGGAGTTTATTGGTTTCAAGGCGGTTCATAGTTATCGTGCCAACAATAATGCAGGTCAAACAATAGGCGGCAGTGCATTATTCATTATAAGCAAGGATCTGAACAAAATCCTGGCAGCTTACGACATGGATAGTGAGGAGTATAAGGCTGTAGATTATCTGTATAAGGAAATGCAGGGGAAAGCATCTGTTGCAGATGAAGTTTCCTTGGACAGGTAGAATTGGATACCAGCATTATCCGGAATGCCGCATCATTTGCACTTACCAATACATCCTAAAACAGGGCGTATGGGTAGTATGTAGCTTTAGTTTACAGAACTTATGCGAAGCTTCTCTTAAGTACATAAAATGGATTAAACAAATATGTTAGGTTTGGTAAAATATGGGTATAGTTTGTTTGGTAGTATTTCTTGCGTTGGTAATCTTCTTAAAATTGAAGATGCCAATGTGGAAAGGTAAATATTCCGAAAGGTTGGTGCATAAGAAAATGTTGCAGCTGTCAGACGAATACACAATATTCAACAATTTGTTGTTTGAGAGTAATGGACGCTCAATTCAAATTGACCATATTGTAGTGTCACCTTATGGGGTATTCGTCATTGAGACAAAGGGTTATAAAGGTTGGATATTAGGTGGAGAGAATTCTGAATATTGGACTCAGGTCATCTACAAAAGTAAACACCAATTTTATAATCCGATAAAGCAGAATGAGGGGCATGTAAGATTTCTTCGCCATTTGTTTAAATGTCCTGTTGATTTCCCTTTTATTCCGATTGTTGTATTTAATAATTCTGCAGAGTTGAAAGTTCATGTCAGTAACCATATAGTTGTAAACAGATGCAACTTGAATTGGGCAATATCTCAATATCAAGACATTATTCTAAATGCTACACAAATTGATTGGATTATCAATTCTATTCAACGGTATTACACAATAGCAAATAAGGAAGAAATAAGACAGCACAAGCAGAATGTTAAAGATAGGCAATATAGAGAAAAGAACTTAATAAGGCAAGGTGTTTGTCCACAATGTGGTGGTCAGTTAGTTTTACGCAATGGAAGATATGGCTCTTTTTATGGGTGTTCGAACTTTCCTAAATGCAAGTTTACACTAAATTAATGAGTGGGTAGTATATTAAGTTACACCCTCTTATGCTGTATCCGAGTCTTTGGTTATCGCCAAGGTGGGTAAGGATTCTATCAAGATGGCAATGAAACAAATAATATGCATTATGCCTCAAAATTACGTTGGGTTACCAGCGTGATTTTGAGGCATAATTTAGTTGATTCCATTTCTGTAGCAGTTTCTCCAGACTATTTTAACAATGGGCGTTTTAGTTGTAACTGCTCATGCCCATAGGAACGCCTAGCGGACTTGCGTTTCTCTGCACAAAGTTAAAGTAACGTTAAATATGCAACTTGCAGAACATCGTTACGCTTTTTTGCTTACCTTTGCATTTAATAATCATGAATAGTGACAACAATGAACCTACCAACCATTGTTACCATTTTAAAACCATCAAAACAAATAAATAATGACAGAGCAAGAGCTACAACAATATATTCGCCAACGCTATCCAGAGGAAAATGCAAGATGCGAATGGAAGGAGATGAAGAATCTGAAAAACTCCTTTAATGGCAAAGAAGGCAATGATGTGCTTTCCTACGTGTCGGCTATCGCTAACATGGAGGGCGGGGAACTTGTGATAGGTATTAAAGACAAAACCTTAGACATTGTTGGAACAGACTTGTCTGCATTGACCTTTAATGGCTTTATGGCAACACCATTAACGGCAACTTTTAAATTGGTGGAGCAATGTGTGAATCTTTCTTCAGAAGGGCTTCGCATAGAAGAATTTGTTACTGATGATAGTAATAAGACGGTTTGGATTATCCATATTCCCAAGCATAAGCCACGCCGCCCAGTCTATGCCCACAGAAAGGCTTGGCAGCGTATAGCCGATTCGTTGGTGGAAATGACATCGGAGCGAGAGCAAAGAATTCTTTCAGAGCCGAGTGCTGCTTTTGGTGATTGGTCTGCTAATATCATAGAAGATGCCACCATCGATGACCTCGATCCTGAGGCTATTCGTATGGCGCGGGAGAAATATGCCGAAAGACATGAAAAAAGAGCTAAGGAAATCGAAAGTTGGGATGATGTAACCTTCCTGAACAAGGCAAAGATTACAAGAGCCGGAAAGATAACCAATGCTGCTATCATCCTACTTGGTAGAGAGGAGTCTGAGCATTTCCTGTCGCCTGCAGTGTGTATCATCCGTTGGAAACTATTGACAAAAGATGATAAGAACAAGGATTTTCGCAATTTTCATATTCCAATGATTAAGGCTGTGGATGAAATAACAAAGGAGTATATTAGGAACAATAACTATACATATACCGTTAGTGGTAATATATTCCCTGAAAATATGAAACGCTATGATATGTTTACACTTAGAGAGCCGATTAATAATGCCATCGGACATCAGGATTATGGCATGAACACACGTATCGAACTTTTGGAATATGAAGATGAGAAACTGGTGATACAGAATTATGGTCAGTTTATACCAAAATCCGTAGAAGATGTGGTTGAACGAGACTGTCCAGATTCAAGATACCGCAATCCTTTCTTGATGGAAGCTATGTGTAATGTAGGAATGGCAGATACAGAAGGTGGAGGAATTAAAAAACTCTTTATTGAACAGAAGAAGAGATTCTTCCCAATGCCTATATATACGCTTTCTGATCAAAAGGTAAGATGTGAGATACAAGGAAAAGTATTGGATGAGAATTTCGCCCGGATTCTGGTGAATAATACAGAATTGTCTCTTCCTGAAATTATACTTTTAGATAAGATACAGAAGAAAAAATATGCTGATTTGACAAATGATGCTATAGCGCTGCTTAGGCAAAAGGGATTTGTGGAAGGACGAAAAACTAATTTGTACTTGTCGTATAAAGTAGTGGAGTCTTCCAAGCATATAGGTTTGAAGGCTTCGTATATAAAGAATAAGAGCTTTGATGATTCTTATTATAAAAAGTTGATTGTTGATTACTTGAGGAAGTTTGATTCTGCGTCAAGAAAAGAAATCGAAGAACTTCTTATGGATAAATTGCCAGAGGTTTTGGATGAAACCCAAAAGTATAATAAGGTGACTAACTTGCTGGCTTCCTTAAGGAAGGAAGGAAAAATTTATGTGAAGAGGCGTATTTGGTTCTTATGCAAGTAGAGTTTTATAGATTTACAAGAAAGCTGCATGATTTACAAGAACTTTTTTGTAAAGTATTGATAGACAGTTAGGAATATTTTTGGCGATTTACAAGAAAACTGCAAGGTTTACAAGAAAATTACAAGAAAACAAGATTGTTATGGTCATACAGGCATATATCGTAGACCACTGGTTTGGAGAAGATGAACGCTGAAAAGCCTGTGTTCATCTTCTACGACCATAATGCGCTTTGTCGCAGAGCACCCTTTCGGGTCTTGACGATGGTGAGGTGGTGAAGTTCTTCGCTGCTGACGGCAAGTATCTCGGCTCTACGGTTGCAGCCAACGGTGCTGCCTCTTATGCCGTTTCCGAGTCTTTGGTTATCGCCAAAGTGGGTAAGGATTCTATCAAGATGGCGATGAAATAAGGATTGTGCAGAGCGATGCACCTACCGTAAATTTATAAAAGCAAGGGGAAGAAGGCGAGTAACGTAAATTGCTCACTTTTTTTCCCTTTTTTTGTATACTTTTCTGAGAATCATTAAAAAATCGTATACATCGTGAAAATTAAGCATTTTCACGACTCTTGCAAATGTCGAAAATTAAGAGTAATTTAGCACTATATTTATACGTTATAAGCATATGTTTCTTGCACAACAGAAATGTCGCAGACACAAAATAGGAGATATAAATACCTATGATTAGTGTTTTCCTCCTACTCGGTATCGACTTCTGATGATGATTTTGTGTTTAACTTATACTATACTTATATTTAAACTTGCTTTCTGTTACTAATTATGTTAAAATCATGTTAATGTTAAGTTTAGCTTACGTACATATTAATATTTTTTATATATTTGCATCCCGAAAAATAGGAGGAAGATAGTATTAACCGGCCATAGATACTGAAAAACGCATCTTTCGGTCATATTATTAACTTAAATTTTCAACGAAAGGAAAAAGATGTAGAATCGGTCCCACGTCTCACGATAAGAGACGATCACCAGCACTCCAGCCTGCTTACGCCCTCATAAATTGTTAGCGCAAACACTCATACTCTGCTATAATGAGGCAAGAAACTTTAAACAACTACAATAATAATACAATATGAAGAAAAACTTAAGTACGCGAATCAAGCGCAATCTGTCGAGGATAAAGTCTCTGTGTATTTTCATAACAGATGTCTATTTAAGTCTGGACAGTGAGTTTATTGTAAATTATATAGAATCTAAAAACATTGTAATTATGAGTGATAATAGAACTATTGAGTTGCACGACAATGCAACGTATATTGAAAATTATGGTGATGGACCTAAGAAGAAGGAAGAAAAGGCAAAGGCAGAAGAGAAATTCCGACCGCTGCCAGAATCTCTTGCTAATCCTCAGGGGTTAATGGTACTCTCCAGTTTGGCGATACATGGCTTTCTTGATGAGCATTTCCAGCCTAAGGGACTCTCTGTAGCTAAAACTGCAGTTCTTGCGTCCCAGATTTCTACCAAACTCGGCATACAGAATGTATGGGTGGTGTTTGGCACCTTTTGGAATATTGACAAGGAGAATCTTCGCTCTGCCTTTAATAAAGGGATGGAACAGCAACAGATGTCTGGATTTATCGGAGAAACTGCAAAATCGATAAATATCTGTTAGCCATTCTGTTATATAACGTAAATAACGTTTCGCAAATTAATTCGTACCTGGTACGCGTACCAGGTACGTACCAGGTAGGTTTCAGCATCTTGTTGTACCTTTGCCCCCGGAATTCAGAGCCGATATGGTCTGGGTTTCGGGGGCTTTTGTGTATAGGCACATCAACCGTTGTGGGAGCGCCCAACTGTTTAAAAAGGAATTTATAAGATGAAAGCAATGAAACCTTTTTATTTTACTCATCCGCAGTACGGAAAACTGAGGGTGGTGGTGATTGGAGGCAAAATCTATTACTGCCTGATGGACGTGAAGAACATCTTCAAGAAGTCGGTACAGAAACTCTATGAGACGATTGCTGACTCGGAGGGGGAACTGAAAAATCTGAACATCATGATGATGAAGGATATGAAAATCAAGTATAACCTCTTCTTCGAGAACCAGGAAATGGGGAAGGAAGAAACGGAGGCTGAGAACGTGAATGCGGATATCAACTTCTGCGATGAACAGCTGGTGAAGGACCTCGTTGACAAGGATGTTGCTGCCGAGAAGCTTGCGGCAAAATGGGTAATAGGCTTCGTCAAGAGCAGACTGAATGATGCTGAGAATGCTTCGCTCTTCGAGGCGAACGGGGTCCAGGAAATTTCGGATAACTCGCTGATTCTGCCTATCAATGTAAGCTATGGCTCAGGGTATGTCATGATTAACAGCGAAGTGTTCGATTAATTGAAAAATATGGAGGTAAAATGGAGACAGTACATGTAGTGGCAATTAATCCTTATCGCAAGGGAAATAAGGGGAAAGTTTTTTCTTACAATATCGATACTTATGATAAGGTCATCGGGTCGGAGGAAATCAAGAAGATGATTCAGCAGATTCGGGGTGAATTGCCGATTGACGGAGTGGATTTGAACGATGCGCAGGCGGTGAAGAAGGCGCAGGAGAGGCTGAAGAGCGAGCTGCCTTTCTTCTGTCCGCACTACGGCATGTTCAAGAATAATGTGCGCAGACAGGAGAATGCGATGCCGGAAAGCTTTCTCTTCCAGACGATTATCGATGTGGATGATAAGGAGTATGTGGAGAGGGCGATTGAGAAGGCGCGCGAGCTGAACTGCTCTTCGGGGATATGGAACGGCTCGTTGCTGCATCTCTGTTATAGCGCTAGAAAGAAGCTGCATATCGGGATTAGAATGCCGATTGGGATGACCATCGAGGAGACGCAGAAGGCGTATTGTGAGGCACTGGGCGTGCCTTATGATGAAAGCTGCATCACACCTGAGAGAATGATTTTCCTGACGGATAAGGACTCGGAAATCTACCGGTCTAAAATGTGGTGCGCAGTGCTGCCGGAGAGCGAGATACAGGCTCGCAGACAGGCTTTTCTCGACCGTGGGCTGACGGTGGACGGAAGAGGAGATGCAAAAGTTAATAGTTTACAGTTTACAGTTAATAGCAATAGTAATGACAAAGTTCAAAACAATAGACTTCCGGGCAATTATGGCACTGGTGAACTGGGAGAGGCCAGTGAGAAGAATCTGATAGCCTTTGATCTGTTCGTGCAGTCGGCTGGGCTTGAAGGAATGGCGATTGATACCGTCGGGTCTCGGCACTCTTCGCTGCTCGCTATCATGAGCGCAGGCGCTTCGAGGGTGATGAGCGAGGAGGAACTGATGAAGGTGGTGAGGACGAAAATGCCGAGCTACTATCAGGAGGATGACTGCCATCAGCTGATACATGATTTCTATGCGAAATATGCTGACAGTTGCAAACCGATGTCGAGGGATGTGATAAGGGTGAATGCGCTGGCGGAAAAACAGGCCAGCCAACAAGTTAATAGTTTACAGTTAACAGTTAATAGCCCTAACGCAAATCATACAGTTCAAGGTTCAATGATACAAGTTCAAAGTACCGAGGAGGATTATCCTGACCCGCCAGCGATGCCGGAAAAACTGCCGAAACTGGTGGAACTGCTGATATCTCGGACACCGGAGATTTATAAGCCGGCTGTGGCGCACGCTATCTTTCCTCCGTTGGCTACACACCTCTGGCAGACGAGCTTCCGATATATTGATAATGTAGTGCATGAGGCTACATTGTCTACGTGCTTGCTGGCTGGTACGGGTGCAGGTAAATCTTCTGTAAACAAGCCGATTAGCTATATTATGGAGGATATCCGGAAACGGGATGCGGAGAATCTGAAACGTGAGAAGGAATGGAAGGAGGAGATGACGCGCAAGGGCGCCAACAAGGACAAGCGTAAGCGACCGGACAACCTCGTTATACAGGAGATTGATGCCGATATGACCAATCCGGCATTCGTGATGCGAACCGCTGAGGCGCAGGGACGATTTCTTTACACTTCGCTCAATGAGCTGGATCAGTTTGATGCTCTGAAGGGTACCGGAAACCAGCATTTCCGTATCATGTGTCTTGCCTCAGATAGCGACAACCAGTACGGCCAGACTCGCGTGGGCATATCGAGCGTTACGGAGCGTGTAACCATCCGATTCAACTGGAACGCATCTACCACTATCCAGAAAGGACAGCGTTACTTCTCGAAAGTTTTGACAGATGGTCCGATAAGCCGCATCAATTTCTGTACCATTCCGGAGCGTGAAATCGGTGATGAAATGCCTGTCTTTGGTGATTACGATGATGCTTACCGAGAGGGGCTGAAGCCTTATATCGAGAATCTGAACAACGCCAGGGGGCTGATTGACTGTCCTGAGGCATTCCAGCTTGCCCTCCGGCTGAAGGATGAGAATGCTGAGTTTTCACGTCTGTCGCAGGATAGGGTTTATGAGAATCTTTCCTTCCGTGCCAACGTCATCGCCTACCTGAAGGCGTGTGTGCTGTATGTGGCGAACGGCTGTAAATGGGAGCCGGAGATAGATGAGTTCATCCGCTGGAGCGAGCGTTACGACCTCTACTGCAAGATGCGTTTCTTTGGTGATGCCATCAAGAGGGCGAACTTTTCGAACGAGAAATCGAGCAAGCGTGGACCGGCAAATCTGTTGCAGCAGTTGCCTGATGTCTTTAATTTCCAGCAGGCAGAATATCTCCGCTCGCAGTTGGGCATGGACAAGAAGGGCACTCCTTCGATGTTGCGTAATTGGGTGAACCGAAACTATATCCGGAAGATTCCGCCTAAGGGTGCAACGGGTGACGTAATCAGTATTCAGTTATTCAGTTTTGAAAAGCTACGTAACCGCAAGGATGGTAAAGAGGTAAAAATATTAGAATCTTAATGGAGTTTGAGTTATGGAAATAGTAGTAAAAAGAATAGCAAAAAAGAAGACTTATACGATAGGTCATCTTTATATCCTGAACGATAAGGATGTGAAACGTACTTGGCGTTCGGGGGTAAAAATAGGCGACAAGCGTATCTTTGAGCACAGCTTCGATAAGGCGAAGTTGGACAAGGAGCATTACTTCTGTGATACCCTGGAGCCTACGTGGAGAAACCTCCTGGGTGTCGAACTGAAACCGGAAGAGGAGGATGGACGGTACAGCAGGGTATCGGGCAAGAAAGCCCGCAAGATACCGGGTCATACGGCGATACCGGAAGGCTCGTATCCTGTTGTTATCTCGAAATCGCCAAGGTTCAAGAAGTGGCTTCCGCTGGTGCAGGGTGTTCCTGATTTTGAGGGCATCCGCATTCATGCCGGTAATTATCCCGATGATACGCAGGGGTGCATTCTGGTAGGTGAAAATAAATTACAGGGTGCCGTCTTTAATTCCCGCATCTGGCTGCACAGGCTCATGAATGCCATTACCGCAGCGAGAGAACGGGAGGAGAGCGTTTGGATTACGATCATTTAATGTTGAATGTTGAGTGTTGAATGTTGAGTTATTAATTTTTAAAAACAAATTATTATGGTAAAGTCAGTTAATACAAATAAAGTAGAAATGGATAAGAAGGCAGCAATTGCTGTTGTGTTTGAAAACCCTGAATTCGGTAAGATTCGTACCTTGACCGATGAAAATGGGGAGCCTTTGTTCTGCGCAAAGGATCTCTGTGATATACTGGGGTATAAAAAATCAAGAAACGCTGTAAATCAGTTGGTTAACCACCTTGACGCCCTAAAACAGGGCGTCAAGGTATCGGGAAGCCTTCGTAAGGATGGAAGCCGAACAGTACGAACTCAGCAGATGATCTTCGTCAACGAGAGCGGTTTCTATGCTTTGGTGCTCGGCTCCAAGCTTTCTACTGCCGTGAAGTTCAAGAACTGGGTTACGGCTGATGTGCTGCCACAGATTCGCAAGACGGGCGGTTATATCCCGGTGCAGCCGGGCGAGAGCGATGAGGAGACAATCCGACATGCGGAAGAAATTCTCCGTGCTACGCTCAAGGAGAAGGAGAATCTGCTGAAGAAGCAGCGCCTGCAGATTGAGCAGCAGAAGAAGCTTATCGGCGAACAGGATACCGAAATCCGCCGCTTGAATGATGTGGTGGATGAGCAGGTGGCGTATAGACCCTTGATTATATGGAGATATTCATCATCTACCTGGCATCAAACCAAGGTAGTCATTTTCAGAAAATCTCGCAGGTGAATGTGCTTAATGCCATCAATATTGGTTTGACTGTAAAGCCTATCCATAGAAA
>OBLI01004257.1_pt1 | contig 10371 bp, 8 predicted proteins | sample 1519701 | NCBI WGS metagenome assembly OBLI01 (sample SAMEA3663005, study PRJEB22513) | pig gut metagenome | biome: pig gut; feature: pig-associated habitat; material: faeces | place: France | collected 2012 | reverse complement strand
TCTCAGTACGCCGGTTTTCAAGACCGGTGCATTCGACCACTCTGCCATCTCTCCAATAGGGGAAACGCAATTGATGTAGCCTTGCAATCGCAGTGAATTACTATTCCACTTTGCTTTATTAGCGGGTGCAAAGTTACGCTTTTTAGTTCATACCTCCAAATTTTCGGCTTACTTTTTTCGTCTATTTGCGAAAAAACATTGGTTTCGACACATTTTACTGCTTCTGAAGCCGCATGAAATACAAGTATAAGCCGCAGACGCCACAAAAATATGCAAGCATATTTTGTATTGTCTTCGGTTTGCAGTAACTCTTAATAAGTTACGCTGCACCTCAACAATAAAAATATGCAAGCATATTTTGTATTGTCTTCGGTTTGCAGTAACTCTTAATAAGTTACGCTGCACCTCAACAATAAAAATATGCAAGCATATTTTGTATTGTCTTCGGTTTGCAGTAACTTTGCACCTATGATTTATCCAAGCAACTTTGAAAACAAGATACAGTTCAGCGAGATACGCTCGCTGCTGAAGGGCTACTGTCTGAGCCAGTTGGGCAAGGACAAGGTGGACGCTATGGGCTTCTCGGACAACGCGGAGCGCATCAACACGGCGTTGAAGCAGACGCGCGAGTTCCGCCGAATGCAGGAGGAGACCGACGACTTTCCGCTGCAGTTCTTCTTCGACATGCGCGAGTCGATAAAGCGCATACGCATCGAGGGCACGCACCTTGAGGAGAACGAGATATTCGACCTGCGCCGTTCGCTCGACACGGTGGCTGGCATAGTGCGCTTCCTCAATCGCAGCGACGACGACGGCAACTTCGACTACCCTACTCTGCACGACCTTACGGAGGGCGTGCTCACCTTCCCCGACCTCATTCGCCGCATCGACCAGATTCTCGACAAGTACGGCAAGATTAAGGACACGGCGTCGCCGCGTCTCGCCGAGATTCGCTCGCAGCTGCGCAAGGCTGAGGGCAGCGTGTCGCGTACATTATATAGCATATTGCACGCCGCGCAGAGCGAGGGCCTCGTCGACAAGGACGTTACGCCGACGCTGCGCGACGGTCGTCTCGTTGTGCCTATCGCTCCTGCCATGAAGCGCCGCATAAAGGGCATCGTTCACGACGAGTCGTCGACGGGAAAGACGGTGTTCGTGGAGCCGACGGAGGTGGTAGAGGCGAACAACCGCATACGCGAGTTGGAGGCAGACGAGCGCCGCGAGATAATAGTGATACTCACGGAGTTCACGAAGCTTGTGCGTCCTCACGTGGACGACATCGTGAACGCCTACCGCATGCTTGCCGAGGTAGACTTCATTCGTGCACGCGCCGAGTTTGCACAGCTCACGGGCGGCATCGAGCCGGAGGTGAGCGCGAAGCCCGTGGTCGACTGGATTACGGCGAAGCATCCGCTCTTGTGGCTCGCGCTGAAAAAGCAGGAGAAGCCTATCGTGCCGCTCGACATCATGCTGACGCGCGACCGCCACATACTGATTATATCGGGTCCGAACGCCGGCGGCAAGTCGGTGTGCCTGAAGACGGTGGGTCTGCTGCAGTACATGCTGCAGTGCGGTCTGTCCATCCCCGTGAGCGAGCGCTCTAAGGTGGGCGTCTTCAGCGACATAATGATCGACATCGGCGACGAGCAGAGCATAGAGAACGACCTCTCGACCTACTCGTCTCACTTGCTGAACATGAAGAACATGATGCGACAGGCGGGCGAACGCACGCTGCTGCTCATCGACGAGTTCGGCACGGGCACCGAGCCGCAGATTGGCGGCGCTATGGCAGAGGCTGTGCTCAACCAGTTTGTGAAGAAGCACGCATGGGGCGTGATAACCACCCACTACCAGAACCTGAAGCACTACGCCGACTCGCACGACGGCATAGCCAACGGCGCCATGCTCTACGACCGCCACGAGATGCGACCGCTCTTCCAGCTCGCCATCGGTCAGCCGGGCTCGTCGTTCGCCATCGAGATTGCACGCAAGACGGGCATACCCGACGAGGTGATACGCGAGGCGAGCGACATCGTGGGCTCCGACTACATACAGAGCGACAAATACTTGCAGGACATCGTGCGCGACAAGCGCTACTGGGAGAACAAGCGACAGAACGTGCATCAGCGCGAGAAGGACCTGGAGAAGACTATCGCAAAATACGAGGAGGAGATTCGCGAGCTCGACCGCAAGCGCAAGGAGATTCTGCGCCAGGCGAAGGAGCAGGCGCAGGAACTGCTGAAGGAGAGCAACCGCAACATCGAGAACACTATCCGCGAGATACGCGAGTGTCAGGCTGAGAAGGAGGAGACGAAGCGTCTGCGCGAAGAGCTGAAAGCGTTTAAGGAGGACGTGAACGAGATAGACACGAAGTCGGCTGACGACCTCATCGAGAAGAAGATGCGCCAGATTATGGAGCGCAAGGAGCGACGCGAGAAGCGCAAGAAGGAGAAGAAGGAGAACGCGGCGAACCCAGCCACCTCAACATCTCAACTCCTCAACACCTCAACATCTCAACACCTCAACGCCTCAACACCTCAACACCCCTTTAAGGCTGGCGACACTGTGCGCATGCGCGGACTCACGACTGTGGGTCGCGTGGAGTCGGTAGAGGGCAAGGAGGCAACGGTGGTGTTCGGCGACGTGCGCACGAAGGTGAAGACATCGCGCCTTGAGCACACCACGAAGACGCCGGAGTCGACACTGCCGCCAACGTTCGGCATAAGCCGCGAGACGCGTCAGACCATCGACCAGCACAAGCTCAACTTCCACCAGGACCTCGACGTGCGCGGAATGCGTGGCGACGAGGCGCTGAACGCCGTGCAACACTTCATCGACGACGCCATACTCGTGGGTATGTCGCGCGTGCGCATCCTTCACGGCAAGGGCAACGGCATACTCAGACAGCTCATCAGACAGTATCTGCAGTCGGTGCCGAACGTGACGCAATGCAAAGACGAGCACGTGCAGTTCGGCGGAGCAGGCATCACGGTCGTCGACTTCTAATTCACTACTAAAAAAGGCTGACTCTTAAGCTGCAAAACCGCAGCAAGAGTCAGCCTTTTCTTATGCTGTAATCTTTACTCTTTCAGAGAACACCTGCCTATTGGCAGTGGTTTTACGAATGTTTTGCTATCGAAAAACCATCGGACACCGAACGCGAACCGATCAGATTCTGAACGCAATCCAATCGGACACCGAACGCAATCCGATCGGACACCGAACGCAATCCGATCGGACACCGAACGCGAACCGATCAGATTCCGAACGCGAACCGATGACAATAGCATTGCAATTCACTCGTTAAAGAGCTTCTTCAGGCTCTGTCTCCTCAACCTTATCCTCACTGAGCACCAACTCGCGATAGATAACTGCGTCGACCGAAAGCATTACGCAAACGCCGGCAAGAACGCACAGAAGCACAACAAGTACACCCAACAAATCGGCCATGGCGCCGAACATGCTGAAGAGAACGTAGGAAACAACGAGCAGAGCGATGCTTACGGCAAACTTCAAGCAGAACGCCTTAAACTTATAGCCCATCATCAGACGGTTGCTCTCGGAGAGGCACAGCGCCCAATTCATCTTCTTGCCCACAAGCAGATAGACAGCGAGCAGCCAACTGAACGAGAGTACAACAGCCGGTATTAACATGAACAGACAGGCTACCGACACGGCGGAGGTGATGAGCGCCTGCAGAATGAAGTATTCGCCCATGCAATGACGGTACTCGGAATCGAAAATGAACATCGGACTGATCATTTCGCCCTTGCTGAGCTTCACGGGAAGCGTAGCCAAGGCTATCGTAGTGCCCACATTAACGTACGGAATCCATACGGTTACGAGCCAAAGCAACACAGAGAGAACAATCGGCACAAGATTTTTAACGCCGATGGCGAATGCGTCCTTCAAAGAAGGCACGAACTGAAGTTTTTCTTCCATAGCTATAATTTTTTTAGGTTATTGTTTTTAAGTGGTATAACATTTGCAAATATATAGTATTTTTCACATATACCGAATCTTTTTGCAAAGAAATATTAATCATTACGTACTATTTGCTACCCACCGTATATTCTTTTTCGCCCAAGAGCAATAAAAAAAACCGCCCCACATCCCATACTGGTATGCAGAGCGGCCCAATTAATTAATTATGAGAATTCAGTTACTTAGTAACCTTCACGGTCTTCATAGTGCCGTCGGCTATCTTCACGGTCACGATATAACATTTTCATCCCTGCGCTACAGATTCACTGGGAAAGTAGTTACCTTTGCACAGGCAAGTAAGTAGGTCATAATTGGCAATGGACTTTCGAGTCCAATATTCAGTTTGGTTCCGTCGGCTCGTAGAGTAATAGATACCGGGCATGAGTCTTGGTGCGCAGACAATCCTGATGGGGGAACTTGGAAGCGGATTCACAGAGAAGTTCACGTCGGCCAAGAGCTTTTGCAAGTGGAGCAACCTCGTTCCGAACAACAAAATCTCAGGTGGCAAACTTCTCTCGTGCAAGGTGCCCAAGCAGAAGAACAGAGTCGGACAGGTGTTCAGGCTATGTGCCAACTCAGTGAAAAGTGTCAAGACGGGACTCGGCATATATTTCAGGAGGCAGAAGTCCAAAGGTGGCCATCTACAAGCTATTGTAGCGACCGCGAATAAGTATGAGCACAAAAAAACCGAAGACTATGCTATTGGCAGCATTGTCTCCGGTTATATGCGTTTTGTCTGTAAAGAAGCCTTACTTTTTCTTTGCAGAAATACTTACTTCTTCTTAGCAGCCTTCTCCTCCTTTGCAGGAGCCGCCGGCTTGTAAGCCTTGTTCAAGCCTGCAATCACCTCGTTGGTGATGTCGTAAGCCTTGTCGGCGTAGAGGATGTTGTCGCCTGCCTTGCTCAGAATCAAGCCATACTTCTTGTCCTTGTTGTATACAGCGAGGAAGTGCTGGATAGAGTCGCGCAGAGCGTTGTTATACTTCTCTGTCTCTGCCTGGAACTCGCCGCTCAGACGCTGGTTGAGCACCTGAAGGTCGCTGTTCTGCTTCTGCAGCGACATCTGGATCTGCTCTGCCTGCTCGCGTGTGTAGGCGTTCTGCTGAACCTTCTGCTGGAAGTTGCCGTAAGCCTGCTCAAGAGCGTGCTGCTTCTGTGCGAGTGTGTTCTGGATGTTCTGACCCTTCTTCTGGAGAATGAGCGAGTAGTCCTTGCAGAACTTGTACTGCGACATGATGCTGTCTACCTCTACATACGCAATCTTTGCGTCTGAAGGCACAGCCTGCTTGCTCTCTACCTTCTTCTCGTCAACCTGACTCTTCGACTTGTCGCAAGAGGTCATTGCGAAAGCGGCTACAGTTGCAAGTGCAAGTGCGCCGAAAATGTTTTTCTTGTTCATATTTATTCTGTTTTTTAATTTTATCATTTTAAGTGCCTGCCTGTCTATACATTATATATTATAGACAAATCAGTTAGTACCACTATATACAACTTAGGCATATTAGTAGGCACCGTTGCGCTCACGGGCTTCGCGGTCCTGGTCCATCACGCAGTGGATGCCCTGCTTGCGCAAGCCCGGATTGTCGTGTACGTGCTGTGAAGAGAACTTGCCATTGCGTTTCAGCAGCACCTTTATCGACAACAAAGCGAAGGCTACTGCCACTACAGCGAGGCTTATAAGCATTAATTTAATCATATTATATTTTTTTATTTTGTGGTGTCTACCTTTTACATTATCTTTGCAGAAGATAGGCTGCACCTCGGCAATTTGAAGCAAGCTTCATTGCGCTCGATTTGCGCTATCTTTGCAGAAGATAGGCTGCACCGCCCATATCGGTACAAAGGTACGGCAAATCGGCGGTATGGCAAAATAATTTACCGAAAATTCAGATTATTATAACATCAACATAAAAAAATTAAGGAAAATGAGCAATTGCGAATTGAAACCTGCTCGCGTGTTCGAGCAGTTTGCTAAAATCAATGAGATTCCGCGCCCTTCAAAGCATGAGGAGCGCATGATTGAGTATCTTCAGGAGTTCGGCAAGAGCCACGGCTTAGAGACCGAGACCGACGAGACGGGCAACGTAGTAATCCGCAAGCCGGCTACAAAGGGTCATGAGAACGCTCCTACACTCATCCTGCAGAGCCACATGGACATGGTCTGCGACAAACTCGTAGACGTAGACTTCAACTTCCACACCGACGCTATTCAGACTTATGTCGACGGCGAATGGCTCAACGCTAAGGGCACAACTCTCGGTGCTGACGACGGCATCGGATGCGCCATCGAACTGGCTATCCTCGACAGCGACGACATCGAGCACGGACCGCTGGAGTGTGTGTTCACACGCGACGAGGAGACAAGTCTCACTGGTGCTATGGGCATGAAGGCAGGTTTCATGAAAGGCGATATGCTCATCAACCTCGACTCTGAGGACGAAGGACAGATCTTCATCTCTTGCGCCGGCGGAAAGACTACTTCGGCTCGCTTCACATTCGAGCGTGAGGCTGCTCCCGAGGGTATGTTCTTCCTCACAGCTTCGGTAAAGGGCTTGAAGGGCGGACACTCTGGCGACGATATCAACAAGAAGCGCGCCAACGCCATCAAGATTCTCGCTCGTTTCCTCTATAAAGAGCAGGAGAAGATGGATCTTCGCCTCGCTAAGTTCAACTCGGGCAAACTGCACAACGCCATTCCTCGCGATGGCAGCATCGTATTCGCTGTTCCGGCAAGCGAGAAGGAGACTGTTCGTGCCGACTGGAACGTGTTCACAGCTAACATCGAGGAGGAGTTCCACGTAACCGAACCGGTTATGGAGTTCAACCTCGGTAGCACCGACGCTGAGAGCGTACTGCCGAAGGACGCAAGCCGCCGCTTCATCCTCTGCATGCAGGCTGTCGACAACGGCGTGTTCGCTATGTGCCAGGACGAGGCTCTGGCATACATGGTCGAGACTTCTAACAATGTGGCAAGCGTTCAGACCGCAGAGAACGAGATCAACGTAGTGGCTTCGCAGCGCTCTAACGTGATGAGCAACCTCGAGAATGAGACTAACACCGTGAAGGCTGCCTTCGAACTGGCTGGCGCTGAGGTGAAGATGAGCGACGGCTATCCCGCTTGGAAGATGAACCCGGACAGCAAGCTCACGAAGGTGGCTGTAGAGTCGTACAAGAAGCTCTTCGGCAAGGATCCTATCGTTAAGGGCATCCACGCTGGCTTGGAGTGCGGTCTGTTCTCGGAGCGCTACCCGAACCTCGACATGGTTTCGTTCGGTCCTACGCTGCGCGACGTGCATACTCCTGACGAGCGTCTGCACATCCCGACTGTTCAGATGGTTTGGGATCACCTGCTCGACATCATGAAGCATCTCTAATATAGAAGGGTATGGCATCCATGTCATACCCACGCAGACTAAAAAATAAAGAGGGTATGGCTATTCCGCCATACCCTCTTGCTTTATGTTATAATTCCGTAAGTCCTTTTACAGTTCTACATCCGTAAGACACATGTCGAGCTGTTCTTTTATTGCCTTTTTGTCGAGTTTCTGACCGATGAACACGAGCTTCTGCATACGGTCGCCATACTTCTCGTCCCAGTCTCTGCGCAGTCCTTCTTCACGTTCGAGCATCTGCTGCAGTTCGTCCTTCGGCATTGTGGCGTACCACTGTCCGGCGTTTTTCAGCTCCATCTGCTTGCCTGCCTGCTCAAAGAGATAGCACATGTCGGGCTCTTCCTTGAACCAGCACAATCCCTTGCAGCGAATGACGTTCTTCGGGAACAGACGTGCCACGAAGTTGTCGAAGAAGTTCATGTCGAACGGCTTTCTGCGATAATATACGAACGTGCCAATGCCATACTCCTCCACTTCGCCGCCTTCATGGTCGTGGTGATGGTGATGTCCGCAACCGCCAAGGCAGTCGTGGTCGTGATGATGGTGCTCGTGCTCTTCATCTTCATGGTCGTGATGATGATGTTCATGCTCCTCCTCCTCATCGTCGTCATCCTCCTCATCGCCGTGATGATTCTCAATCTCGTTGATCCATGCAGCCGATGTAGCCACCTCGTTGAAGTTGAAGCGACCGGTGTTGAGCAGACGCTCCAAGTCTACGTCGCCGTAGTTGCATGGTATGATTTCTGCTTTAGGCTGAATGGCGCGGATTATCTCGGTGAGTTTGCGCAGATCGTCAGCGCTCACCTCCGCAGCCTTGTTCAGAAGTATCGTGTTGCAGAACTCTATCTGCTGTATTACGAGGTTTTCGAGGTCTTCGTCTTCAAGTCCGTCGCGTGTCAGAGCGTCGCCGTTGTTGAACTCGTCTCTCATGCGCAGCGCGTCCACCACAGTCACAATGCTGTCAAGACGCGGTATGCCGTTGGTGATATACTGCGGACCGAGTATCGCCATCGAACTGATAGTCTGTGCGATCGGTGCGGGTTCGCAGATGCCGCTCGCCTCGATGACGATATAGTCGAAGCGCTTCATGTTAATGATGTCGCGCAACTGGTCGATAAGGTCCATCTTCAGCGTGCAGCAGATGCAGCCGTTCTGCAGAGCCACCAGACTGTCGTCCTGCTTGTTCACCACTCCACCCTGCTGGATGAGGTCGGCGTCGATGTTCACCTCGCCGATATCGTTCACGATAACGGCGAACTTAATGCCTTTCTCGTTGGAAAGGATACGATTTAACAATGTTGTCTTGCCGCTGCCCAGATAACCTGTGAGCAGCAATACCGGAATCTGTGTCATAGTATTTTGTTATTATTCCTTCATTAATTCAGAATATGTGCGGTCCATCTCGTTAGTCATAACCGTGAAGTTATGCTGCGTCTGGCAGACCTTCAAGAACAGCGAAGCAAGGTCTGCTGCCTCTGCGTCAGCAAAGTCGACAGCTTCGTCAAGCAGCAGGATGTTCATCGCGTCGAGCATCAAACGGAAGAGCGTAGCCCCACGTAGGGGGTGCACTTGTCTCAAGTGCGCCGACCGATCAGAACGCGCATTCTCCCCAAGGGGGTGCACTTGTCCCAATTGCACCGATCTATCAAAACGTGCACCCTCCCCCGTCTGACGCAGACCACGAACGTATGCGAACATCACGACACGCACGGTCAGTTCGATGGCACGGTCGGAGTCTACTGATGCTTCCGTCTCTGCCTCCGCCTTACGCACATAACCCTCAAGATGGTCGGCGTTGGAGAGGTATCTGCCTGCAAGCAGCATCGAGAAGTTGCGCTTGTATTCCTCCACCATAGCGTTATAGTACGCCTCGTCGCCACACGCCGTGCGCACAAGTGCCATCATGTCGTCGCCACGCTGCTGCGCTTCGCGAGCCAGTGCCGCAATGTCCTCGTACTTGTAGTTCATGGCTGCCAACGGGAAGAACATGGTGTCGAAGAAAGCGGGTGCGATGTGCTCGTAGTGCTCCAACATCAGCTTCTTAACCGACTGCGGTGTCGTCTTCTCATTCCGGTCTTCCATCTGACTCTCTATCACGCCATGCGAGAAGGCATCGAAGAACGAGCGCACCAAAGCTGCCTGAACCTTATACTTGTCTATTTTCTCTGTCATCAAAGTTCGGTTTGAATGTTAATTGACCTGTACGATATAATATTATGTATATAGAATGGTTTTGCTTATTAGCGCATTACTTTTTGTAAGCGTCAAGAATCTCCACCACATACACGTCGTGCAAGCCGCCCTTCTCGCCGTACCACTGCTCTATCGACTTGTCGAGCATCTCCTCCGGACGAATCTGCGTTTTGTACAGCTTGCGGCAGGTGAGTGTGAGGCGTGCTTCGTCGAATGTTACGCAGCCGTTCTCGGTTGCAACGGGTGTGAGATTGGCCTCCTTCGCCTTATCGAAGTCTCTGCCCGACTTAGCACCGCAGAACGCATACGCCTTGCGTGCCTCCTCCGAGTTGCCGAGGAAAACAAGGCTCATTGTGTCGTTCGCCTCTATGAACTCATGTGTATAACGCTCCGGACGGATGTACACAATAGCCACCGGATGGTTCCACAACCAGCCGAGGCATCCCCAAGAAGCTGTCATCATGTTGAACTTCTCCTCGTTGCCTGCAGCAACAAGCATCCACTCCTTACCAATAGTTGTGAACACATTATCGTGGAGTGTCGTAACGTCTATCTTTTCCATAGTCTTCTAAATTTTAATCATGGCGACTGAGGTAAAGCTCCGCCGCACTAAGTTTATACAACCCTGCAGCATTCAAGGCGCAGCATGCACCTCAAACATGCAAATACAAAAAAACGAGACAAAACTTAAAGTCTTGTCTCGTCATCATTTTGAGCCTCTTGTCGGATTCGAACCAACGACCCCGAGATTACAAATCACGTGCTCTGGCCAACTGAGCTAAAGAGGCGGGTGGGCAAGCTA
>OBLI01004256.1_pt1 | contig 10373 bp, 10 predicted proteins | sample 1519701 | NCBI WGS metagenome assembly OBLI01 (sample SAMEA3663005, study PRJEB22513) | pig gut metagenome | biome: pig gut; feature: pig-associated habitat; material: faeces | place: France | collected 2012 | reverse complement strand
TGGGTATCCTGTTCTATAGAGGGCTGCCGTCTTTCCGTTCATATCAAAGAGACACTGGATAAAGATACAAAAAATACATCTTCTGTTCCCTGTGACATCGTAGCATTAAAAAGCGGGACCATTACGTCCATGATCACACAGAATGGAACCCCTCTCTGCAAAAAAGGCGATAAAGTGAAGAAAGGACAGACCTTAATTACGGGCAATATTTATATTTATAGCGACAGCAATGAAGTATTGGAGACACATCAGATCATCGCAGATGGGGAAATCTGGGCCAAAACGAAGGTGGATTACCAATGTGTATTCAACAGAAGCTATTATACAAAGGAATATCAAAAAAAGAAAAGCTATACGTATGCATTGATCTGCTGTGGAAACCATATTTCTCTGATGCCTAAAATCAAGCAGAAGGAGGGGATGGATCAGTTGACAGAGCAATATCCATTAAAGCTTGGAAAGACCTTTTATCTGCCGTTGTGCATTGAGCGTATGACCACCAGAAGATTTTCTCCTGTTCGAAAAGAATATGGAAAACGGGAAGCATACGAAAAAGCGGAGGAGAAGATTGCAAAAGAGATAAAAAAGTTAAAGAAAAAAGGGATCAAGGTGTTAGATCAAAAAATTACGATCAAAGTTACAGACAGTCAATGCAGGGCGGAAGGCTATCTGATTCTGGAAGAACCCATTGGAAAGATCCGTGCCATCCGTCCACTGACGAAAAAACAGGAGGAGAAGATAAAACCTACCGAAGCTGTATTATGGTAGAGAGGGCATTTCTTGGGAGTTTTGGTGGAGAGAATGGGGCTTTTATGATAAAATAGTTACGATAAGAGAAAGGCGATAAGGAGAAGAATGATGAAAAGAACATTGGTGATCTATAAATCAAAATATGGGGCTACACAGGCATATGCCCGGATGATTTCCGAAGCATTGGGTTGTGATCGCATCATGGTGGATCAGATGAAGCTATTCTCTCAGTTTGGGGAATATGAGAACATTGTTTTGTGTCTGCCTATTTATAATGGATTGCTTGCAGGCATAAATACTGTGAAGGCACGATATTACCGGATTTCAGAGAAGAACATCACTCTGTTTATGGTAGGGCTTACGGATCTCGCATCCGAAGCAGAAATCGACCGGACTGTGATAGCCAGTCTCACAGAAGGGATGCAGCATAAATTTCGTATCTTTTATGCAAAGGGAAGAATGACTTATCGAAGCTTGATGCCACTAGATAAAATGGCTTGGAATAAGTGGATCAAGTATCTGAGAAAGAAGCCGGAGCAGAAGCTTAATGAAACCGAGATGGAGATGTTAAATCATAGTCGGGATAAGCTGGATTATATTGATGAAGCTTCTATTCAGAGCCTGATAAAATACATTCGCTCCCTGAGTTGATTAATAAAACAAATAATGGTATACTAAATCGTTAATAGCGCAATAAATTTGTAACTTTGAAAATAAAAAGGGTGAATAGAATGAACTTGATGGAACTTGACTTGAATCTTCCTTCTTCCCATGCGGGTAATATTTTTGGACAATTCGATGTATTTATGAAAAAGATTGAAAAGACGCTTCGAATTTCCATTGTATTGCGTGGAGATGAAGTAAAATTAATTGGAAAAGAACGTGATGTCAAAAAGGCGCAGGATGTAATCTACAGTCTTTTAGAGCTGTCGAAAAGGGGCAATCCGATCACGGAGCAGAATGTTAATTATGCATTGGCACTATCCATGGAAGAAAAAGCACATGACATTGTAGCTTTGGATAAAGATGTGATCTGTCATACGATTCAGGGGAAGGCGGTAAAGCCGAAGACCTTAGGGCAGAAGAGATATGTGGATGAGATCAATCGGAAGATGATCGTATTTGGTGTAGGTCCAGCAGGAACAGGGAAGACCTATCTGGCTATGGCTGCTGCCATTACAGCATTTAAGAACAATGAGGTCAATAGAATCATTATGACTCGTCCGGCGATTGAAGCAGGAGAGAAACTGGGATTTCTTCCGGGAGATCTGCAAAGTAAAGTAGACCCATATCTTCGACCATTGTACGATGCATTATATGAGATTATGGGAGCAGATACGTTTCTTAAAAACATGGAGAAAGGGCTGATCGAAGTAGCACCTCTTGCTTATATGAGAGGACGTACACTGGATAATGCATTTATTGTTCTGGATGAGGCACAGAATACAACGCCAGCTCAGATGAAGATGTTTTTAACAAGAATTGGTTTTGGCTCTAAGGCCATCATCACTGGAGACCTGACACAGAAGGATTTGCCATTTGAAAGTAAGTCCGGGCTTGAAGAGGCGTTGAAGGTACTTGGAAAAATCGATGATATCGGTATCTGTGAGCTAACCAATAAGGATGTAGTCCGTCATCCATTAGTGCAAAAGATAGTAACTGCTTATGATGAATACGAAAGCAGACGTAAGAAAAACAGGAGAAAGCAATGAGTATCATAATTGAGAATGAATATACAGGTGAGACACTGGAAGGATACGAAGGAATCATTCACGAGATTGTAGAAGCTGCACTGGATTATGAACAGTGTCCATATGAATGTCAGGTAAATGTTACGCTGGTGGATAATGGAACGATTCATCAGGTAAATAAAGAATTTCGTCAGATTGACCGTCCGACAGATGTGTTGTCTTTTCCGGCAATCGAATACCCACGTCCGGGAGAGTTTGACTGGTTGGAGGACGAAGGAATCGAATATTTTGATCCGGAAAGCGGTGAGCTTTTGCTTGGAGATATTATGGTTTCCATGGACAAGGTTGCTGCGCAGGCGGAGGAATATGGTCATAGCAGACGCCGGGAATTTGCGTTCCTGATTGCTCACAGTATGCTCCATTTGATGGGATATGATCATATGGATGATGAAGAACGTAAAGTTATGGAAAGAAAACAGGAAGAAATCTTGCAAATGAAGAACTATACGAGAGATTGAGGTAGCTATGAGTAGGAAAAAAAAGAAAAATTCAGTATTGGTACAGGGAGCTATTTTGGCAGCGGCTTCGATCCTATGCCGTGTGATCGGACTGTTATATCGTAGTCCACTGCGTGAAATTATCGGAGATGAGGGGAATGGCTATTATTCCGTTGCCTATAATATTTATACCATTATTCTTCTGATTGCATCCTTTAGCATTCCATTGGCTGTTTCCAAAGCAATTTCCGCCAGACTGGCAAAAGGAGAATACCGAAATGCACAGAGGATTTTTTATGGTGCATTGATTTATGCAGTAGTTGTTGGGCTGGTAGGTTTTGCCGTTTGCTTTTTTGGAGCTCCATACCTGGTTACTCCAGGAGCAGTACCGGCACTTAGAGTATTGGCTCCTACCATCTTCTTTTCCGGAATCTTAGGAGTGCTGAGAGGTTATTTCCAGGGACATAGTACGATGGTTCCTACCTCCATATCACAGATCATTGAACAGATTTTAAATGCGGTAGTCAGTGTATTAGCTGCATTCCTGATGGTGCGTACTTTTACCAACGTGTCTACGGAGGCTCTGAAGTTAGAGAGAGCATCTTTGGGGGCACAGGGAAGTGCGTTGGGTACCGGAGCCGGAGTGCTGATCGGGTTGCTGTTTTGTGTGGTGATCTATGTGATGTATCGACCAAGGATGAAGCGACAACTTCGCCGAGATAAGACAGAATTTATAGAATCTTATAGCAGCATTTTTAAGATTTTGATTTTTACGATTACACCGGTCATTTTCAGTACCGCTATTTATAATTGCAGCCCGAGCATTAACCAGAGTATTTTCTATTGGATTCTGGGCAATAAGGGTATGAGTGAATTAGATATTACGGTTATGTATGGTATCTTTGCCACACAGTTTAATGTATTGGTCAATGTGCCGATTTCCATGGCTTCGGCCTTATCCAGTGCCATTGTGCCGGATATTTCTGGTAATTATGCACTGGGGAATCAGGAAGCGCTGAAGGAATCCATCGAAAGTGCTACAAAGCTGAATATGATGGTGATGATTCCTTGTGCAGTAGGGCTGGCTGTATTATCTGATCCGATCATTCACCTGTTGTTCCCAACAGCTACCGGACTTGGTGGAGACCTGCTCCGGGCAGGAGCTATTACCGTTGCGTTCTCTGGATTGTCTACGTTAAGTAATGGGATTCTACAGGGACTTGGGAAAATGCGTCTTCCAGTAAAACATGCGTTTATTGCTGTCGTACTGCAGGCAGTGGCATTGGTTCCGATGCTTTTCTTTACACAGTTGAATGCTTATGCTCTGGTCATATCATTGATCATATTCTCTTTGACTATGTGCGTTTTAAATGCAAAAGCAATTCAAAAATATGCAGGATACAAACAGGAATATAAGAAGACATTTGTGAAGCCGTTTGTAGCATCTGCTTTTATGGGAATTATAGCATGGGCAGTATATCAGCTTGCATTTTTGTTCACACAGCATGCAGGAGGATATTTTGGCAATGCCATTGCGGTATGTATCGCTATGGCGGCGGCAGTTGTCGTATACCTGGTTGGCATTGTAAAGACCAATGCTGTTAGTGAAGAGGAAATGCGCAGCATGCCAAAAGGACATCTTCTCATAAAACTATGTAAGAGAATGAGACTTTTATAGTAGAAAAAATCAAGAACAGTTGTATAAAAACTCCTTTTTTTGGAATACTCAATAAAAAAGGAGTTTTTGATTATGAAAAGTATTTATAAATTTTTCATGGTTTATGGTGTAGTTGTTACGGGGCTGTGTATCTATCTCGTAGTCTTAAGTTTCGGTGGACTGACGCAGACGAATATGAATGATGCGGTAGAAGCCAAGACAACCCAGGCGACAAACAGTACGGATACAGAAGAAGAGGAAATCTTTCAGCTGGGAATCCGGGATGGACATGTGGTGATTTTAAAAGGAGACGATGTTTTTGAGGTCACCAGCATTGCTGAAGATGAAATGAGCGAGGAACTGCGAACAGAGGTAGAAGGAGGGACCTTCTTTCATTCAGAGGAAGAAGTGTATTCATTTTTAGAATCCTACACTAGCTAAAATAGGAGAAAGAAATAAATTTTCAAAGAAGATAAAGGAGATATAATATGATATATGATCTGCTGATTATCGGCGGAGGTGCAGCAGGAATGATGGCGGCTATTACGGCAGCAGAAACAGGAAAGAAGGTCATAATCATCGAGAAGATGAATCGGCTGGGTAAGAAGATTCTGGCAACAGGGAATGGAAGGTGCAATTTCACCAATTCCTATTTGGATGAGGATTGTTATCGAAGCAGCAAAAAAAGCTTTCCCTTTACTGCGGTAGAGCAATTTGGAAGCCAGGATGCCATTGCATTTTTTGAGCAATTGGGTATTGCGGTAGTGGACAGAGATGGATACTATTACCCAAGATCCAATCAGGCTTCCACTGTTGCAGATGGTCTGATCTATAAGATCAAGAGCCTCCATATTCCGGTGGTACTGGAATGTAAGATCAACCGGATTGAGAAGAAAAAAGGATATTTTACGATTGCTTCTCGAAAAAAAGAATTTACAGGGAGAAATCTTCTGATCGCAGCTGGAGGAAAGGCACAGGAAAAGCTGGGAAGTGATGGATCAGGCTTTCTTTTGGCCAAAAGCTGCAGACACACGCTGATCGAACCTTTTCCGGCATTAACAGCCCTAATCATAAAAAAGCATCCACTGAAGGAAGCGTCCGGCGTAAGATGTCGGTGTAAAGTCACAGCGGTGATCAATGGACAGGGCAGTAAGGCAGAAGAGGGAGAACTTCAGATTACCAGCTATGGGGTGTCGGGAGTTCTGATCTTTCAGCTGAGCCGATTTATCATTGATGGAATTCGAAAAGGAAAAAGGTCTGCCATCTGTATTGATTTTCTTCCTGAACAGAAAGAGAAAAGTCAGTTCTTTACGACGATGAAGGAATGTGCCTCTTATAAAACAGCTCAGCAATGGCTGGAGGGGTACTTTCCAACAAAGCTGGCAGATGCTTTGTTGGCTTATGCAGGAGTGGATTCAAATAAAAATGTTGGGAACCTTTCAAAAAAAGAGAGGGAACAGATCTGGAGGCAGATAAAGGAATGCCGTATGTCCATTGATGGATGGAAAGATTTTGATTTTGCACAGGTAACCGCGGGAGGAGTGTCCGTGGCAGAAGTTTCTCCGTATACGATGGAGTCGGAATTGATTCCAGGTTTGTATTTTGCAGGGGAGATTCTGGACGTGGATGGAACCTGTGGTGGATATAATCTTCAATGGGCATGGACCTCCGGATATTTAGCAGGAAGGAGCATACAATGATTCAGATTTCACAGATTAAGCTTCCGGTCAGTCATACAAAAAAGGATTTAGATAATAAAATCAAAAAGCTGCTTGGTTTAAAGGAAGTGCCGGAGTATCGGATCAAAAAGCAATCCATTGATGCCCGGAAAAAGCCAGATATTAAATACATATATACCGTTGAGCTTTCAATGGCTCAGGAACAGAAGCTGATCAAAAGATGCAGACAGGCATCAATGATACAGGAAAAGGCATATAAATTGCCTGCATGCGGAGAACAGAAGCTTTCTTCTCGGCCTCTGATCGTGGGGATGGGACCAGCAGGACTTTTTTGTGGATATCTGCTGGCGAAGGCAGGTTATCGCCCTGTGATCATAGAACGTGGAGAAGCGGTGGAGAACAGGGTAAAGACCATTGAGGAATTCTGGCAGACGGGCAAATTAGACCCTGCATCCAACGTTCAGTTTGGAGAAGGAGGTGCAGGCACATTTTCCGATGGAAAGTTAAATACTCTGGTAAAGGATAAGATGCAAAGAAATCAGTTTGTATTGGAAACTTTTGTACATTTTGGTGCCCCAGAAGAAATTTTATATACGGCAAAGCCGCACATTGGCACGGATTTGCTTCGTCAGGTAATCAAAAATATGCGAGAAGAGATTCTCTCTTTGGGCGGAGAGGTACGTTTTGAAACTATGCTGACAGATATTAAGATCAGTAAAGGAAGCATTTGCAGTGTGGAACTAAATAAATCAGGGTGGATGGAAGCCGGGCCGGTAGTGTTGGCAGTTGGTCATAGTGCCAGAGACACGTTTCAGATGCTGTATGAGAAGAAGATTCCTATGAGCAGTAAGTCTTTTGCCATAGGAGTCCGTGTGGAGCATCCAAGAGAAATGATCAATGCATCACAATATGGAGAGGGGTATCCGAAAGAGCATCTTCCTACAGCTTCCTATAAGCTGACAGCAAAGGCAGAGAATGGGAGAAACGTCTATTCTTTTTGTATGTGTCCGGGAGGATATGTGGTCAATGCTTCTTCCGAAGCAGAAAGACTGGTGGTAAACGGTATGAGCAATCATGACCGCATGGCTGACACATCCAACAGTGCTATTATTGTCAATGTTACACCGGAGGATTATGGATCCGCGCATCCGTTGGCAGGAGTGGAATTTCAGCGTAAATGGGAAGCAAAGGCCTACGAAGAAGGAAAAGGAAGAATTCCGGTCCAGCTGCTTTGTGACCTGGAGAAAAACCAGATTTCCAAAGGCTTTGGAAGCTTTTTCCCATCCATGAAAGGGAAAAATTGCTTTGGAAATTTAAATAATTGTTTACCAGACTATGTAGTTAGTGCTATAATACATGGTATGCATCAGTTTGATCATAAGATTCATGGCTTTGCAAGGCCGGATACCATCATCAGCGGGGTGGAGACACGTACTTCTTCTCCTGTTCGTATTCAGAGGAATGAGCAGTTTGAAAGTGAGATCAGAAACCTGTTTCCATGTGGTGAAGGAGCCGGATATGCAGGTGGCATTACCTCTGCAGCCATGGATGGAATGAAAGTAGCAGAAGAGATCATCAGGCGATATGAGCCTATGGATTAGCTGATGTGATTACGATAAGTATGAGGAAGCAATAGTGGAAAACTTTAGAGAAAGAATCAAGGATAAAAAGAGAATTGTAGTGAAGATCGGTTCTTCATCGATTATCCATGAAGAAACAGGTCATTTGAATTTTGAAAGAATGGAACATCTGGTCCGTATTTTGACCGATATTCATAATAGCGGCAAGGATGTGGTCTTGGTAAGCTCCGGTGCAGTAGGTGTCGGCATGAAGGCATTGGGTCTTACAAGAAAGCCAAGAAGCCTTACTATGAAGCAGGCATGTGCCGCTGTAGGACAGGGGCGTCTGATCGCTGTTTATCAGAAGCTGTTCTCTGAATACAATCAAGGCACTGCACAGATTCTTCTGACGAAGAACACCATGCTGGATGAGATTCGCCGATTAAATGCGAAGAATACTTTTGAGAATTTGTTTGACCTTAATATTATTCCCATTGTGAATGAGAATGATACGGTTTCTACAGAAGAATTGGAATTTGGCGATAATGATACCTTATCTGCAGTGATTGCAGCGATTGTAAGAGCGGATTTACTCGTATTATTATCTGATATTGATGGCCTTTATACCGATGATCCGGCGAAGCATGCGGATGCAGAGCTGATTCCGGTCATTGAGGTGATTGATGACAAGATTGAAAGTATGGGGAAAGGGTCCAACTCAGCTGTTGGAACTGGCGGTATGGTCACAAAGATTGCGGCAGCTAATATCGTAACGGACGCAGGAGCTGATATGATCATTACCAATGCCGGCGATCTGAACAACCTTTCCAGAATTATGCACGGGGAAGAAGTAGGAACCTTATTCCTGGCACATAAACGTACCAATTTCAGGTTGTTAGAATATTTGGAAGAAAAGCCATATTTTACGCGCAGATAAGATCCGTGAAGAAACTGGATTCAGAATAGAAAGGGGATCGTAATGGACGAAAAGAAAATCGCAAGAATTAATGAATTATATCATAAATCCAAAAAAGAAGGTTTGACGGAGGCAGAAAAGAAGGAGCAGCAGATGCTTCGTAAGGAATATATTATGGCTATTCGTGCATCTGTTAAGAATACCTTAGATCATGCAAGTATTGAAGAAGAGGATGGCAGCATTGTTCCTTTGAAGGAAAAGCGCCGTCGTAATCAGAAGGGATATGTAGTAGAATGTTAGTCCAATTAGGAAAGAATGCAAGAAAAGCTGCAGCACGTCTGGGAACAGCAGGGATTGAAGAGAAGAATCATGCATTGCTTGCAGTTGCTGACGCACTGGAACAGCAAAAGGAATACCTATTAGAAGAAAATCAGAAGGATATTAAGAATGCAAAAGAAAGTGGTATGACAGAAGCCTTGATTGATCGTCTGGCGTTGACAGAAGCCAGGATTGAAGGCATGTCAGAAGGAATCAGACAGGTGGCTGCGTTAGAAGATCCCATTGGTGAAGTGATGAATATGAAGAAGCGGCCCAATGGATTGTTGATCGGACAGAAGAGAGTTCCACTTGGTGTGATTGGAATTATCTATGAATCCCGTCCTAATGTAACAGCAGATGCATTTTCGTTATGTTTTAAAACAGGAAATGCAGTGATCTTACGAGGGGGCAGTGATGCTATTTATTCCAATACAGCGATTACTTCCGTAATTCGTTCTACATTGAAGGACTGTGGTATGACAGCAGATGCTATTCAGCTTGTCACAGATACCAGCAGAGAGACGGCCACAAAGCTCATGCAGCTGAACGATTATATTGATGTCCTGATTCCAAGAGGTGGTGCTGGATTGATTCAGGCAGTTGTAAAGAATGCAACTGTCCCAGTGATTGAGACAGGAACAGGTAATTGTCATGTATATGTAGATGAATTTGCAGATTTGGATATGGCAGTATCTATCATCGTGAATGCTAAAACCCAAAGATTGGGTACCTGTAATACGTGTGAATCACTGGTCATTCACAGTAAGATTGCCGACCAGGCTGTGCCACGTATTGCATCTGCATTAAAGGAAAAGGATATTGAGATTCGTGGAGATGAAAGAAGCCGTGCTTTGGATGGAGATATTGTGGAAGCAACAGAAGAAGACTGGGGAACCGAGTATCTGGACCGTATCATTTCCATGAGGATTGTGGATAGTATCGAAGAAGCAATTCTTCATATTAATACATATAACACAAAGCATTCAGAGGCGATCGTAACTGCAGATTATGCCAATGCACAAAAGTTTTTGAATGAGATTGATGCAGCAGCAGTGTATGTCAATGCATCTACCAGATTTACCGATGGATTTGAGTTTGGTTTTGGTGCTGAGATTGGCATCAGTACACAAAAGATTCATGCAAGAGGGCCAATGGGACTACTTGCACTGACGACAACAAAGTATATTATCTATGGTAATGGACAGATCAGAGGTTAGCGATGGGGCTAAAGGAACAGGATTCCTTTAGCCCTTTTGTTTGCGCGCCATGGGCGCGCTCTAACGGGTGAAAGTCCCGAACACGCCTA
>OBLI01004255.1_pt1 | contig 10379 bp, 10 predicted proteins | sample 1519701 | NCBI WGS metagenome assembly OBLI01 (sample SAMEA3663005, study PRJEB22513) | pig gut metagenome | biome: pig gut; feature: pig-associated habitat; material: faeces | place: France | collected 2012 | reverse complement strand
ACCTTTTGATACGTCGGTGACAATTACTTTTTGATAATCATTAACATCTATAAATGCATACATTTTAACTAATCCGGCGTCATCTTTTAGGCTTAGTAAATATGTTGGATTCCCTTTTAAATTTATAAGTAGTGGGAATGTTGATGTATATTTCATTTGTTGAACTGCACCTTCTGCTGATGCCATAGCACTATATTCTTCTGCTCCTGGAACACTATAAAATGATGTTTCACCAGTTCGCATGTTTGTTAAGATAAATCCAAGCGTTGATTCGTCTGCAACCGCTGATGTTAAACCTGTGTATAAATAAATGTCGTCATTCATTGCAAGATAGTTATAACCATCAGTAGTTTTTACCATATTTTTTTGACTGAATACGCTGTTAAAGAAGCCATTTTGATATTTGCCCCAGTCATCTATTTGATCAATGATAAGGTCAGCTGAGAACGCAATATCAATCCAATTCGGTATATTTCCTACTTTGTATTCTGATGTTGCGCCAGTTATTGCATTTAAAATTATAATTCCAGTAACTTCTGCACGAAGGCCTACTCCACTATATTTTATTGTTGGAACTACCCAGTATGGATTTCCATCGTTGTCAATTTCAAATGACATATGGCCGAGATTTCTTGTTGGATGAGAAAATCTTATTTTACGGTAGGCATTGTCATTAAATAGTCCAGTTTGAACGTATTTCATTCCTTTATCTAGTCTAATTAAATTGGCTTTTCCTGTATTGCTGTCTACTGTAATATACCCTTTAACGCCTTCTTTTCTATTAGTTAACCATTTAATTGGTGAAGCATATTCAAGAGGTGTAACTCTAATTATTCTTTTGTTATAGTTTATTTGGGTATAGATATCAGATACGTTATATTGGCTTACTAAGTCTCTCATTTGTCCCATTACTCTGTCGCCTAAGGCTTGACTACTTTTTTTATCAAGTAGTGGCAATTTTGAAAAATCTACTTCTGAAATGTCTGTGGAAAAGTTTTTGCCAGTATCAATTTCAATTCGTTTTGCATATTTAGAAGCCATAAATAATGGGCTTTCAATAATATTCCATATAATTACTAAAACAATAATTAATGGGATTACTTTCATAGTGTATTCTTTTACTGGTTTGGTTTTTCCTTTTTTCAAAGATTCTATTACTGACAAAAGATTGTTTAATACAGTAAAACAAATTATTATTAAAATAATGAATAAATAAAAGCTTACACTGTGAACGTTGATTGCTGGCATTGCAAAGTAATAGTAGACAAATGCAAATAAAATTGTTAATAAAATGTTGATAATTCTTTTCATATAGTTCCTCCTAATGTAATTATAGCAGATTATTTAATAGTATGATAGAATATATAAAGTGATTTGTATGTATTATAATAATTTAGCAGACTTTTATAAGAAAAAATTTGGGTTTAGGCTTGCTAAACTTGCTTTTAATGGTGGATTTACTTGTCCTAATAGAATTAATGGTGCTAGGGGTTGTATATTTTGTACAGGTAGTGTTGAAAATGCAAGTGAATCCTCCGTTTCTTTATATGACCAATATTTAAAAGAAGCAGAAGTTGTTAAGAATAAGTGGCCGCAAGCTAAATATATTGCTTATTTTGGTTCTTTTACGAATACTTTTGATAGTGTGGAAAACTTGAAGAAAAGATTTGAAGAGGTTCTTACTTTTCCGGATGTTGTTGGTTTGTCTATTGGCACTAGATGTGATTCGATTAGTGATGAATGTTTTAAGTATTTATGTGATTTAAATAAGAGGACTTATTTAACTGTTGAGCTTGGGCTTCAGTCTAGTTTTGATAGTACGCTTAAGTTTATTAATCGTGGGCATGATATTGCTAGTTTTGATAGTATGGTTAAAAAATTAAAAGATGCCAATATAAATGTTGTTGTACATATTATAGATGGTCTACCTAATGAAACTGAAGATATGATGATTGAAACTATTAGACATTTAAATATGTTACATATTGATGGGATTAAAATTCACAATTTATTTATTGCAAAAGATACTGTTTTAGGGGATATGTATATTAATAAACCATGGAAGCTTATGAGTATGGAGGAGTATATTGATATTGTGAGTAAGCAGATTGCAGTGCTTGACCCAAATATTGTTATTCATAGACTTACTGGAGACCCAGTAAAAGATGAACTTATTGCTCCAGAGTGGGCTACTAGAAAAATAGATATTTTAAATGGAGTCGTTAAAAATTTAAAAAGATTAGGTTTAAAACAAGGAATTTATTATGAAAAAAACGGAGATTAATATCTCCATTTTTTATGCGTTTAAATCAACGTTTTCTTCTTCTAACATGTCTTTAAATTCTTCTTTAAAAGCAATTAAAGCTTTTTTCTTTGCATCTTCGTAAATGTTTTTGGCATTTTCTATTGCTTTATAGATATGTTTGATTGTTACTTCTTTTGAGTTTTCGAATACAGCATAACTAAATGCATTTGCTAGTAGTGTTAATGTTACATCAGGATATCTTGCTGCAACTTCATAAACTCTTTTATATTCACTAGTCATATCGGTTAGAAAGGCAAAGATTTTTTCTTTTTGGAAATCTGAGTATGCTAGTTTTACACCCAGTTTTTTTTCGAACTTCGGATATGTTCCCATAAGTATTTTAACAACAGTTTCTTGGTCTGCTTCTAATACTTCAATTTTTTGAAATCTACGTAAAAAGGCACGGTCTCTTAAGATGTATGTTTCATATTCTTCTGTTGTGGTAGCACCAATCATTTTTATTGTTCCACGGTCAAGGAAAGGCTTTAACATATTTGCAAAGTCAATGTTAGTGTTTGATTGGGTTCTATTTACAAGTAAATGAATTTCGTCAATAAAAAGAATAATATTATTTAGATTTTTAAGTTCTTGTAAAAGCAGTTCCATTCTTGATTCGGTTGTACCATTTATTGTGTTTGATCCAAGTAAACTTGGAATATTTATTTTGATTATGGACCATCCCTTTAAAGCATCAGGGACATCACCTTTTTGTATTTTATAACCTAAACCTTCAACAATAGCAGTTTTACCAATGCCTGGTTTGCCGACTAATAAAGCACTTTTGTCTGGTGTAATAAGAGATAGAATTATTTCACCAATTTCTTTTTCTCTACCTATTGCAGGATTTGTTACATATTCTCTTTTGGTTAAGTCTTCACCATAGTTTTTGATAACGCTAAATGCATCTGTTTCTTCTTTTACTGGTGTATCATTTATATTAAGAACTTCAATGTTTTCATCAAGTTCAAGTTTTTCAATATTGTCTTTCATATAATCACGTCTTTTCTAGGGTATTATAACATATTATTTTTTAAAAAGGAATTATCTTTTTGTTGTGCCCACCTTTTACCGTGTAACAGTTATGGGCTGATATGAAAGCATTTGGGTCAATATCTAAAACTGTGTGTTTTAATCCATAATATAGGTTAAATGGGACTATTATAAGAAGTGTTGCTTCTTTTTTAGTGAATAGTCCACCTTTTGAAGCTATTTCAGTGGCACCTAAACCAATGTCATGAGTTACATATTTTTCGATTTTATCGCTTTGTTTAGATTTAATAAATACGAGTTTACTATCATTAATACCTAGAAGAACCATATCTACAAGTTTATTGTAAGTTATAAGAATGAACATAGCATAGATGGTTTTCTTTAGACCAAATAATAACATACCTGATAAAATAATTATCATGTTTACGATTGTACTTGATTTTCCTAGTTCTATTTTTGCCAGTTTCGAAATTATTGCTGCAATAACGTCAGAGCCGCCCGTATTAAAACCAGCTCTATAGACTAAGCCGCCGCAAAAGCCATATATTAAAATGATTGTTAGGATCATTAAAAAGTCAGAACTAAATGTTATAGGAACTTTAGCAGCAATCGGTTCAGTAATTGTTACCATTACTGAGTATGATACAGAACCTATTATAGTATAAATAGATTTTTTTTTACCAAGGACTATAAAAGATAGTATTATTAAAATAGCACTCATAAGATAGATAAATAAATTGTTAGGAATGCCAGTTATTTCATGGACTACAATTGATAAACCACTTACTCCACCTACTACTAATTTGTTTGGTACGAAGAAAAGATTATAGCACATACCTAGACCAAAGATGCCGAATAAGAATACAGCAAAACGGCCGACAAGTTTATTCTGGTTTATCTTATTTAAGATGTCAGTTTTTTTATGACCTATACTCACCTATACTTCACCTATTATAATGATACTATAAATCAAATTTTTAGTCAAAAAAAACTCACCGAAGTGAGTTTTAAGTTTATTATTCAATGATTTCAGTAACAGAACCTGCACCAACAGTACGTCCACCTTCACGAATTGAGAACTTAGTTCCGTTTTCTAAGGCAACCTTACTAATTAGTTCTACAGTCATATCTACGTTATCACCAGGCATAACCATTTCAACTCCTTGTGGAAGTTCAATTACACCAGTAACATCAGTAGTTCTGAAGTAGAATTGTGGTCTGTAGTTTGAGAAGAATGGAGTATGACGTCCACCTTCTTCTTTAGATAGAACATATACTTTAGCTTTAAATTTATGATGTGGAGTAACTGAACCAGGTTTAGCTAGTACTTGTCCTCTTTCTACATCATCACGGTTGATACCACGAAGTAAAACTCCAGCGTTATCTCCAGCTTCAGCATAATCTAAAGATTTTCTGAACATTTCGATTCCAGTTGCAACTGTTTTCTTAGTATCCTTAAGACCTACAATTTCAACTTCATCATTAAGTTTTAATTGACCTCTTTCAACACGTCCTGTAACAACAGTACCACGTCCTGAAATAGTGAATACGTCTTCGATACTCATTAGGAATGGTTTGTCTGTATCTCTAGTTGGAGTTGGAATGTATTCATCTACAGCAGCCATTAAGTCTTTAATTGATTGAACAGCAGCCTCATCTCCTTCTAAAGCTTTAAGTGCAGAACCTCTAATAATAGGACATTCTGAATCAAATCCATATTCTCCTAATAGTTCTCTGATTTCCATTTCTACTAAGTCTAATAGTTCTGGATCGTCTACTTGATCACATTTGTTCATGTAAACAACGATTTTAGGAACTCCTACTTGACGAGCAAGTAAAATATGTTCTCTAGTTTGTGGCATAGGACCATCTGCAGCAGAAACTACTAAGATAGCTCCATCCATTTGTGCAGCACCAGTAATCATGTTCTTAACATAATCTGCATGTCCTGGGCAGTCTACGTGAGCATAATGACGTTTTTCAGTTTCATACTCAACGTGAGCAGTATTAATTGTAATACCTCTTTCTCTTTCTTCTGGTGCTTTATCGATATCAGCATAATCAACGAAATCACCGAAATATTTTGTAATAGCAGCAGTTAATGTTGTTTTACCATGGTCAACGTGTCCAATAGTACCAATATTAACATGTGGCTTACTACGATCAAATTTTTCTCTTGCCATATAATTTTCCTCCTATTCGTTAACAAGATTATTGTATCTAATTCTTGAATATAATTCAAGTATTATTCTTTAATTTACACTATTTTTCTTAATAATTTCCTCAGCAATAGACTTTGGAACTTCTTCATAGTGATCTTTTTCCATTTGGAAGTTTGCACGTCCTTGGGTGTTACTTCTTAAGTCAGTCATGTATCCGAACATTTCTGATAGTGGAACTAAAGCTGTAATTCTTAAAACATTGCCAATTGATTCTTGACCTAGTGGTCTACCACGACGAGAAGTTAAGTCTCCCATTACATTACCCATGTATTCTTCTGGGGTATCAACTACTACTTTCATGATTGGTTCTAATAGAACAGCTTTACATTTTTCTTTAGCAGCTTTAAGGGCTAGGCTTGCAGCAATTTTGAATGCCATTTCTGATGAGTCTACATCATGATATGAACCGTCAAATAATGTTGCTTTTACATCTACAACTGGGTAACCAGCAAGGATTCCACCAGCCATAGCTTCTTGTAAACCTTTGTCTGTTACTGGAATATATTCTCTAGGAACAACTCCACCAACAACTGCATCAACGAATTCGTATCCTTTTCCAGGATTTGGTTCGAATTTAATCCAAACGTGTCCGTATTGTCCACGTCCACCAGATTGTTTAATGTATTTACCTTCACAATCAGCAGCTTGTGTGATAGTTTCACGGTAAGCAACTTGTGGTCTACCTTGGTTAACTTCTACGCCGAATTCTCTTCTCATTCTATCAATAATGATATCTAGGTGTAATTCACCCATACCTGATAGTACAGTTTGTCCTGTTTCAATATCAGTTTTAACTCTAAGTGTTGGGTCTTCTTCAACAAGTTTTTGAATAGCGATAGCCATCTTATCTTGATCATTTTTTGATTTAGCTTCGATAGCAATATCGATAACTGGTTCTGGGAATTCCATACCTTTCATTACAGCGAAGGCTTTTTCATCACAAAGTGTGTCAGCAGTTGTAGTATTTTTTAAGCCTACTGCAGCAGCAATTTCACCTGCATAAACTTCAGTAATTTCTTTACGTTGGTTAGCATGCATTTGAAGAATACGTCCGATTCTTTCTTTTTCACCCTTAGTAGAGTTTAAAACGTAAGAACCAGCTTTTAATACACCAGAGTAAACTCTGAAGAATGATAGACGTCCAACGAATGGATCAGTCATAATCTTAAATGCTAAAGCAGTAAATGGTTCTGAGTCTGAAGGATGTCTCCAAACGTCGTTTCCGTTTTTGTCAAAGCATTCAATAGCTTCGATATCTGTTGGAGCTGGTAAATAGTCAACAACAGCATCTAGTAATGTACGAGTACCTTTGTTTCCTAAGGCATCAGCACATAATACTGGGAAGAATTCTACTGCAAGAGTAGCTTTTCTAATTGCTCCTTTTAGTTCAGCAATAGAAAGTTTTTCTCCTTCTAAGTATTTTTCCATTAGACTTTCATCTGATTCAACAACTGCCTCAATTAGAATAGTTCTATATTCTTCAGCTTTTGCTTTCATGTCTTCTGGAATTTCAATTTCATTTAATTCTTGCTGTTCAGTTCCATCATAAGCATATGCTTTCATTTCAACTAGATCAACATATCCTGTGAAATGATCTTCGCTACCGATTGGCAATACAATTGGAGCAGCATTAGCGCCTAATCTTTCTTTGATAGTCTTTAAACTATAGTAGAAGTCAGCACCCATTTTTTCCATTTTGTTTGCACAAATCATTCTTGGAACTTTATATTCGTTTGCTTGTCTCCAAACTGTTTCAGTTTGTGGTTCAACACCGGCTTGAGCGTCGATTAGAGCAACTGCTCCGTCTAATACTCTTAAACTTCTTTGTACTTCAATTGTGAAGTCTACATGTCCTGGTGTATCAATAATGTTTAATCTGTAGCCTTTCCAGTGAGCAGTAGTGGCAGCACTGGTAATTGTGATACCTCTTTCTTGTTCTTGGGCCATCCAGTCCATTTGTGATTCACCATCATGTGTTTCACCAATACGGTGAGTAATTCCTGTCAAGAATAGAATTCTTTCAGTAGTAGTTGTCTTTCCGGCATCGATGTGAGCCATGATACCAATATTTCTTATTTTATCTATAGAAACGTCTCTTGCCATCTGTTACACCTACCATCTATAGTGAGCAAATGCTTTGTTTGCTTCTGCCATTTTGTGAATGTCATCACGTTTTTTAACTGCTCCACCGACACCATTTGCAGCGTCCATAATTTCTGCAGCTAATTTATTAGCCATTCCCTTACCTGGACGAAGTCTTGCATAGTTTACAAGCCAACGAAGAGCAAGTGTTTGTTTTCTTGTTTCACAATAGGAACTTGTACGTTTGATCCACCAACACGGCGTGATTTAACTTCTAAAGATGGACTAATATTTTCCATTGCTTTATTAAAAGTTTCCATTGGGTCAGCTTTAGTTTGTTCTTTAATAATATCAAATGCTTCATATAAAATCTTTGAAGCAGTACCTCTCTTACCATCGTTCATAACAGCATTGATAAGTTTTGTAACTACTTTAGAATTATATAAAGGATCTGGTAAAACATCACGTTTTACTGCACGTCTTTTACGCATATTTTCTCCTCCTTATTTTCTATTTAGTTTTAGGTCTTTTTGCACCGTATTTACTTCTTGATTGTTTACGGTCATTAACACCTTGAGTATCTAGTGTTCCACGAATTACATGATAACGTACACCGATAAGGTCTTTAACACGTCCACCACGAATTAGTACTACACTATGTTCTTGTAAGTTGTGTCCTTCACCTGGAATGTAAGTATCAACTTCACGTCCGTTTGATAGTCTAACACGAGCATATTTTCTTAATGCTGAGTTTGGCTTTTTAGGTGTTTTAGTACCAACACGAGTACATACACCTCTCATTTGTGGATGATTAGTTTCTGTTGATTTTCTTTCCATGCTGTTAAATCCAACGTTAAGTACTGGACTCTTTCCTTTTCTTACTTTTGGTTTTCTCTTAGTTTTAACTAATTGATTAATTGTAGGCATATTTTTAACTCCCTTCCTATGCACACATCCTGGTGTGTTGTATTTTGTTTAAAGTTAAGTCCTATCTGGGATAGAACTTAAAATTAAATGCACAAATAATATATCATTTTATTATATTATTTGTCAATATGAATATTACAAATTTTGCTAGTTTTTGGTGTATTTAAAAGAAAAAAACCTTTTGTGCTTAGTCGATGTTTATTCCTTTATTAAGTTCGTGTTTGCTTATGAGGTAAAGTACTATGATATATATTATGTAAATTATAATTACTAATAGCAAAAATATTTTTAATGCACTATAACTTATTACTCCTGTTCCTGTGAATAAGGCGTTCATGTCTTTATTTGTTAAACTGATTAGGTATACTATTAATAGTGATAAGATTGAGAAAGATAGCCAGTAGATTCCACTATATAAAACTGATTTGATCACTTTGCCATCATTTGCTTCGTGACCTTTGATTATACCAGTAATACCAACCATTAAAATAAAAGTAAACTCTAGAAATAATACGATAAATAGAATTAATAATAATTTAGTTATCGAACTATTTAAGGTTGTTGCTACAATTTGCATACTTTCTTTTATGTAATTAATTAGTGATTCATTATAAAATGCAATAAAGAAAGATATTGTAATTATTAATATTCCAAAAAGCATTGTTATGATTCCAGATAAAACTTTAGATGAAAGAATAGTTTTGCTTTCGACTGGCAGTGTGTGTGTTAGATACGCTTCATCTTTATAAAGATTTTTTCTTACTCTTATCCAAGTACGAATTATGCCATTAAATAGAACGTTTAACATACCTGTTATGGTGATGCTCGTTAGGACAGATTTAATAATGCTTGTGATTATGCTTTCATTTAAAAGACTTGTTAATCTTGTTAAAATAGCAAAGATTATGGTTATCACACTCCAGATGTACTCTACTTTTAAAATCCATTTAAGATCATATTTTAGTAATTTTTTTAACATTTGAACATCCTCCTAAAGATTTCGTCAATACTAGCGTTTTCTTTGTTTCTTAGTTCATCGGCATCACTAATAAGTTTAATCTCGCCTTTATCGATGAAAATCACTTCGTCAAGAATTCTTTCAATGTCAGATATTAAGTGAGTTGAAATAATAATGCTGGCTCCTTCGTTAAAGTTTGTTAGAATTGTATCAAGGATGTAATCTCTAGTTGCTGGATCTACACCGCCCAGTGGTTCATCTAGGATGTATAGGTCTGCTTTTCTACTCATAACTAGAACTAGTTGAACTTTTTCTTGCATTCCTTTACTCATTTTTATTATTTTTTGATTTTCGTCTAGGTCTAATTTTTTTAGTAAATCTTTTGCTTTGTCAATGTCAAAGTTTGAGTAGAATTCTTTGAAAAATTTTAAGGTTTCATTGATTGTCATGCTTTTGTCTAGGTATGTTCTTTCTGGAAGATAAGCTATATTAAGTTTGCTTTGTGGCCCTATTTTTTCTCCCTCAAAGATTATTTCACCTTCAGTTGGTGTAAGAAGTCCGTTAATTAATTTAATTAAGGTTGTTTTACCAGTTCCATTTTTACCTAGCAAGCCAATTATTTTTCCTTGCGGAACTGTTAAGGTAATATTATTAAGTACTTGTTTCTCTCCATAATTTTTATAGAGATTTTTTATTTCAAGTAATTCCATTTTTTATTTTATCCTTTCCTTTATTTCTTGTTTAGTAATACCTAAGGAAATCATTTCGGATAAATAGTTTTGGGTTAAATTGTCTGCATAGTCATTTTTGATTTTGTTTATTATATTTTCATCTTCAGTAACGAATTTACCATTTGTTCTTTCGGTTTTAATTAATCCATTTTCTTCTAATTCAA
>OBLI01004251.1_pt1 | contig 10389 bp, 9 predicted proteins | sample 1519701 | NCBI WGS metagenome assembly OBLI01 (sample SAMEA3663005, study PRJEB22513) | pig gut metagenome | biome: pig gut; feature: pig-associated habitat; material: faeces | place: France | collected 2012 | reverse complement strand
CAAGGTTCCTGCTGAAGCACTTTACGGTGTACAGACTCAGCGTGGCATCAACAACTATCATATCTCACGCAAGACAATGCGCGATTATCCTGACTTCATCATCGCTAATGCTTACGTGAAATTGGCTGCTGCACAGACGAACCACTCTCTCGGAGTTATCAGCGATGAAATCGCAAGCTCTATGTCACAGGCTTGCCGCGAAATCATCGACGGTCAGTGGCACGAGAACTTCCCTATCGACATGATTCAGGGTGGTGCAGGTACTTCTGTAAACATGAATATCAACGAAGTAATCGCAAACCGCGCTCTCGAAATCCTCGGTCACGAGAAGGGCGAATATCAGTACTGCTCTCCTAACGACCACGCTAACTGCGGTCAGAGCACAAACGACGCTTACCCAACCGCTATCCGTTATGCCTTAATTCGTATGAATGCACACTTGGTAGGCGCTCTGACAGGTCTTATCAGCGCTTTCCGCTACAAGGCTGAGGAATATTCTGACGCTATCAAGATGGGGCGTACACAGCTTCAGGATGCTGTTCCTATGACTTTCGGTCAGGAATTTAATGCTTACGCTAACAACCTCGAAGAGGAAATCCTCAACCTCGAGCGCAACGTTAAGCTTCTCCACGAAATCAACATGGGTGGTACTGCTATCGGTACTGGTCTTAACGCTGTTCCTGGCTTCGCTAAGCTTTGCGCTGCAAACCTCAGCAAGCTCACTGGTGAGAACTTCGTTTCTGCTACCGACCTCGTAGAGGCTACTCCTGATACTGGTGCTTACGTGAGCTACTCTTCTGCTCTTAAGCGTCTCGCTATCAAGCTCTCCAAGATCTGTAACGACCTCCGCCTCATGGCTTCTGGCCCTCGTTGCGGTCTCAATGAAATCAACCTCCCTCCTAAGGCTCCAGGTTCTTCTATCATGCCAGGTAAGGTAAACCCTGTTATCCCTGAGGTAACAAACCAGGTTTGCTTCAAGGTTATCGGTAACGACACCACCGTTTCCTTCGCTGCTGAAGCTGGTCAGCTCGAACTCAACGTGATGGAGCCAATCATCACTGCAAGCCTCTTCGAGAGCCTCACATGGATGAAGAATGCTATCGAAACTCTCACTGAGGAGTGCGTGCTCGGCATCACTGTCAATAAGGAGCGTTGCTACGAAATGGTAAAGAACAGCATCGGTATCGTTACTGCTCTCAACCCTATCATCGGCTACAAGAACGCTTCAAAGATCGCTAAGGAAGCTCACGCTACAGGGCGCTCTGTATATGACATCGTAATCGAGCAGGGCGTGATGAGCCAGGAAGAGCTCGACAAGGCTCTTGATCCTAAGAAGATGCTTCAGTCACAGAAGTTTACATTGAAATAATAATTTGTTAAAAGTGTGAATATAAAAAACTTCCCGGCGAAGTGAAACTCTAAACCGGGAAGATTCTTTCCCTCTAAGATGATTGCTTTCATTTCTTTTTGCGATAAAAAAATCAGAATGAATAAAGATATTAAAGGCTCTAACAAATGAAAACACACATATTACCAATGAGCCTACAAAGAAATTATCAACCTTAATCTAAATACCTATGAAGAGAAGCCTGTCAGCGAATCCTTCCTCTTATGGATTTAGCGAACAGGCTTCTTACATTTTGTTATAAATAAAATATCAATGTTTACGATTGTGGTTTAGTGGTTATGTGATTTTGTTGAATGTATAAGCAATGCAATTAACAAAACAACCAGACAACTAAACAACTAAACAACTAAACAACTAAACAACACTAACGTATTTTTCACTATTGATATATTGATACTTTTCAAAACAATCTAACCACTATTTATTGCGATAAGCAAGCGGACTCATGCCGGAACGTTGCTTGAAGAAATTAGTCAAGGCGCTCTGATCACTAAAACTGAGATGGTCGGCTATCTCGCCTATAGTCATATCCGAATGCGTCAGCAGATTGCATATCTCCTTATAGACCAGCGACGTGGCATGCTCATTGATTGTAGAACCACTTATTTCCTTTACCAATCTGGAAAGGTAAGCTGTAGAGACATTGAGCATATCAGCATAGAAACGTATCTGGCGCTCCTTGCGGAAATTACGATAAAGATGATGAAGGAATATCTCATACACCTCCTTCTTGTGACGAAAGTCATGAGAGACAGAGCATTGCTCGTAAGGCAATTCATCGATGATAAGCTTCAAGACATTGAACATACTGCGTATCATCTCTATCTTATTGATGTGCTGATGGCGCACTATATCGCGAACAAAATGGAAGATGTCTAAGATACTATTATATTTTTCGTTGGCTATTTGGAAACGGCAAGCATTATCCGAGGTAGGTTCATCCACCAGAATTACTTCTGCATCAAAGTTCTCCGACACATCTATAATCTCGCCCACCTCCTTTGCTGTGACCGTCAGAAGCGTCTTTGGCGAGAGAGTTACTGTCTCTTCGTCACCTTTTATCTGCAGCTTTATCGTGCAACTGCCCTGCTTCACCAAAAGAAATTTGGCAAACAAAGCACGCTCCGTCACCATGCTATGAAACAAATCGTCTGCATTCTCGATAGCCACAGAATTGAAAGTACTGTCGCTGTTGGCTCCACTGACGGAAAAATGAGCGGCATAAGCCCCGAAGATATCCTTCAGTTGATACTTCGTTGCATACTCTTCCAAGTTATAGACTATCTGTTGTTTCATTTAGGTTTCTAATTCTATATATATCGTTTAAGCTCTCTTGTCTTCTGCCTCTTATCTCATTGTCTGACACGCTTTTTCGTCTTCTGCATCTGCGACAAAGTCGGTATTCTACAAATATTATATGCAAAATTATAAATATTATCTGAAATACGAGCGCTTTTATGAAAAAAATGATGTTTTTCGTCTTTTTTAGAACATCAAAATCAGCGATAACTTATCATAAAAAAACATAATTCAAAGCTCTGAAGAAGAGGAAATAGCAGATTTTTTATTACCTTTGTAAGGATTTCGTGCTACGAAAAAAATACAATTATCAATCACTCTATATTATCCATGCAACGATTTATCACAATCATATTATTCCTCATCACTGTACTGACTGTGCGTACAGCAGAAGATTTCACCCCACACGAGCAGCAACAGATAAGCATCGAGACACCTGGACTTTTCGCTCATTCCAATGCTTTCCAGGTGGATTTCTCACAATATAAGAAGGATAAATTTTCTTTCCCTCTGCCTGTAGGCAAGGTGGAGAACGTCAATTCCTACGAAATAGAAATAGAGACCAAGAAAGGAGATGCGGTGAAGGCAATGTTTGACGGTACAATCCGCCTCTCACGACGCAGTTCCACACACGGAAACGTTATCGTAGTGCGCCATCACAACGGTCTGGAGACGGTCTATGGGCACAATGCTCAAAACCTTGTCAGAGTGGGCGACCAAGTGAAAGCCGGTCAGACCATCGCCATCGTAGGTGGCACTGCCGGCAGGGTATATTGCCTTTTCAGCATCATGGTGAATGGAAGAAGAATCAATCCTGAGATTATTCTCGATGTCAAAGCACACACATTGCACAATCAGATTGCCACTTTCAAAAAGACGGAGGAAGGCATCGACATAAAGACCACACGCAAGGAACCGAAAAACAAGGAGCCAAAAGGCATGAGCATGGACACTAATAATCCTTTTGGCGACAAAGCAGTCTATCGTCTTGACCTCGACGCTATCAAGTCGTTCCGCTACCCTCTCGATGATTCCCACGTCATTAGTGGCTATGGAGGCAAGCGCCGCCACTCCGGAGTAGATATCAAGAATGCTCCAAAGAAGGAGATATATGCTGTCTTCGACGGTCTCATAGTGCAGGCTGGCACCTACTCTGCCTACGGCAAGTGTATCACTATTCGCCACGCCAACGGTCTGGAGACCCGCTATTCTCACAACAGCAAGAACCTCGTCACTGTGGGCGACAAGGTAAAAGCCGGTGACGTCATTGCCCTGACGGGGCGCACCGGTCGCGCCACTACCGAGCATCTGCATTTTGAAACCCGCATCAATGGCAGGGCTTTCAATCCAGACTACGTGCTCGATCACAAGAACCATTGCCTCCAAAAGGGCGTCCTGCAATTCAAAAAGGGCGGTGGCGTCAGCAGATTAAAGTAATCTGAAGCATTCTATTGCTCAATCTTTCACACTCTATTGCCCTTTTGCTCACACTCTATTGCCCTATCTTTCACGCATTACGGGCAAGTGATTCCTCGTACTAAGCATCCCATATCTATCTGCTGAAGTATGCCGGTAAGGAAGGCGATTGCCATTCCGTAATTTGTAATAGGAACGTGTTGCTCCTGCGATGTGCGGATGCGCTCCAGGACATATCGTCGATTAAACATACAGGCACCGCAATGAATGACGAGATTATAAGACGACAAATCCTTTGGAAAATCACGTCCATTGACAAAAGAAATCTGCAGTCCTTCGCCTAATCGCTTGCGAAGCAGACGAGGAAGCTTCACCCTTCCGATGTCTTCACCAGTAGGCACATGAGCACAAGCCTCAGCTATCAGAATGTGAGAGTTCTCTGTCAGATGGGCAATACTCTCTGCCCCTTGCTTCATCACCTTTGCATCACCCTTGTAAGCAGCAAACAGAACGGAAAAAGAAGTCAGTTTGCTGCCGGCAGGTTTCTGCTCAAACACCTGTGGAAAGACCTGTGAGTCGGTGATAATCAGGTCGGGATTCTCCCGAAAAGAATCCAATGTCTCTCTCAGTTTGTCAGGTGTACAGCAAGTGACAATGCAGCGTTTGTCCAGCAATTCGCGTATGGTCTGCACCTGAGGCAGTATCAGTCTGCCCTTAGGAGCAGCGTTATCCTGAGGCATCACCAGTATTACCCTATCGCCCTCTTTAGCCAGATTGCCCGTAATAGATTCTTGTCCGAAATCCGGGGGCAAGAGTTGGAGCAGCGATTCCATTAGTTTATCAAAGCCAGTTTTACGTAAAGCACTGACAGCCACAGCAGAAACCTTCAGTTCTTTTCCCAAGCCTTCGGCTACTTTTTCCGCTTCACTGACCAAATCTGCCTTTCCTAAGACGAGAAGCCAAGGAGTTCCTTTGCGTCTCAGATAGCAAATCCATTCCCGTTCTACCTCCGAAAGGGCAGGACTGCCCGCCACTAAGATGACGATGTCAGCCTCCTTTAGCGAAGCTTCCATCCTGTCAATGCGCAAAGCCTTGATATTGGCAGACGAAAGCCAAGATATCGGGAGGCAAAAACATAGGTATTGTCAGGCAAACTCAATGCTTTCACGTTGCAAAAGCATTGAGTTTACCTCTTAATTCTTCCCTGTTTTTCGCCATACAAGCATAATACGCTGACTGTCTTTGAATTACAAAAATCACCGATAAATCGCAAATTTGCGGGCAAAAGGAAAATAATCTTCAAATTCTTCACTCTCGCACGATGGCAGACTGCAAAAAAGTATCATGTTGCTTACTCTCGATGCACCATTCATGACTTACACCTTATTATATATAAAGGGCATTATATTATACCCATCCTCCCAACATACAGATTTTCGGGCATCATGATTGAAATAAAGAAATAAAGCATCAGATTGCTATCTCCATATTGCAAAATGCGAAAAATATAGGTAAAGAATGAAAGTTTTTTCGATTTTTTCTTGCAGGAACTATAATATCGGAGTACTTTTGCAGTGTACTACTACAATAGCACACCAAAACAATAAAGTCAAAAACAAAACAACAAATCAACTAATCATAAATAAACGACAATTATGACAATTATGACAATTATAATATATCTTCCGACAACCAACAACTAAACAACAATACAAAGTATGATACAGATTGAGAACATGACATTCGCATACGCGAAATCAAAGGAGAACATCCACACAAACATCAGCCTCTCGCTGACGGAGAACAAAATCTATGGTCTGCTGGGCAAGAACGGAACGGGCAAATCTACCCTGCTCTACCTCATCGCCGGACTACTGAAACCGACAGACGGACGAGTGACAGCCGACGGCATTTCAACGACGGAACGCAGGCAAGCGACACTCGAGGATATGTTTATCATCAACGAGGAGTTTACTCTTCCTCAGATAAAGCTCTCGGAATGGAGCCACTCGCTCAGCCGCTTCTATCCGAAATACGACGAAGAGACATTCCAGAACAGCCTGAACGAGTTTGAAATTAAAGGCAACCCGGTGCTGACAAGTCTGTCAATGGGACAGCAAAAGAAGGTAATCATCAGTTTCGCACTTGCCACAAACGTGAAGCATCTGCTGATGGACGAGCCGACCAACGGTCTTGACATTCCAAGCAAGGCACAGTTTAGGAAAGTGGTTTCGAGGGCAATGAATGAAGATCGGGTGATTATCATCTCCACACATCAAGTACACGACGTGGAACTTCTGCTCGACCACATCATCATCATCGACCGCGACCGAATGATACTGAATGCTTCCAATGAGGAAATTACCAACAGATACACCTTCGAATACAGGATTCCGGGATCTCCCGTCAACGATGTAATCTATCAGGAGCCATCACTTCAGGGCAACGCCACGATAGCCTTCCGCAATCCTTCCAACGACAAAGACACCAACATCAACATCGAATTATTGTTTAACGCAGCAATCAACGGAAAGATATGAAACAGATTTTTTTGCCAATAACGATAGCAATGCTGACAGCAGTCATGCTGTTCTCATCATGCACAGTCTCAGTAAAGTACCAAGATACGGTGAATCTGACTGGAGAGATAGTGAAGAAACCACGCAAATGCGAGAAATTCAACGAGTTGAATACTCAGGGCGGCATCCAAGTCATCTACATAGAGGACGACTCCTGCTACCTGGTGACAGAGTGCGACAAAGCCATAGAGCCTATGATTGACATAGAAGTGAAGGACAGCGTGCTCAAAATAGCATTGAGAGGAGAAAGCTACAACACGGAAATGATAGGCGAGAAGAGTTACGACAAAGAGAGCAAGACGCTGACCATACATGGGGTAAAGAGCATGATAAATGGCAGCTTCGGCAACAACGTCAAGGTATTCATCCATGCCCCCAAGCTCAACGGCATAAAGAGCGCAGGTTACTTACACCTTGAAGCCGACAAGATACAAAGCGACTCCATCTTCCAGCTGAAGACATCGGGCGCATCTGACGTGGATATTGACGAGCTGAAATGTGCCACTGCAATCATCCATACGACAGGGTCAGCCAACATAAATGCTGAGATTGAGGCATCAGAGGACATCGAGATAAAGACCGCGGGCAGCTCTTACCTCGACATCGAATGTATCAACTGCGGAGATATATCAATAAATACGGCAGGGTCATGCGCCGGAGAAATCAAGGGAGATGCTAAGAACCTGGTAAAGCAATTCAGCGGCGCCATGAGTCTTGACAGTGATAATCTTAGGACAACCCAACAACCATAAACTACAATCACCCAAACAACAAAATAACAAAACAACAAAACGATATAACAACTATGAACGCAAACAGTATAAAATCAATAATCCTGCATACAATAACGACAGAGAAGCGCAACATACTGCTCACCACAGCAATAATGGCAGCAATCTTCCTGCTCTTCTCCACATTGTTCACAGGAACATGGGTGGATGGCAGCAACACCCTGCGGATAAGTTACTCAGGTACGACAGTAATGGCAAAGATAGCTGTCTTCGTCTGCATGATAGCCAGCGCAAGCAAGATGATGGCACCTCTGAAGAACCGCCGCTCATCCATCAGCTACCTGATGCTTCCAGCAGACAATATCGACAAGTTCGTGTCACGATGGATAATCGGAGTCGTAGGCTACACATTGATGTTCCTCACAGCACTCATAGCCGCTGACGCAGCACAGGCTTTGTACAACATAGCATTTCGCTACACAACAGGTTCCATCACGATGACATTCTTCGACAATGTCTTGACGGAAGGCTTCATGTTCTTTGACGAGAACAGCCCGTTCCTCCGCGGCTTCTTCGACGGAATACTCGGTTTCCTCTTGGTACATGCACTAAATACCCTCGGCGCCACATTCTTCAGAAGCAATTCCTTCATCAAGACCACGTTGCTCTTCATCGGTATCATTATATTAGGATCTATAATAATAGCAAGCATATCGATACCGTTGGTTTATTCCGACAGAGAATACACGGTGCGCTTCCTCGTAGATCCTGAGATAATGGCAAACATCACGTTCTACGGAATAACAATAGCCGCCACCATCGGAGCATACTGGTGGGCTTACAGGAGGTTCTGCAACAAAATGATTGTATAAGTAGGTAATCAAAATTATTTTGATAATGAATAGATAATTATAATTGGTTTTTTAGTTAATAGTTTGAGAGAAGAGAAGTCAAGGGAGTGTCAATGATAAAGTACACTCTCCTTGACACCCCTTCGCCCGAAAGGCGGGGGAAAGAAATGAAATCTGATTATGTTTACACAAGATAAAGCAATATATCTGCAGATGGCAGACCGCATGATGGACGAGATATTGGCAGGCACATACACCGACGATATGAGAATACCATCAGTCAGAGAGTACGGCACGCTGCTGCAGGTGAACACTAACACCGCCGTCAAATGCTACGAGCAACTGTCACGCGACGGCATCATATACCAAAGACGCGGAATGGGCTACTTCGTAACCGCAGGAGCACGCGACCGCATCATGGCACAACGCAAGGAGGCATTCTTTACAGAGACTTGCCCTCAACTGAAAAAAGACATGGAACTACTCGGGATCAGTGTGGAAGAACTGATAAGCAGTATTGAGAGAGAAGAGTGAGAGTTTTAGTTGTTTAGTTGTTTGGTTGTCTTGTTGTTTAGTTGTTACTATTCGACTCCATTGGAAAAACAACCAACAAAATAACCAAACAACAAAACAACTAAACAACCAACAAAACAACTAAACAACAAAAAAATGATTCACCTTAGAGATATCAACAAAACATATCAGGGAGCCCAACCGCTGCACGTGCTCAAGGGCATCAATCTCGATATAGCAAAAGGCGAGTTTGTCAGCATCATGGGGTCGTCAGGTTCTGGAAAGTCAACCTTGCTCAACATTCTCGGCATACTCGACAACTACGACTCGGGAGAATACCTGCTCAACGGCGTGCCTATATGGAACCTGAGCGAAACAAAATCGGCAGAATACCGCAACAGGATGATAGGATTTATCTTCCAATCGTTCAACCTCATACCATTCAAAACTGCTGTAGAAAACGTCGAGCTGCCTCTCTTCTATCAAGGAGTAAGCCGAAGGCAACGGCACCAGACAGCACTGGATTACCTCGACCGGCTCGGACTACTGCCATGGGCTGACCATTATCCAAACGAGATGTCGGGAGGACAGAAACAGAGAGTGGCAATCGCAAGGGCGCTGATTACCAAACCGCAGATTATCCTTGCTGACGAACCGACCGGCGCTCTTGACTCCAAGACAAGCGTGGAAGTGATGAACCTGCTGAAAGAACTACACGAGAAGGAGAACATGACCATCATCGTCGTGACTCACGAAAGCGGCGTGGCTAATGAAACAGACAAGGTAATACACATCAAGGACGGAATAATCTTCGACATAGAGGACAATGCAGACCATCATCTCGTGTCAAAAGACTATGTGAAATGAATTGCATGGTTTATTTCCTGATTGTGGGATGTCTTGTTATTTAGTTGTTTGGTTGTCTTGTTGTTTAGTTGTTACTATTCGACTCCATTGGAAAGACAACCAACAAAACAACAAAACAACAAAACAAACAAACAACATATTTATGAAGAGAGTTATTACAACTTTTATTGTCTTATTGGCAATATGCCAACTGAGCGCACAGAATCTCATTGGAACAGTGACGGATGAGAAAGGACAACCAATGGAGTTTGCCACGGTTTCACTTCGCTCGCTTCCCGACTCTTCCATCGTGGCAGGTTGCATTACCGACACAAAGGGACAGTTCTGTATCGAAAGAAAGGATGCAGGTGACTTCATACAGATTTCCTCCATAGGATATGGCACAAGGAATCTGCCGGTCTCCACATTCTCTACATCCCAGACAATAATAATGGAAATTGAAGCGGGATTGTTGAATGAAATCGTTGTCAGCAAGACACGTCCGAAGACAAAGCTCCTTGGAGATGCTGTGGTAACCACCATCGAGGGTTCGATTCTTGAGCATGCTGGCAACTCGCTTGAGGTGCTTGCCAAAGTGCCTGGAATGATTACCAAGAACGGGAAACTGGAAGTAATAGGACGTGGCACACCTATCTATTATATAAACGGCAGAAAGGTAAACGACGACTCCGAGCTCCGCAACCTTATGTCGGAAGACATCAAGTCGATAGACGTGGTAAGCAATC
>OBLI01004250.1_pt1 | contig 10391 bp, 4 predicted proteins | sample 1519701 | NCBI WGS metagenome assembly OBLI01 (sample SAMEA3663005, study PRJEB22513) | pig gut metagenome | biome: pig gut; feature: pig-associated habitat; material: faeces | place: France | collected 2012 | reverse complement strand
AAGCCTCTCAACGATGCTCAAATGTGCGGGTCGTTTTATTTTTATACATTAACAATCTTATCCATTCCTTAATGAGCCATTTAATTCCATTTCATAAGGAATACCAACATGCAGATGCTCTTGTTCGATTGCTCTTATCAAGAGGTCTAATTATTGATAATCCCGTTAAAGCAAAACAATATTTGAAGACGATTAGCTATTATCGCCTTTCAGCTTATATGCATCCATTACTGCAAGCACCAAAGTCTGCCAATATTTTTAAATCCGATTCCAACTTTACGCAAGTGATGATGTTGTATCGCTTTGATAAAAAACTTCGTCTATTCATTTTTAATGAAATAGAGAAAATTGAAATTACTCTCCGCACAGCAATAGTTGATGAATGCGTCTCTGCTTTTAATGATAACTTTTGGATGACAAATGCTTTGCGTTTTATCGATTCCAACATGTTTCAGAAGACTTTAAACTTGATTAGCCATGAGATTGCTAAGTCTCATGAGGAGTTTATTGTTCATTTTAAACAGACATATTCTAATTTATATCCCCCAGCTTGGATCCTTGCAGAGATTCTACCATTGGGCGTTTTGACTAAGATTTTTGTAAATCTTAGGGATATGCAGGTGAAGAAGCGAGTTGCATTGCGTTTTGGATTGCAGTTAAGAGTTTTCGTCTCTTGGTTGACAATAATAACTGTTACCAGGAATGCGTGCTGCCATCATGCCAGAGTTTGGAACAAGCATAACACCCTTACTCCTATGAATCCTCGTAGGACAAGTCATGCATGGATAACTCTTCCTGCCAATCCATTGAGAATATACTATAATCTCTGCATCATCAAGTACTTCTTGGATACCATTTCACCCAACAATGATATGGGACAGAAGTTGAGAGACTTATTGGCTGTATTTCCTCTTGTCGATCCTGCTGCGATGGGATTTCCAGAAGGGTGGAAAAATGAAGAACTTTGGAATATAGAGAGCGACTGATTGTGGTCGCTCTCTTTTTTAGTATTCTTCTCTTCTTATTTCTTCTCACATTCCAGTCCTTTGATAGGTTCCACAAGTGGATAGAACTTTGGATAGTTGGCTTTTACGCCATCATCCAGGTCGATGGTGAGTCGATGGCTTGCCATTTCTACCAGCTCTTGTTCAAACTCCTTCACTTCTTTCACTTTCTCCTTTAGTTCGTTCACCAGTTTCAGGGCACGGTTGCGCTGTGCCTGGGTCAGGTCATCACGGAGGGTTTCTTCTTCAGCTTCTCGTAACTGCTGTTCCACCTTATTTATATATGGGTGTACATATTCGGCGTGAAGTTTCGAAAGGGTGTCGGCTTCCATGCGGTGCATATAGACCAGAGCCTTGAAGTAGCCCTTCTTGTGCTTGTCGCCCATGCGGGATGAGAAGAGCCAGTAGATAGGTCGCTTGGCTCCCTTTACGCTGTACATCTGCTGATGGTCGGCATAATAGTCTTTATAGAGATAATCTCTCAGGGGCTTGCCGATGGTCTGCTCGATGTACTTCATGTTCTCGTAATACTGCTCCTCACCGAAGAGTGTCTTGATGGCGAGTTGGATACGCTCGGTCATATCGTCGGCGAAGAAGTCGGGTTCCTGGATGATTGGAACGATGCCATCGTCGTCGATGCTGAGAGTGCTGTGTGGAGAGTTCTCTATGCCGTCCACCTGCAAGTTGAGGCTGCTGAGGTCTTGATGCTGGTTGGCGATGATGAGGCCTGGCTTATCTACGGAATAGCGTCCCATAAAGCAACCCACCAAATAGCTGATGAATTGTTTGATGATTACATCATCGTGCCAGATGATCTTCTCATCTTCCTTGCTGCCATCCTCCGTTTTTTCTTTCTCGATAGAGATTTCTCCCTGTTGCAGGATGGTTACCTCATCAAGAGGAACGTCAGGAGTCAACTCATTTTCCAAACTATAGATATGAATGAACTTCTCGTTGAGAGTCTCTTCGTTTTGATGAAGGCGAAGGAACATAGTTTCCCATTTCTTCTTATAGATATCTACTCGCCATGATAGCTTGCTCGGTTCTGTAGGTTCCAAGTCAATGCTGATTTGATGATAGTCAGCAAAGTCGTGCATGATGGATTCGTAAGAATCAGTATCAATGCTCAACAATTCATTGGAAGTGAAATCCCATGATGTTTCGTGGGCATCCCAATCGGATTTGCTGATGGAGATGTTCTGCTTGGCAAGTTCTGATGAGCCTTCCGGACAATTGTCACATGCTGGCATTTTTCCAATTTCTCCTATCTGAATGTGTCCGGCTGGGCTTATTATTTTAGAAGCCTCATTAAAGACTTTTGAATTTTGCCATGCTAGTTCTTTATAGATTTCTTCTATATTATTAAAGAAACAACTCATGCCTTGAACGTCATATATGAAGCCTTTTGGAAAATATCTAAAAAGTGGTCCTGATATTAATCCCCAAGATATACATTCTTTAAAATAGAATGATGGGTTTCTTATAACTGCTCCTTTGTACGCTTTTATGTCTTTTCCGTCTTCTTCCCAATTCACTAATAGCTCTTGATTTCCATACCAGCGTCTTCTTGCCCCACCTTTATTATATGGAAACCATTTTTTTTGTGAGGGAGCCGCTAACGCGGCATTTTTACATCCTAAACCGATTAGGCTATAACCAACCTCAAACCATGGGCGGAGGAATCGGTCGTTGTCTGCGGTTTGTAGGCCAACACAAGGGTTGGCAACCGCAGACAACGACCGATTCCTTGAGTAGGTTTCGTATATTTTCTCGCTGCCCCAGAAACTGATAGGTTTGCCATTTATGTTCTTGAATGTATTTTGATTGACGCTATAAAACCAACCGCAAAGGTGATTTTTGATAGCTTCTATAGTCTTTTCTTCTTTTTCGTAATGATATTTTAAGTTATAGACATTTATATAGTTTCCTTTTGCTAAAGAATTGTCTTTAGCAAATATAAAAGTTGTAGTCTTTACTTTCTCTCCTCCGATTTCTGCAAAGGCATGTGGACCCAAATGAATCAAAGAATCTATATTTATATTTGAATTTAATAGATTATTTCTAAAATCTTCATAGGTAACAGTAAACATCCAACTATCTTGATTTATCATGCCCATTTTTCCTTTATTAGTACAGAGTTCCAAACCTCTTTCCATGAAGGTAGCCATAATATCACCTTTTGTATTAGGATATTCTTTGCCAACATATACTTTCAGAATGTCGCCCATGCCTTTTCCCAAATACGGCGGATTCGTAACGACACAATGATATCCACGAGACAGATATTCTGCCTCGTTCTTCAACTTTTTCGCATTTTTTCCGAATAGATTGTTCCCTACTTGTATCGCTTCATATTCCTCCTTCGTAACCTTCAGCAAAGACCCAATGGTATCAATATTCTCGAACTGCCAAATCAAACTCTTCTCGTCCCAATCTCCACTTGCTGCAATCGTCTCGTGGTCAATGTTCTCCAAAAAGATAACATTTGGCTCTACCGGCTTACGACGGAGGTAACGGCTATAATATGCATTAGCTTTCATGGTAAGGGCAAAGCTGGCAAGCTGATAGCAACGCTTGTCAATGTCCATACCGTAAAGGTTGTTCTCCAGGATAAGAGCAGGAATCTCCTTGGTGCGATAACCCTCTTCTTCATACATCTTGCAGAGCAAATCGAAAGCATAAACCAAAACGTGACCACTTCCCATACAAGGGTCAATGAAGCGGATGTCTTTTACGCTCTGAATATCCTCCGGAATTGGGTCGGGCTGGTTGTCGGCAGGCTCTATGTAATAAGGCATTTCTGCTTTTAATGCCGTGTCAGAATGTAGGGTGGTCCATATACGTCCCAAGGTGTTCTCTACCATGTAGCGAACAATCCAGTGTGGGGTGAAAAGCTGGGTGGCAGCAGCTTGCTCGTCACTCTTCAATCCACCCTTCTGACTCTTCTTGGCTTCGGCATCCGCCTTGCGCTCAGTGATATAAAACTGGTAAAGCCAGCCCATAATCTCTACGTTTTGGCAATCTTCGTCGGTCATCCCCTTGCGGATATCCGTCACGAAACTCTGCTCAGAGAGCAAGTCGGTAGGGAGCAGCAGTTCGGTATAGTCGCTGATAGATTCGAAAAGAAAAGGCATGGGATTATTGTATTGGTTGCAGATAGCAATCAATAAATCATGGTAAATCTCTTCCTCGTCTTTTCTTAAAATGTCCAGTGGGATGCCAAGGTTCTCATCGATGTTTCCGCCCATCGCCTCCTGCAGGATTTCCGGACGTATCTGTCCTGCTGCAGGAGTGATGACCATCGGAACATTATAGCCGTTGGCATCCATAAAGCGAAGTGCCATCACTCGGTTGAACCAAGTGTAGGTCACTTCTTCCACTACATTCTTTTCGCCCTTGTCGGCAATCTCCTTGCGGAGCGTATTGATTTCATTCTGTTTGCCACGAAGCTCGGCAGTATCTTCCGTCAAGATATAGTTCATTCTTGTCTTGATGGAAGATACCAGCTTTTTGCGAGTTTCCTGTGCAAATGTCTTTAATGTTGATGTATTCATATTATTTTTAATTCAACATGATGTTCTTGTTCTGTTTGATGAGGCTGAGAAGCTGCTGGCGCAGAGCATCAACATACGCTTCTACATCTTCCTGCGATTCAAGCACCTGCTTGTTCCATGCCAGGTTCATCGCCTTTTCCTTTCTCACTGCAATCTTTGGCTTAGGTTGAGGAGGGGTTGAGCGTGAACCGTTCGTGTTGGAATCTCCAGTCCCGGAACCAGTTGCTCCAGAACCGTCTGGTTGGGTATCTGTTGCCGATGTTGCCTCTTCTACCCAGGTGTTGATGCTTTCAAGGCATTTGCTGAATGCTTTCTCCACATCCTCTTTCATACCTTTCAGGTTTCCGATAAATCTTTCCTCTTTCTCCTTGCTGCTCAACAAGCCAAACTTTTGCTCCACCTGTGACTTCTGGTTGTCTTTCAGCGTAGCGTAAGACGGCAGGTTGGTGAGTGAAGCAAGTTTGCTGCTGATAAGCGAGGCTATTTCCTGATGCGCTTCTTCCTGCTTGGTGGTAATCTCGTGACTGATGGCATCGATGGTCATCTTGGCTTCCGTCATACACTTCCAAGGAGTCTTGCTTTCGTAAGCAGCATCGAGCTTCTGGCAGAGTTCTGGCGAAACATACCTCATGTTGGCCTGATAACCCGTCTTGATATTGCTGATGTTCTTGAAGATGTCAAACTGTTTGCCATTCACGAAGTCCTTGATTTCTTCCACTTCTTCCATGACGTCATCGATGAAATCCTCAATCTCTCCTGTTCTCTTGTAGAGACTCGGATAGACCACGGCTGCCCACTTCTTCATCTGTTCGATGGCAGCTTGCAGTGGAGCCGTGAAGGCATAGCGGTACTCTTGTGAGATATTACTGAGTGCAGAAATCTCTTCTTTCAGTTTCTGGATAAAGGCATTGTGCACCTCCTTGGCGCTGACTCCAGGGCTGGTTGCGTCATCAAACAGTTCTCTATAGGCATTCTTCAGCTTCGTTATCTGACTGTTGCTGATGGTTTCCTCAATATCAACAATGGTTTGTGCCTGCTGGGTTCCATTGGTGAGATGGAACTGGAGATCACGGTCGGCAACCACATTGCCATTACAGTGGAAGGAAATCTTATCCATCACGTAGAGTTTGGCAAGGATGCAGAGCATGGCAGTTTCATACCAACCATAGCGGTTGCCACGGAAGTAATCTACCAGGTCTTTTACCTTGGTACGGACAGCACGGCTCTTGTCGAGATTCAGTTTGTTCATCACCTCCTGGCAGCATTCATCCAGTTCATAACCCAGTCGCTCTTCGGCGGTGCTGCAGATGATTCGCTTCAGCATTGAGTCATCGTACTCTATCTTCAGCAAGGCAAGGTTCTTGTATTCCAGGTTCACCAGGCGAGTCATTCCTTCGGTGAGTCGGATCTTGATGTCGGTGCTGCGAATATCCGTCAATTCATAACCGCCCAGATAGAGACGTGCCTTTTTGGTAAGTTCAATGAGTCGGACAACGATATTCTCACGGCGCTTTCGGTTGACGAGGCGCTTGTCGGTTACGATTTGCTGGCGATAGTCATCAGAGCCATTGGCCATCAAGCGGTTCAGGCATTTGTCTGCCTTCTTGAACATCACGATGTCGTCGATCATGTATTTATCCTCTCCCAATACCACGCACAGTTGGTTTTGATGTATCGAAGAATACATCAGCATGCTTGTGTCATCAGTGGCTCCTTCGTAGTAAGGTGTCATGAAATGGATAAAGATATCTGCATCTCGTCCGTCTTGCTTCCCATCCACCATTCTTCCGAAAGAGAATATCTTGTTGGGCGACAGCTTCACCTTGTTGTCATAGTAAATCTCATCGCGGAATATCTTCTTCAGTTCCTCATTGATGGCATCCGGTGTAAGGTCCTCGCTCTTGATTTCATTCTCGATATCCTTCTCCTCGTTGGTCTGATAATGGTATTCGTCGTTGGCTCCTTTTTCGATATAGCTCAGATGAACCAACTTGTTCAAGGCTTCGTGGATGTCGTTGCGCAAAGCCTGGAAGTCGGCATCCAGGGTAGGGAGCATCAGTTTGGTGATGTTATCTGCCGTAGATGGGAATCCTTTGACGTACTTGATGAGGAAGAGTGTCTTCAATACCTTGAGGGCAAGCTCATTGTCCAGCGTGCGTTCTGCCTGCTGGATGTCGCTCTGGATCTTGGTCTGCAGAATGCCACGCAATCCCTCGTACATATCGCAGAACTGTACGATGTGGTCGAGGTCCTGATGGGCGTATATCTTTGCCACTTCCTGGGTGATGGTGAGCAGACTTCGTTCGCCCACACTCTGCTGTTTTCCGCTGAAGGCATTGTTTTTCGAGAGTTCGATGATGCAGCTCTGTACCAGGTTAAACTGGTAGTCGATGAACGGGAAGTCTATGGCAAACTGCTGGTCGTTCTTATAGTTGCTCTTAAACTGGCTGTTATCGCCGAAGTTGAAGAGCGACTTGATGATATGGTTCTCCTTCTGATATACTTCGCAAAGCATCTGCTGAGGCTCCTCTTCCTTCTCCAGCAGGCGTCGCTGAATCACCTCGTCGGCATTGGCGCTGGTCAGACTGATACGGGTATCGAAGCGACCTTGGATTCTGGAGAAATCGTATTCCTGCTGTTTATCGAGATTGCCGAGTGTGGCATCAATGTCCATCTGTGAGGTCACAATCACGATACTCTGTCCGTTGGTCTTATCCGACAAGCCTTCGGCGATGGTCTGAAGACTGAGCATTCGGTGCACGTCTTTTCCGATAAACTGTCCCACCTCATCAACGAAGAAGATGAATCGGCTGCCTGGCTGTTGCTTGTCGAGGTGCTCTTTAATCAGGGCAACGAATCCATCAGTATCAATCTTGTAGTTGGCAATCTGTGCCTTGATGTTATCGAAGGCGGTTGCTTGGGGAATACCATCAATTTCTGCCATGATTTCTGCCACACGCTGAAGTTTGAGAAGGATGCTTTTTCTGCCGTTCTCCCAGGTTTCGCCAAATCTCTTCTGGTATTCTTCCTTGAAAAACTCATATTTTCCCTTGTTGTCGAAATATCTTTCTATCTCAGCAATCTCAGGTTTCTTGTCATCGTATCCCATCTTGCGGTTGAATTCCTTGACGAAGATGTTGAGCACCGGGTCGATGGTACTCTTGGTGGTTGCATCCAGTTTTTCCTGAATATTGAAGAGTACGCTCTCGGTAGGAATGCGGCATGCTTTCTGGATGTCGCCACGAAGTTCGAAGTCTTCTGCCTTGCTGGCAAAGATTTCTGCGCATGGTTTACCATCTATCTCATACTTGTTTTCAAGAACGTAAGAGAGTATTTTCAGAAGGTGAGACTTACCGCTACCGAAGTCGCCCGAAATCCAGGTACACTTGGGCTTCTCGGGTGGCACGAGGGTATGGAAGAACTTAGGCAATTTCTGGTCCTGCTGCTGTTCGGCAGTGATGACAAATTCCGTGATTTCTACTTTCAGTTCTTGGATACTGTCTGCCTTGATAACGCCATTGATGGGGCGGTTGATATCTTTCTTGTAAATGTCTTGCTGTTTCATTGTTATGCTGGTTATGATATGATGTCACTCAGGTTCTGTCCACGATAGTAATTCTCGTCAGAGATTCTGCCGAAGAGCTTGAGTTGAAGATTGTTATATTCTCCAGGAAAGAAGAAAATGAGATTGCTTCCTGCTGTCAGTTCATCGATGTTGTTGAGGATTCCATGCGAGCGGAGGAAGGGATAGACTCTTCCGATGGCATGAATGAAGACAAACTTCGGTTCCTTTTCTGCAATGAGACTTTGGATGCGGGGGATGATGACGGTTTTGATATCGAGCACGCTGTCGAGAGTAGAAACCATGGTGTCTTTATCAATGTCTTTTTCTCCTTCCAAGATGGCATCAAGGATTCCTTCCTCTTGCAGAATCTGGGTGCAGAGGTCGTAGAGGTTGATGTTGAGGGAGGAGATGCCTTTCTTCTCCAGGCGTTTCATCAGGCGTTCCACTTGTTGCGGGATGGCTGACTGCTGCCGGGTAGGGAAGGGTTGTATATAGAGTGGCAGCTCGCCACCCAGGTTTTCTCCAAAGTTGGGGGTGATGAGTTTGTTGTAGATATGCTCAAAGAGTATATCCATGTCGTGGAATGTTGAGAGTTGAGTCATAATGCGTTGGAAATGTTATGAATGGATGGAGATGAGATGATTGATTTCATTGTTGGAGTAGAGGAAGATGGTGAGCCAGCGAGGATGGTCTTTCACGATGACCTGTTCCATCTGCTCCGTGAGATAAGGTCGTCGGAGAATTCCCGTTTCCGTAGATTCGATAAGCTCTGTCTGTTCCATGATGCGGAACACTACCTGTCGGATCTTGGCAATGGTCAGTTCGGTGATGGCTTCGAGTTCAGGATGGATATACTTCTTCTCGTTGAAGAACTCGTTGAAGTTAGCATACGAAACTCTGTCGTGCAAGGAGTAGAAAGCCTCTCGCACGTTCTCACGGATGAAATCAAAGATAAAAGGGTGGGCTTTGCAGATGGCAAGCAGCACGATTTGTCTTCTCGTAGCCATGTTGCCATCGACAAGCAGGGTGCGCTCCTCCTCGTTGAGTGCGTCTATGCGCTGCTTCATCAAGGAGAATACACGTTGGTTGGTGGAGAGACGGTTCTTCTCCATCAAATTTTCTCTGAAAGTCAATTCTTTTGTTCTTTTCCAGTCCCCATCGCAATCTCTCAGGGCTTCAGCCACGGCATGCATCTCATTCAGCATGGCAGAACCCGCAGTAAACGTGAGGTTGTAGGTCACATTTTCTTCTGTCATATAGAATGCTATATATACAATGGTATAGCATAACTTGGCAGCCATGCTATAGTCATAGAGCGAAACTATCTTATCTGGGGAAACGGGTGTCTTCCAATACTTGGGGATGGATACAAAAGAAGCGCAGGCTTCCCTCATCCATCCTCAGGTATTGCCAGACACCCGTTAATACGACAAGTTCCACCCACGCTATAGCGCAGGCGTTTATTGAACTTATTCATTCGTATTAACATCTTTAAAACTGGCAATTTTGAGGATGCTCCGAATAATCAAGTAAACGCTTAGTTTATTACTCTTATTATGATGTTATAATTTCTTTTCTGTTTCTTCTTTTTTATTTTAAATTGTTCGACATCTGTTCTTTCATACAGTGAATGTAAAGACTTACTTTTTATCGTAATCTTCTTCTACATGATTATATGAAGATATTGGGTACAAAGGTACTAAAAAAAAATGAGATGCGGAGGGATTTCCTGATAATTTTAACAAAGGATAGCTTTATCTTCGAATGAAAAGATTCAGCTCGTTCATATACATACACAGAACTTATATCCAACAACTCATCGCCCACCAGCTGATTTCCACTTGCACAACAGGTGTTGGGCGAGCGCATATCAGCTGTTATGCAAGCGCACAACAGCTGTTGTGCGGCTGAAGATATAGGCTTCTCCGGCTTATAACATTAATTCTTCCGGCAACAAGTAAAGGTTACTCCGAAGACTATTTACGTAAAAACGATGCAACAATGATAGTACTTACAAGCAACAACGATAGTACTTACAAGGCGCAAAGACGTTACTGAGAGGTCGCCATGATAGTACTGACGAGGCGTAAAGCGGCTTGTAACGCTTATTGCCTCACTATGGCACAACATTGCCCCTTACCAGGGCAATAACCTGCCATTGCCAGGCACAAAACGATATGTCGGGAGCTTTTTTTATAAAAGCACCACTCTGCTTTTTACTCTTCACTCTTCACCAAATCGGCTGAAACCCCGATAAACACTGGGGTT
>OBLI01004249.1_pt1 | contig 10392 bp, 6 predicted proteins | sample 1519701 | NCBI WGS metagenome assembly OBLI01 (sample SAMEA3663005, study PRJEB22513) | pig gut metagenome | biome: pig gut; feature: pig-associated habitat; material: faeces | place: France | collected 2012 | reverse complement strand
CTGAAGTTTGAGCATTAAAGACAATCTCTTCTGCAACACGCCCACCCATGAGACCTGCAAGTTGTTCTTTAAGGTCTTCTTTAGACAGAAGCATCTGATCTTCTTTAGGTAGGGCAATCATATAACCGCCTGCACGTCCACGAGGAACAATAGTTACTTTATGGACAACACGAGCATTTGAAAGTGTTAAACCAACAATAGTATGTCCTGCTTCGTGGTAAGCCACCATTTGGCGCTCATGCTCTGAAACAGTGCGGTCTTTCTTAGAAGGTCCTGCAATAACACGATCTTCTGCTTCATCAATATCGCTAGCATCAATAATTTTTTTGTTGCGACGAGCAGCAACAAGCGCTGCTTCGTTAAGGACATTTTCAAGGTCAGCACCAACAAAACCTGGGGTTTGCTGAGCTACCACCTTCAAGTCAACATCATCTGCTAAAGGCTTGTTTTTAGCATGGACACGCAGAATAGCTTCACGTCCTTTCACATCAGGACGACCAACTAAGACCTTACGGTCAAAGCGTCCTGGACGCAAGAGAGCAGGGTCAAGAACATCACTGCGGTTTGTTGCAGCGATAACAATAATATTTTCATTGCCCTCAAAACCATCCATCTCAATCAAGAGCTGATTAAGAGTTTGTTCACGCTCGTCGTTTCCGCCCCCCATACCAGCGCCACGGCGACGACCGACAGCATCGATTTCATCGATGAAAATGATAGCACGTCCTGCTTTTTTCGCGTCCTCAAAAAGAGAGCGCACACGGCTGGCACCGACACCGACAAACATTTCAACAAAGTCTGAACCGGAAATGCTAAAGAATGGCACACCAGCCTCACCAGCAACGGCTTTAGCAAGAAGGGTCTTACCTGTCCCCGGAGGTCCCTCAAGAAGAACACCGGCAGGAATGCGTGCTCCAAGAGCTTTATAACGTTGTGGGTCTTTCAAGAAGTCAACGACTTCAACCAATTCTTGTTTTTCTTCTTCTGCACCGGCAACGTCAGAAAAACGGACTTTAACTTCACCTTTATTAGCAGAGCGGGCTTTGTTTTTGCCAAAGCTCATGGCACCACGGGCACCGCCACCACTTTGATTCATCATCATCATGAAAAAGACGATCATAATGACGATAGGAACAAAGCTTGCTAAGAATGAAATCCATGCACCACTTGAACTCTCAGGTTTAACAGTTACTTCTGTATCAGCGCTGTCAGCTGCGTCTGTAATATCCTTGATAGAAGTATCACTTGGAAGAGCAACTGTGGTAAAAGAAGTTACTTTTGTGGAGGTAGAATTACCTAAAAAAGAAAGTCCAGTTGTATTTTTGACTGTTTTAGCTTTATTGTATTTACCACTAATTTCGATGACACTACCGCTAGGTTGGTAGGTCAGAGACTTGATTTCACCGTTTTTTAGCTGCTTCACTAAAGTTGAGTAGCTAATCTGCTGACTCTGTGTATTGTTACCTCTAAAATAATACTGAATAGAGGTTACCAGAGCCACAATAACAAGAATGTAAATAAAGGAACTTCGGATGAAGCCATTATTTTTATTGTTTTTCATAGAGTTTGTTAACCTTTACTAATTAGAATAAATTTCTTCTTTTAAGACACCAACGTAGGGAAGATTACGATAGTTTTCAGCGTAGTCTAAGCCAAAACCAACGATAAATTCATTTGGTACATCATAGCAGAAATAATCCGCATCAATCTCGACAACACGACCTTCTGGTTTGTCAAAAAGAGTTGCAATTTTAACGGATTTAGCTTGACGGTATTTGAACATATCACGTAGATACTTGAGTGTACGTCCAGTATCGATAATGTCCTCAATGAAGATAACATCTCGTCCTTCAACGTTTGTATCAACGTCTTTCAAGATTTTTACTTCACCGCTACTGGTCGTTCCACCATGATAGCTTGAGACCACCATAAAGTCAATCTCAACATGCGTATCAATATGCTTCATCAACTCTGCCATAAATGGAACGGAGCCTTTTAAAACACCGACTAACAGTGGATTTTTATCTTTGTAGTCCTCTGTCAACTGTGCTCCTAACTCTTTTGTCTTACGAATAATGTCTTCCTCGGTGTAGAGGACTTTTTTGATATCGTTTTCGAGCATATGATCTCCCTTATTTACGCTTTGATAGTATAATTTGCCTATCATTATATCATGTTTAGAGGCTTTTCTCAAATAAGTTTTACGACTTGTGAGAATAAAAATAATCTCACCCTTTTGCTCACCAATAATCGCTTCTTCTCGCTCTTTTTGGGACAATTTGTCATCGATAAACAAACGACGCACTTTCTTTGTAAAATGCCCAAAAGAAATCTTGTCTCCTGCCTGCCTATGACGTAGTGTAATAGGACTATTGTCATACAGGGGAATGGCTAATGAGAGCTGCTCCTTGTCATAGGAAAAGCGATAGCCATCATAAACCAGCGTCTCACCAGAAACTAGTAGACAAGGCGATGACAAGAAAGAGATGGCTTCTTTTTTATCCACCCAAAAGCGCTCCTCGTCCTTATGCAAGATATAATTGTTCTTCAAGGAATACGTGAGCTGTTTGTGGCTTCGAAGCAAGTCAAGCACCGTATCAAACTGACGACGACTCAGCTCTAAGTCTGAAAATTGCGAGAAATACTCCTCCAAAGCTAGAGACTGCACCGCCTCGGACTGACTAAGAAAGACAGCATTCTTGGTTATATCGAGAGACGCTATCAAATCCCGAAAAGCTTGGTAAGCTAGACGACTGTCATCTGCTAAGTGGCATAAGGCTGTTTTTAGCTGAGCATTCTCACGCTCAAGGAGTGGCAAATAGCGGTTTCTCACACGATTTCTAAAATAGTGCTCTGACTTGTTGGACATGTCCTCAAAGTGCACGACATAAGGAAGCTCTGCCTTTTTTAGCGTCAGAAAAGGTCGTATCAGCTCCCCCTCTGCAAAATGTTGTACTTCCTTGATGGCTACTAAATGGCGCAAACGACTGCCACGGATAATACGCATAAGAACAGTCTCCGCCTGATCATCGGCATGATGAGCTGTTGTCAGCGCAGTGTAGTTGTACTTTTGCATGCACTTTTTGAAAAAGTCATAACGAAAATCACGCGCACGCTTTTCTGAAAAAAGCCCCTCAAAATGAGACACATAAATGGGAAGGTCGTGTTCTTTTGCCCATTGACGTAAATACGCTTCTTCTGCTGTTGACTCTTGGCGCTGCTGGTGATTAACATGAGCAATCGCAAGCTCAATGCCTAAAGTTTCTCTATGCTTATAGAGAAACTGCAGCAAATTCATCGAGTCAATACCAGAAGACACCGCCACCAAAACCTTTTGGTGCTTGTCAAAGAGACGCTTTTTTTGGATATAGGCTAATAAATCATTATACTGGGTCATTTCAATATATTGTAAATATCATCTGCAATTTGGCTAATATCATCATAGGACGCCTTGTCTGTAAAGATAGACAAGATGAACGGCGAGTCCGTATAGACAATAGCAACGTCATGCTTGTAGTCGTAAGCATCTCCAATTTTGTGAGCTACCTTCACAGGGATATTCTTTGAGATACGCTCCGTGTCAAAGTCCGTCTGAGAAAGGTAATCAATAATGCGACCATTTTGGTAATAAATAGCCTCCATGAGATTACCTGCACTGTGAGCGGACAATTGACGCCCTGTCATATCCCAACTCTGCCCAGCTATGGTACGTACCGTTTGATAAAAAGAGCTATCAAATTGATTCGCAGCGTAATAGCCTAGCATATTGGCAGCGACATTGTCAGAGTGCTTGGCAGTTAGCTGCAAAAGCTCATCAACAGAATAATCTTTGTTATCTGCTTCCTTGTTCAGCTTACCACTTCCGCTTGGATCATAAGAACCATTAAAATGATTGACCGCATCAATGTAAGTCCATTTTTGAGAATAGGACAGCTCACCTGTATTGATTTTTTCCTGAGTGACATAAAGCGTTGCTAACTTAGCAACACTGGCAGCGTACATATTTTGGTCCATATTGATACCAGCGATAGACTGGGTGGTTAGCTGCTTAACATAGATACTGTAGTTGGATTTATTGTACTTGCTGTTGAGTAATGCCTGTACTTTTAACATCCGTGTGTCTGTCGTTGAGGTATCTTCCTCAGAAATCCAGCCACCATTTTCAAGCTTATAGTAGGTACCGTAGTAAGTCACTGCCTTTTCCACCAGATGAAGCTTATCACCAGCACTTAGAGTGTTAGCCTGCTTAGCAACGCCGTAAGTGTAAGGAGCACTGTATAAGCTACTACTGTTTTTTAGCCATCTCGTCTCGTCGATACTCTCGCTACTGATGATACTGTCGTCAAAGATAAGATTACGACTTGCCTCAATGTAAGTCCCATCAGCTAGCTGAAAGACCTTGACGCCTTTGCTGTTTGTCAAAATAGTCTCTACGTCTAAAAGCGTTTCTTTTGGAAGCATGCTAGACTCACTCGTTAGCTCAAGGTCACTATAGGTCATGCTAGCAACTGCAAGACGAGGCGTTTCGGGAACATCTGTAAAGTATAGTAATTGTGTCGCTGTTGAGTTTGAAAAAGTCTCTTTTTGAGCTTCTGAGAGCTCTCCGTCACGCTCTGTGCTATCCACCGTCCTAGGTAAAAAGAGAAAAGTAGACAGCAGGATAATCGCTAGCTTTTTCATCTCTCCTCCTCTTTGCCATAGACCGTTTCTAAAAGCTCTTGATTCATTTGTGAGAGTTCTTCTAACTTGTCATCCGAATGCTCAAGAAAACGCTCAATGATTGTTACTATATTTTCCATATTGTTATTTTGGTAATAAACCTGGAACCAGATAAATGGTCTCACCGTCCTTTGAGAGGTAGTACTTAGCACGTGCATACTTCTCAATGTAGGTTGTATCCTGCAAACTCTTTGCTAGAGCCTGCTCTTTTGTTGTCTTTTCAGACAGAGCTTCATACTCTTTATTGAGCTTTGCGATTTCTTTTTTATTTGACTGAATGCTACGGTAGCTCTCCACCAAATTAAAGGTGGGAAGGATAAAGAGCAAAATCACAAAGAGCATGATAATCCCCATCAAACGGTGACGTTTACTGGCTTCTGCCTCCTCGTATCGTGTTTTTTGGTTTTCGTCTTGTATGTATTGATTATTTAGCTGAACGATATTTTTTTTACTCATCGCCTTCAATCCTTGTTTCGCTTACGATTTCATACATTTTAGCAGCGTCTTCTTTTTTGGTGCTGTCTTTCATCTCTAAGACACGAACCGTGAAAAGCTTATTGCCAAAGCGAATCTCAATCTCATCTCCTACTTTCAAGTCTGTAGAAGACTTGGCTAGGATACCATTGACCTTAATACGTCCTTTGTCAGCGACTTCTTTTGCGACAGGACGACGTTTGATAATTCTAGAAACTTTTAAATATTTATCTAAGCGCATGATTTCACCTCACTCTTGGCTTATATTCTAACATTTTTTGAGCTTTTGTGGCTATATTTTATGTACTAGCTTATTTTTCTTTCTCTTCTTTTCGTGTAGCAAGTGTCTTTGCAAAAGTAGTCAGCTCTTCTAAAATCGTATAATCTTTTTGATTTCTAACGTCAAAGATCAGCTCGACCTTACCTTGATTGTCACTGATACGGGCTTTTAGCTTGGTTTTTGAGAGAGCTTCAAAATAATCTTGCGTCAAGAAATGCTGAAGAGATACTTTTTCAAAGGCAACAACTACTTGGTTTTGTTTGCGTGTGACACGCTCAGCAAAACAGCTATCAAGATAAGCTTTTAGTAAACCAATCTCTAAAAGATAAGCAACCTCGTCTGGATAATCACCGAAGCGGTCCATCAAATCTTGCTGCAGCTCCTCATAGTCTGCCTGACTCTCTATCTCACGGATACGTTTGTAGATATCAATCTTTTGACGCTCATCTGTGATGTAGTCCTTAGGGATGTAAGCGTCAATTTGGAGCATAATCTCCGTGTTGCTCTTTTGTCTAGCTGTGGATTTGCCTTGCTTGTGAGCGATAGCCTGCTCGAGTAATTGCGAATACATCTCAAAACCAACAGAGTCGATAAAACCACTCTGTGAAGCGCCTAGGATATTGCCAGCACCACGAATCGCTAGATCTCGCATGGCAATCTTAAAGCCAGAACCCAGCTCTGTAAAGCCTTTGATAGCATCTAGTCTCTTTTCAGAAACCTCAGTCAAAATCTTGTCTGGGCGATACATGAGGTAAGCATAAGCAATGCGGTTTGAGCGTCCAACACGTCCACGCAGCTGATAGAGCGTAGAGAGACCCATATGGTCCGCATTTTCGATAAAGAGCGTATTGACATTTGAAATATCGACACCTGTCTCAACGATGGTCGTTGCAACCAGCAGGTCATACTCTCCATTGATAAAGTCTAGAAGCGTGTTTTCCAGCTGAATCTCACTCATTTGACCATGAACAAATCCGATATTAGCCTCAGGCACCAGCTCCCGAAGTTCAGTCACCTTTTGCTCCATGGTCTCGACTTGATTGTAAATATAGAACGCCTGCCCGCCACGATCCATCTCACGAAGCAATGCCTCACGCACCGTACTGAGATTGGTCTCCATGACGTAGGTTTGGACAGGATAGCGGTTGGTTGGCGGTGTTTCAATGACCGACAAGTCCCTTATACCAAGCATGGACATGTGAAGCGTTCTTGGGATAGGAGTCGCTGTTAAGGTCAGCACATCCACCTTGGTTTTCAGCTCTTTGAGCGTTTCTTTGTGTTTAACGCCAAAACGCTGCTCCTCATCAATGACAATCAAGCCCAAATCTGAAAAGGTCACATCTTTTGAGAGCAGACGATGTGTCCCGATGATAATGTCAATCTGCCCTTTTCTAAGCTTTTCAAGCGTTTCGTTTTGCTCTTTTTTACTCCTAAAACGACTTAGCACATCGACAGTCACAGGGAAATTAGCAAAACGTTGGCTGAAGTTTTCATAATGCTGCTGCGCTAGGACTGTCGTTGGCACTAAGATAGCCACTTGCTTGTGGTCTTTGACCGCCTTAAAGGCTGCACGCATAGCGACCTCAGTCTTACCAAAGCCGACATCACCGACTAAAAGCCGGTCCATAGGATGTGTACTTTCCATATCCTGCTTGATTTCCTTGATGGAGCGCAACTGATCCTCTGTCTCTACGTAGGCAAAGTCACTATCAAAATCATGCTGCAAATCATCGTCTTTTGAAAAAGCAAAGCCTTTTTGCTGACTGCGCTCTGCGTAGAGCTTGATGAGGTCATCTGCGATGTCTTCAACCTGCTTAGCCACACGTTGCTTGGTCTTTTTAAAACGACCATCGTTTAGCGTATTGAGCTTAGGCTCTTTACCATCAGCAGAGACGTATTTGGATAGCAGCTCAATCTGCTCAACGGGAATCGAGATACGGTCGGCGTTTTGATATTGCACGGTCAGATAGTCTCTATGAACCCCACCGATTTCCATGGTTTCAATGCCAAGATAGCGACCGATACCGTGCACATTGTGTACCACATAGTCGCCCACTGACAGTTCATTATAATCTTTCAAGCGCTCAGCATTGCTGATATTAGTGCGTCGTCTTCTGCGCTTGATACGCTTATGGAAAATCTCACGCTCTGTTATCAAGACCAGCTTTTCATCCGCAAAGTAAAAACCACCAGATAACTGACCAATCATCAACTGCACTTGATGTGGCAAAAGTTCCTTGCTGTTTGATATAGCGACCTCTAAATCATACTCTTCCAAGGTCTTTTGCAGACGCTCTAAACTTTGCGAAGAAGAGACCTGCAACAAAACTGTAGCCTTCAGCTTATGATAACGGTTAATCTCATCAACCAAGAGAGGAAATTGATTGAAAAACTCTTGCATAGCATACTGTGTCAACTGATAGCTATGAGAAAAACGTAAATTACCTAGACCTTTGTGAAAAGTTGAAAAGAAAGTCGCTGGCTGATAAGCTCTTAGCTTTTGGTAGCTATCTGCTAGATAGACTAGACTGGAAAAAGCTTTACCCCTTTGTAAATCTTCTGTCAAGAGGTTCGCTGCTTCCAAGTCTACCTTAGCATTTTTATCTGTCAGTTTTTGAAAATCATCAAAGAAAAGTGGTGTGCCTTCTGGCAAATAATCGAGCAATGTCCATTCTTTTTCGTAGAAAAGACTGAGAAATTTACGAGCATCCTGATGCAACATTTTTTTCTGACAAGATGATAAGATTTCAGACAAATAACTTTTCAAAGGCTCATCAGAAAGCTCTATCTGGCGCTCTAAATGGCTAATAGCCCGCTCAAAATCAAGCTCCTGCAAAATCATATCGCTCGCTGGCGACACACTAACCTCATCCAATTGTTCTAGAGACTTTTGCGACTCTACATCAAACAAGCGAATCCCGTCAAGCTCATCTCCAAAAAACTCTAGACGATAAGGCTGTTCCTGCGTCATCTCAAAAATATCTAAAATATCCCCACGACGGCTAAATTCTCCTGGTGAAGTCACTTGAGATACTTTTTCGTAACCAATAGTCGACAAGTGCTTGACAAGTGTGTCAAGATCAAGCTCAGATTCAATCTTAAAGTCATAGCGACTCTTATCATAAATCTCAGGCGAAGGAAGCAAAACCCGCAAGCCCATCAGACTCACCACAAGTATGCCTGCCTGACTGTCATCCCTTAGAAAATCTAGGGCTGCCAAACGAGAAGCCGCCTTATCAAGAGAAGAGAAAATAAACTCTGCTGCAAGGATATCATCTGTGAAAAAAGAATAAACCTTGTCCTCTCCTACTAAGTCAATCAAATTAGCCGATAATTGCTCAGCTTCATGCTGGCTAGCAGTCACCACAACGATTTTTTTTCCTTGTGAGCGGTAGGCAGAAGCTATCGCTACCGCCTTACTACTTCCAGATAAACCTGTCACTAATTGTCTACTTTTTAGTGACACGTGACTATGCCACTCTTGGATCGTCTTGTTGCGACTAAATAAATCAATTATATCCATTTGAATCACCCGTTAAAACGTTTTGTTGTTTGTTCAAAATCATTTGATTGTAAATAAAAGTTGACAGCATTATCAACCTTGTCAAGACTATTGTCAATCGTGATACGTTCATCTGCATCAAATTTCCCTAGCACGTGATTGATAACACTCATCCCTTTTTGAGGACGCCCAATGCCAATCTTGATACGATTAAAGTCCTGTGTATTCAGGTGGGCAATAATACTCTTAATCCCATTGTGACCACCTGCTGACCCTTTTTGGCGAAGGCGCAATTTGCCTACAACCATATCTAGGTCATCATAGATAACCACCATATCAGAAAGGTCAATATTGTAGTAGGTCAAAAGCGCCTTAACGGCAATACCACTGTTGTTCATAAAAGTAGTTGGCTTCACAAAATAAACCTTCTCACCATTGATAAAGGCACTTCCTACTTCTGCCTTGAAGGTTTTATCCTCTGTAAAGGTCACGTCAAGGTTTTTGACAATCTTGTCAATAGCCATAAAGCCGACATTATGACGTGTGCCATCGTATTTACTGCCTGGATTTCCCAGACCAACAATCATTTTTACCATATTTTTTCTCACTTTCAAAATACAAAAACGGTTAAGAAACTCTTCTTAGTTTCCTAACCTTTTACTTCATTCATTTGTGCTTAGACGTTAAATCTAAATTCCATGATATCGCCGTCCTGAACGACGTAATCTTTACCTTCTTCACGTAAGCGTCCAGCTTCTTTGACCGCTTTTTCGCTTCCGTACTTAATCAAATCATCATAAGACATGGTAACCGCTCGGATAAAGCCACGCTCAAAGTCTGAGTGAATGATACCTGCTGCCTGAGGCGCCTTAATACCACGCTTAAAGGTCCAAGCACGTACCTCTTTTTCACCAGCGGTGAAGTAAGTGCCAAGCCCTAGCAAATGATAAGCAGCACGTGTCAATTTATCGACACCAGACTCACTAAGACCCATCGCCTCAAGAAACTCTGCCTTGTCCTCGTCGTCCAATTCAGAAATTTCCTCCTCAGCACGTGCTGAAATAACAACGACCTCAGCATTTTCCGTTGCCGCAAAGTCACGAATTTGCTGCACATAGTCGATACTATCTGGGTCAGATACCTTGTCCTCATCGACATTTGCCACGTACAAGACAGGTTTGGTTGTCAACAAGAAAAGCCCTTTGACGATTTGTTTTTCTTCGTCTGTAAAGTCAATCGTGCGAGCTGATTTGCCGTCTTCAAGGACAGGTTTAATTTTTTGAAGCACGTTAAACTCAGCAACAGAATCTTTATCCTTTTGTGTTCGTGCCATCTTCTCAACACGTGCGTAGCGTTTATTGATAGACTCAAGGTCTGCTAAAATCAACTCAAGGTTAATGGTATCAATATCGGCTAG
>OBLI01004248.1_pt1 | contig 10392 bp, 11 predicted proteins | sample 1519701 | NCBI WGS metagenome assembly OBLI01 (sample SAMEA3663005, study PRJEB22513) | pig gut metagenome | biome: pig gut; feature: pig-associated habitat; material: faeces | place: France | collected 2012 | reverse complement strand
CCTTTAAGCCTTGCGATTTCTTCTTTTAACGCCGTCTCTGCCTCTTTTTGATCATATGAAATATAATAAGTAGCTTTTATCGCATATTCCGTGATTTTCGGAGCTAGTATTTCGATTTTGTCCGTATCCACCTTCTTCTTCTGATCTATGATGAAGTTCAGAATATCTTTCCGTTTTTCTTCATCTGGCACGTTTCCATTCTGCAACAATACATATATTTTCACCGTTGAATCTTCTGCAGTGTCAATTCTCGCATCTACTATATTGCTGCTGTACTTTTTAACAAGCTCTATATATTCTGGTTCAGGACCTGCGACAGAAAACAGATTTGGTGAATTATATATATTCTCCCGAAGTTCGTCTGTGCTGTACGCTTCTCTTCCTCCCGAGGATTCCGATAAGTTCTCGACCGATTCTACGTACGCGATTGGATCCACCATGATATTTATCTGTCCTGGCAAATATCCGTTTCCCTGGCTTCCAATTTCTGCGCATGTAGCTGCAGTGTCCGCATATTCTGTTCCTGCCGGAATTGTAAGTTCTTCGTTCGTGGAAAAATAAACTTGATCTCCGGCTGTTGCCATCGTTCCTTGCGGAATAACAATGTCGCCGCTCTGCTTTTCAGATAGTCTGAACCGCAAAACAGTCTTTGCGCTTTCCTCTCCGGTTTCTGTATATCCGGTTAATGCTCCGAGGTTTCTAAGTGATTCCCCATGCGCATACTTTAAAAAGTTCTGCCGGTACCGTTCCTGCATCACGTACGCCATTTGCGAAAACATTCCTGCCATCGCATTGATCAGTAGCTTGATATAGTTACCCGGATAAAGTGTTATGTCCTCTCCGTTCTTTTCTTTGTAATCAGTCTCAAAGTCATTTACCATCTCTTCAATAATATGGTCTACGTCCAGATCTTCCTCTTTTATAAGGTTAATCTCCGGAAGCGCTTCTAATATATCAATTGCTGGCATCTGCAATCACCACCTTTACATTTCCATTGTTATCCACATCTACTTTTTCGATTTCCGCACGATCTTCCCACTCTTCTGCTTGCGCAATCAATTTGCTTGCATATTCGTTTTTTTCATACTGTGTCGGCAATGAAATTCTGTGCACTCCTATTTCTCGCGCAAATGGAGCTGATCCATACGGAGTGCATGCAATCGTTCCGAGATTGTCTTCAATCAGCCTTCTGTCTGTGTTTGAGTATTCCCCCGCAAATTCTACATTGTCCATAATTTCCTCCTACTTCGGTATCTTCAGCTTCCATCCTGCATGTATGATGTTCGGATTTTTTATTATGTCCTTATTCGCGTTGTAAATCTTCGTATACTTCGATCCGCTTTTGTAGTACTTTTTTGCAATTGCCCATAAGCTGTCCCCTTTTTTTACAACGTAAGTGTCGTACGTAGTTTTTTTTGCTCCCTTTGATGTTTTTTCTTTTTGGCTTGTAGGCTTCTTGTTTTGGTTTGTAGGCTTTTTCTTCTTTTTCGCCTTTGGCTTTTCCTTCAGTGTAATGTCGATCATTATGCATTGTATTCGGCCATCATATATGATTGTCTTATAGGCATCCGACATCTTTGTTATTACAAACGGATTTGATCCTACTTTTGTGCCTCCTAAAACTAGATACTTTGCTGTTCCTGCATTTTTGTACTTTATTAACTTCTTTTCGACACTTTTGGGTTTTACCTGGAACTTTGCGTCTGCGATAATTGTGAATGTCACTTCATCCAACCCCGGATTTGAGAACTCCAGCCACGGTTTTTTTCCGTCTCGTGGATGTTCTGAATGAACGGCTTCTCCCTCTCTTACCATATCTTGAAAAGAAAGTGCTTTTATTCCATTGTCGTTTTCGCTAATCTCGAATGTTACATCTCCAAAGCTTCCTATTTTTGCCATGGCTATCCTTTCTTATTAATCGTGTCGTATAGAATATTTTTTACATCAATCGTTTTTGCCGAAACGCTCATGGTCTGCGTATCGCTTTCGTACCTTACGTTCGCTCCTCCTGGCAGGTTGATATAATACAGACCCTTTTTTCCGCCAGACGGTTTGTTTGCATCCGAATATACTGGTCCTAGAATCAATGCTTTCTCTACCTGTCCTCCATGTTCTTCGATCAGTGTTGCTACTGTGCTTCCCACTTCCGGCATATCATAGTTCCACGCAAGCAGCGGTACATCTTCAAGTATCTGATTGTCTGAATCTGGAATCATAATCTTTGTCGTTCCGACCTTGTAGTTGACAGAAACGACTTTGCAATAGCCTAGTCTCATTCTCTCCTCCTAGAAATCTGTGACCGTCTGATGTAGCGTTAGCGTTGTCGTATATTGTCCTCCATTCTTTGAATGAGTGACGGCGTCTACAAAATACTTCCCGTCAAGCTTTCCAAAATCTTTCAATTCCACATTTGTTGCGGCCGTATATCTCGGATCGCCTGTTAATAAGATTGTTGCCGTTCGGCATTCTCTGATGCTTGCTCTTAAAGCTGCCTTCGCCTTCACTTCTGCATCTTTTAGTGACTCTGCTTTTTCAGATATATACATAACACGGTTTCCCGCCGTTCCCGGGCGCTTGAATGAATACGTCAGCGTCTTTCCGTTTGACTCTGTGTAGTTGATCTTTATGGCATTGTATTCCTTTGACCTTTGGTCACTTATCCTGTATGCTCCCGATCCTCCGAGTGACGTTCTCTTAATTGTTGCAATCGATTTCTTTTTTTCGTACTTTGTCTGATTGTATACGACCATTTTTTTGTTATAAATTTTTAAACACAAGTCGTAATCCTGACATATCGAAAAAGCAAAGTTTAAATCTGTTTTTCCAGACTGTGAGATACTGTCGATTTTGTGATCTTCAGCGTCAAACTGCAGTTTAATTCCCGCATTTTTTGACAACGCTGATAAGATTGTCCGAACCGTAGTTTTTTTCCACGTCTTGTACCGTTGTGTTATATTGAATCCAGTGTTTATAGGCACTGATATTCCTGATAATTCCACAGTTTCCGGAAATCCGCTATACTCTAACGAATCTATTGCAAACTTTCCGCAATATACCTTTTGGTTTGTCTTTCCTACCGGCCAGTCTTGTGTCTGGATCCACGCTTGTATGAAATCTTTTACCGCTGGCATATATCCATGCATCCACTTTTGCTTTCCGTCGTTCCTGAGTGTCAATGTTAACGTGTCTGCCGAACCACTTGCGTTGTCCGTCCACTCATAAGACTCCATATCGTCAGTTATCTTATGTTCTTCGTCTTTTTCGTTGTACTTTAGGATAATTGTGCTTTTCATTCTGCATCTCTCCACGGCGGAAGTTCTTCCTCTGTTTCCGGATCTTTTGCGTCAAAATACGGACACCATATTTGAACGCCGTCTAAAAATATTACAGTTTTTAAAAAATCCGAGTTCTCCGGTGCGTCCATTAGTAGATCTACACGTGATTCATCTCCATATACTTTCCATGCGATTAGATCCCACATGTCTCCTTCTTTGGTCGTCCAATAGTATCCGCCCATCAGAATGCCACTCTCTCTTTCTTCTTTACTGCTTTTTGCATCAAGTTCTGTACATCGCTATATGTAACTTTCAGCGCGTCCTGAACCTCCTCTTTCTTTGCGTTTCCTTGAATGATGATCGTTGGGCTGAACACCAGCTTCTGTCCTTCTTGTGTCTGGCTGCTTCCAATGATATTCCGCTGATTGTTGTTAAACATTCCAAGCATAGCACCGGATGTATACCAGATATCCTTTGCGCGTCTGGATCCGTCAAGCGGCTGTACTGCCTCTGGCTTTCCCTCTTCCACCAACGATGTGATTGTGTATTTGTCGTAGAACCCGCCTCTTGCGTTTTGTACGAACGGAACGCCTGCTTTTTTGTTACCGCTAGCTTCAAAATCCTTCTCCAGCTTAGGATTCACGTTTATCGTTTTTCCGCTTACTTGCTGGACTATATAATCCTGTGCCTTTTTGACTACTTCCGGAACGTAATTTGCTCCAGCCAATTTTGCGTCTACGCTTAACCTGATGTCTGTATTAATGTCGTATCCTTGCGAAAATGTGCGTGTAGCTTCATCTTTGATTCCGAAATATGCTTTTGAAAATTCATCTCCGGATCTTTTTATGAAACTCGTAAAATCCGCATCCGTCAGAAGCTTGTCGAGCAGTTCTTGTGATAGAACGTCGTAATCTCTTCCGTCGGCCATTCCTTGGATGGTATAGATCTCGTCGAGTGCTTCCTGCACTGTGTTTGGTACTTCTTTTCCCGCGTCCTTGTAACGTTGCGCTGTGTCTTCCAGGTCAGCGATCTGCTCCTTCATTTTCGCAGTGAGCTTTTCGATTCCCTTCCGATCTGCGCTCGTCGTCTCTGCTCCATATGCGGCATTTGTAGCATTTACTAAATTATCAAGTGCTACGCCCGGATTATTAACCCAAAGAGCTCTGACTTCGTCGTTTGACAGGTCTGTATATGCGTCATATACAGACTTCACATCCTCCATGGTTTTTTTGACTTTTCCAGAATATGCGTCGTCTATCGTGTTGACTGTATAATCAGCTGCCTGAACCTGAGCTTCTGCCACTCCATTGCGGTATGCTCTGGCTGCTTCTTCCTTGTCTTTTTCAAACTGTTCTGTCGTATAAGATATGTCTGTTGCTTTCTTTAACTCATATCCTTGTACGACATTCTTGTACGCTTCTTCTTCTTTGTCTGCTACATTATCAACCTGCTGCTGTAACTCCTTCTGCAGTTGTTTGAATGCTTTTTCGTCTAGGTCTGCTCCGGAATATTTCATCTCGATTGCATCAAACTCTGCATTCGTTTCTGCGGCGTTCATTTTCTCGACGATGCTTTGCATCTTTTTTTGATATTCTTCAACGACCTTGTTTTCGTCGATATCAATAATTCCATCCAAAAGCGCGCCGTTGGTTTTATTGTATAGATAATCGTACAGTTCGTTACTCAGGCTATCTAACTGACTTTGTGCATCTTTAAATGTATTTGACAGTTCAGTGTCTTGCTTGCTATCATCTCCGAACAGAAGTGAAGCCGATACGTGTACCTCGTATCCTCGATCCGAAGCATATTGCTCAACACTTTTTGTGTATGAATCCAGCTGAGAAGCATACGATTGATAATCGTCCTTATCCATGTTGTAACCAACATTGATTTTCCAGGAGCTCTTCTCTATATCTGTTAGGCTATCTGTTATATTTTGAAGCGCTGTTTCACTTTGCCCGATTGCCTCGGAAAGTGTATCTATCTTCATCATCGTGTCTTCCCCGATGATGTTTTGCGCTAGCCGATCTATTTCGTCCAAAGATAAGCGAATGTCTCCAAAATGTTCGTTCAGATTATTCTGTGCTATCTTCTCATTTGCATTATCGACCGCTCCTTTGATTGCGTTGTATCCTGCAACAACCGCTGATACAACAAACGTCACACCCGCCACGCCTCCTCCGACGCTTCCGAACGTGCTGGCGAACTTCTTAATTCCATTTAAGGCATTTGCGCCCTTTGCTGCTACGTCGATTGCAATGATTCCGCCTGCGATTCCTTTCAGCGCACCAACTACCGCCGTTTTGTTTTCTACAACAAACGACACCGCCGATGATCCAATCTCGTAGGCTTTCTCGATCGTTTCTTCCGTGCTTTCGATTGCGTTTGCAAAATCATATTGATGTGCCTGCGCATATGCTTGTAAATCCTTCGTTACCGTTGGAATAAACTCTGCTTCCCATTGAATGAACTGTTTTTCCGAATCGCTTACTGTATCTACAACGCGAATCTGCAAGTCGTCAAGCGCTGATTGTCTGATTGCTTTTGCGTTTTCCAGAGTGTCTGTAGTTGTCTTGTACATCTGGTCCATCGCTCCGGTGCTATTAGATATCGAATTTTCTAATGTGTCCCATGCGGATGCTCCGCCTTCTGCGCTCTGTTTGACAGCATCGAGCAAGTATTTAAACTGACTATATCGATGTACTCCGGCAATTGCCGCCATTGTTGTGGCTTTCTGCTCATCTGTATAATCAGCCATCACATCGTTAATGTTGATAAGTGTCTGCCGTAATCCTACGAACTTTCCATTCGCATCCCACAGACTGACTCCCAGCTTATCAAAGGCCTTCATTGCCGTTGAATTTGACACAATTCTCGTCATGATGGAGTTCATGGCAGTTCCAGATTCTTCCGCTTTTGTTCCGTTATTTGCCAGAATTCCTGTCGCTGTAATCAAGTCGTCCAAAGATACGTTTAATGACTTAGCTGCTCCTCCTGACTTGATCAACGAACGGAGTAACTGTTCAGCATCTGTGTTTGCCTTGTTATTTGCCATAGCTACCTTGTCCAGGTAGCTATCCATGTTATCGACTTCAACTCCTACTGCCGACATGGAGTCTGTTACAAGATCTGATGTTGTCTTTAACTCTCCATTCGTAGCTGCAGTGGTCTTCAGCATTGGATTCAATGCTTTCAATTGCGTATTGACATCCCATCCAGCAAGTGCCATGTACTTCATTGCCTGTGCGGATTCTGCTGCTGTGAACTTAGTGGTCTGTCCGGCATCCATCGCCGCTTTTTTCTGCTGCTCGTACTGACTTTTTGTTGATGCAGACACTGCCTGCAGCTCTTTCATCTGCGTTTCGAAATTGCTATATGTCTCATTCGCTTTTGCAGACATTGCGACTACTGCTGTTCCGGCTGCTACACCTGTTCCCAGCATCACCTTGGCGGTCTTCATTGCCACTCGATCTAACGCATTTAGTTTTTTAACAGATCCGCTTAAGATTGCATCGTATCCGGTTCCCTTTTTCGCGCCAATCTCCAGTGTCGTCTTAAGCGTTACGTTTTTAGGCATTTACTCCCCGCCTCCTTGTGCCTTTATAATTTCGTCCGCCACTTCCAGCAGATCTTCGATCGGCATTTCTCTTAGATACTGTAAAGATGTACACAATCTCATTGATATGTGCACGGTCAGCTTTTTTAATTCTGAGAAATCGTCGATTCCTACAATACTAAAAAATAGTACTGCACCGTATTTTCAACCTCGTTCATGTCTTTCATGGATAACATGTTGAAAAACTCTACCGGAAGCTTTGTTGCCCGCATCGCCACATGCTTGCAATACATGGTGTCTCTGAATTTATTGACCAGGACTCTTCCCATTGCTCTCATTACATCATCCAGTTCCTGCCCGTCGACCGTCCCTAACTTTTTCATTCCGGAAAGATCGAGTTTGTCATACTCTTTTCCATCGAATTGATATGTTTTTTCGAAATTTGCAATGAGTGGTAACTCTACCACTTTTTTCTGATTCTGGCCGCTGGTTGCGTCCATCTTTGCTTCTATCTTTGCTGATTCGTCCATTTTTCCTCTCCTTTTCCTATGAGTCTGTTGCTGTATCGCAACAGACTCGTGTGCTTATCTATTAGATATAGTTTTCGATATCCGCCGTCATATCTACCCCGGCAATCTTTACTCTTCCTTTCAGTTTATCGATGCAAGTAACCTCTTCTCCGTCGATAATGTCCTGGTAGTAAATTGTCTCTTTTACGATTGACGGTTCCCCGTATCCGTTTTTGTTCAACTTTCCATAGTTGATCTTTTTGGTCCAGCCTCGCATTGTAATGGTGCGGTTTACGATCTGCTTGTTTCCCGTCTCTGGGTCAATGAACTCCTGTGCACTTCGTGCGATGATCGGGTTCTCGTCGTGTGCCGCGAGTTCGAGCATCTGCTTTGAAGTGTTTGAGAACGGAATCTCTACTGTGATTGACTTATACTGTCCTACTGTTGGAGAATCAATCTCTCCTGCAAATCCTGCAAGGTTAAGTGTTGCGCTCATGTTCTCGAGCTCGATCAAATTAATGCTGTCAGTTACTCCGACCATTCTGTTTGCTGCGTCAGCAGTATTTGTGTAGAGGTTGAAGTTACTGGTTTTGTCTGGTATCATTCCCTGCTTCATTAATTGTTACCTCCATAAAAAGCTTTTTCTAAATCGCTTACATCCCATGCGAATTCTGCATCCATTTCTTTCTGTGACGGATAATCTGCATAATGAACGCGGAACTTCGAGTATCCTTCCTGAATCTGATCAATTGGATTATCACTCTCTCTAAATTCCATCTCTCCGCCTGCAAGATTGTCCGGAATCAGCTTTGACAATCCATAGTTATATTCATTTACAATTGACTTGATTGCAGCTGGTTTTGTATCCCGTCCGATCTGGTATGCATAATCTGTCTTAAATCGGTTTTCAAGATAGTTGCAAATGGCAACGCCCTTGATTGATTTTTGATTCTGTGCTGTCTCATCAGGGAATGCTGCGGTGTTCTCTCCGATTGTTTTCCACGCGTTTTGATATTTGTATGATACGATTCCGTACTGCATCAGATAATTTGCGCACTGCTTTTCTGTGTAAAGCTTTCTCTCTCCATCTTCTGTGCAGATTCCCTCGATCATTGCGTTTGTATTATCTGTGGATGTCGGGACTCCTACATTCTGCATCATTGCATACTGCATATGTGCCGAATACTCTGCAGACGCGTAAAGCGCGTTTCCTCCCATGATAACCTTTGGCCATGTGATTACTGTCTGGCGACCGAATACTCCTAACTTGTCCTTCGCGTCCTTTGCGTCCTGGATCTTCTTTGTGTTCTCACATTCAAGGTCTACCACTGCTGTCGCGTTTAATAAATCGCCGACCAGCTCTGCTTTTGCTTCTAAGGCTGTGGCTACTGCCGGTTCTCTTGAATACTTTGGTGCAGAAATAATCGCCGGTACAATGTTGTGCATCATATACACTTCATCGAGCACCTCGATTCCGCTTCGCTTCTCATTCTCGTCCATACCGCCGATGATATCGGTTGCTTTTACTCCATTCGGATTCAGCTTCGTATATGCGATCTTGATTGCAGTCTCTTTGCTCAGGCTTCCCGTTGATGTAACCGCAACATCCACATTTCCAGACGCGTCGAATGCGGCCACATAATCCTCGTTGACCTTAGCCTGCGTATCTCCAGAACTCTTAGTTACGATAATTGAGTCAAGCAAGATTCCCTCGTCCTTGATGTTTACGCTTCCTTTTTCAAGCGTATAGCTCTTCGACTCTACCGCTGTAATGTGTGCCGGATTACTCGGGTCTAACACATTGATCAAAACGATTGGTGCGACCTTATACTTTTTGAGTGACGCAAAATATGTATGGTACAGTGTGTAATCCGTGTTGCTACACTTTCCAAAGAGTTCCTGTGCATCTGCAAGACTTTCCATAATAATCGGCGTATTAACTGCCGACTGCGGGTCTTTCAACAGGTTGATCGGTGCTGTTCCGACTGCAGCCTGTGCTACTGATGCTTTTTCAATGACTTTCGCGGTGTTCGCCGTTCTTGTCGTTTTCATACCATATCTGTAATCTTTCACTTTGTGCCTCCTATTCTGCTAATTTCTCAGCAAAATTGTTGTATGTAATGTTTAAAAGAGTTCCCTCCTTGTGCGCAAGTCTTCTCTGCTCCGGTGCATCTTCCATTTTTACAAAGAGTTCCACTGCCGGTGTGTACATTCCTTTTACTTTCTCTTTGATTTCCTTTGGATCGTATGTGAAGATCTGGTTGCGTTTAACAACGCCCTTCACATCTGGTCCGATATACATGATCTGATTCATATCAACTCTACTATTCCTTTCATGTCGATTTCTGGCAATTTCCATTTCGTGATATAAGCCGATTCGTAAAAGTACGGATAGCAATCCGGATTAAAACGCTTGTGTATCTCAGGCTCTATCTCGTATTTGCCATCAATAATCCGCTTTTCTCTTAACTTCCTGTCAATGTAGTTCATCAGATTGGCAAGTTCCAGATCCCCAGTCTTGTTCTCATCGTCGTACAGATAAATGCTTATCAGCATCTGTATTTCTACGATCATTCTTTCGTCCTTATCGGTGTCTTCATCAGATAATGCAACGATGATATAGTTTTCCTGATCGTCTGGATCCGAATCATTTTTATACGGCTTGCCTTGCCTGTAAATGTGGAAGTCTTCCCATCTGGATCCGTCCAGATGTTTCAGTTCCATCTGCTTCAGTTCCTTCACAAGTGCTTTTTGCAATTCAATATCTGTCATGGTCTGCCTCTTAAAATAATCTGTTCAACTTCGTGTTCGATTCTTTTTTGGAGCATATTGTCCGACGCTTCGTGAAATTCTTTCATAGTTTCCTCATTTCTGACAATCTGCGGTATTGCTGGAGCGCTTTCTCCGATAAGCTTTGCTTTCGGGTCGTTGGTTTTACGTTTCAGCACAAGCGTGTTTCCACTTCTCGTTGATCTTACAAATGGCTTTGGGTCATTTTTAAGTTCCGTCCAGTCACTCGCCTTTTTAACTCTCGCTTTTATAAAGTTTGGGT
>OBLI01004247.1_pt1 | contig 10393 bp, 14 predicted proteins | sample 1519701 | NCBI WGS metagenome assembly OBLI01 (sample SAMEA3663005, study PRJEB22513) | pig gut metagenome | biome: pig gut; feature: pig-associated habitat; material: faeces | place: France | collected 2012 | reverse complement strand
AATAACAATTAAGTATAAAATTTTTCCTTTCCCTTTTTCCTATTGATTTTCCAACGACTTCCTAAAAAGTCGTTTTTCTTTTGGTAAAGAGGCAAAATTTTGCTATTTAATTAAAAAACACTTTTGGAGAAACATTAAAAACTTCTGAAAGTATAAATATCATTTTTAGACTCACGCGCTCTCGATTGTTTTCTACACGACTGACAAATTCCCTAGAACAATTTAATTTTTCTGCCAGCTCTTCTTGAGAGAGTTTTGCTTCCTTGCGTAATCTTTTTATCTCTGAAGATATTTTGTGATACATTACTTCATATTTTGACATATTTTTATTGTCTTGAATTATAATAATTTATACTATGAAGTAATACGTCACATTTTAAGGAGAAAAACATTGCATACTTTTAACCTGAAAACAAACGGATTTACACTGGCAGAAGTGCTTATTACACTAGGAATAATAGGCGTTGTTGCAGCTATGACAATACCAACATTAATAGCAAATATTAATGGGACAAAATACCGTTCACAATTCAAGAAAACACTATCAACTTTAAATCAAGCTGTAAAAATGAATGTTGCAAACCATGAGTTTGATTTTTCTAATGTTGAAAATTGCAAAAACAAAGACACTGATAACCCAGAAAACACAATGTCAATTTGCGCGATATTTAATGGCTCTTTGACAGGGAAATACGCATCAAATTACGATAAAATTTACACTAAAGATAGTAAAATGTATTTTAAAGATGTTTTTGACAAAGCGACATCTGATACTTTGATAAAAGATCAAGGAATTGAATTGTACATATTCACACTTAACGATGGAAGTATATTTGCTTTCCATTCACCTATTGCTGGTCAAAATGATAATATTGTTTGTACTAAAAATAATAAACCTGTTTCTGAATTAATGGCGGATGCCAGATTCCAAAAATATTGTGTCGGTTTCATTGATGTAAACGGAACATCTTTACCTAACAAAGAAAGTCGCTGTAGTGACGGCAAAAGCCATACAGTTGATATTGATGCAGAATGTGTTGTCCCAAACAAAGCAAACTATATGAACGATGTTTTTCCTGTAATAATGTATGATGCCACAGTTGCTCCAGCATCAGCCGCAGCACGATATGTATTAAATACAACTAAATAAAGATTTCACTATATAATACAAAGTGAACGCCGACTCATTTGAGTCGGCGTTCACTCTTATTTTCTATAAAAATTACATATCTTTTAAGAAAGATTCGTAATTTCTTGCAAGCAAGTGTGTTTTGACTTGATTTATCAAATCCAAAGCAACACCAACCATAATGATTAGTGATGTAGCACCAATACCTTGCAATGTTTCAATGTGCGTAAAATAACTTGCAAATGATGGAACTAATGCAATAATACCTAAGCCGATAGCTCCGATAAATGTTGTTTTAGATAAAATTTTATCCAAAGCTTCTGCTGTTGGTCTACCTGGTTTGATACCAGGAATTGATGAACCATATTTTTTCAAGTTATCAGCAATATCCTTCGGTTGCATATTTGGCATAATGGATGCATAGAAAAATGTCAACGCAACGATTAAACCTACATATAGTATATAATATACAATACCGTCAGGACTCAACCAATGATTTAAAGACAAAACAAAGTTTTTAACAGCTAAAGATTTGAAGTTTGCTTGTCCTACCAAAGCCAAAACTGTTGATGGGAACAACAAAATAGCAATAGCAAAGATGATAGGCATTACACCACCAGGATTCAATTTGAAAGGGATGAATGAATTCATACCACCATAAACTTTGTTACCAATTTGTCTTTTCGGATTAACAATGACAACTTTTCTTGTAGCTTCTTGCATGATTACAATCAAAATCATTGCAAGGAAAAAGATTGTTAATAACATCATCAATCCCAATTGCATTTGTGAGCTTGCTTTAACTAACTGTGCTGTTCTTGTTGCATAAATTGGGATACCTGATAAGATACCACAGAAGATTACCAAAGAACCACCGTTACCGATACCGTTTTCAGTGATAAGTTCAGAAATCCACATTACAAGAACTGCGCCTGCAGTCAATACACATATTGAACTTGCATAGAAAGCAATCGGATTCACTGACGGAATAATTGCCCCCGGCAAATGATGCAAGTACAACATAAAAATAAATGATTGGAAGATAGCTAAAACTACAGTAAAGATTCTTGTATACTGCGAAAGCTTTCTCCTACCTGCCTCGCCCTCTTCTTTTTGCAGTTTTTCCAGAGATGGAATAACTACAGAAACAAGTTGAACGATAATTGAAGATGTGATAAACGGTCCGATACCCAAAGCAAGGATTGAAACCTTACCTAACGCACCACCTGAAAACAAGTCCAAGAAACCAATGATATTATTACCTTGTGCAATATTTGAAAACACTTGGTTATTAATACCAAACAAAGGCATCTGAACTCCGAATCTCCATACGGCAATCATCAAGAAAGTAAAAAGGATTTTCTTTTTCAATCCTGATGCGTTCCACATAGACATCAAATCTTCAGTTGTAGGCATTTTTACACCTTGTTGTGCCATTATACTAACTCAACCTTTCCTCCGGCAGCTTCAATTTTTTCTTTAGCAGAAGGAGTTACGTATGCTGCCTTAACTGTAACTGCTGATTTAATTTCACCATTACCCAAAACTCTCAATCCAACGCAAGATGGGTGAATAGTTAAAACTTCTCTCAATGATTCTAATGAAATTTCTTTCAAACCTAAATCATCAAGTCTGCCAACATTAATTTGAGCATAATTAACTTTAGAGTATACTTGGAAACCTTTCAATTTAGGTAATCTTCTGTAAGCTGGCATTTGACCACCTTCAAAACCTCTTTTTGCAGAGTTTCCAGATCTTTGACCTTCACCATTGTGACCACGGCAAGAAGTTTTACCACGACCAGATGAACGACCACGTCCAACTCTTTTGATTTTAGATGTAGAACCTTCAGCAGGTTTTAAATCTTCTAATGTTATATTTGACATATTATTTTCCTCTTTCTTTGTAATTTATAATAATAAACTAAGTGTAATTATTTAACAATCTCCAACAAGTGAGATACTTTGTTTACCATACCCATGATTGTAGCAGATGCTGCGTGTTCTACAACTTGGTCTTTTTTAGTCAAACCTAAACCTCTTACAACTCTGCATTGTTTTTCTGATGAACCGATTAAACTTTTAACAAGTTTAATTTTAATCATTTCTGCTTTTTTATCTGTCATTGTTTTATTTCCTTATAATTAAATGTTCTCGTACTAGTTTAAAAGTTCAGCCATTGTCAAGCCACGTTTTTTAGCAACATCACTAAACGGAGTTAATGATTTCAAAGCTTCGATTGTAGCGCTAGCTGCGTTTAGAGGTGATTTTGAACCTAAAGATTTTGAAAGAATGTTTTCAATACCTGCAAGTTCCAATACTGAACGAACAGCACCACCTGCGATAATACCTGTACCTTCTGAAGCAGGTCTTAACATTACAGCACCAGCGCCAGATTTTCCTGTGATAGGGTGAGGAATAGTTGTTTTGAAAATAGGAACTGTAACAACATTTTTTCTACCATCAGCGATAGCTTTTTGGATAGCGATGATAACTTCTGAAGCTTTAGCACAACCGATACCAACTTGACCTTTTTGGTTACCAACGATAACGATAGCTCTGAAACTTAATTTTTTACCACCTTTAACAACTTTTGTTACACGGCTGATTTGAACAACTCTTTCAGTCCATTCTGATTGAGGTTTTTCTTCAGTAGTTTCAATTTTTTGTTTTCTTCCACGACCTCTTCTGCCTCTTGAAGGTTTTTCTTCAGCAGCTTCAACTGCAGGAGCTTCAGCTTTAACTTCTGATGCAGTTTCAGTTACATTTAATTCTTCATTGTTTTCCATTGATTTTACCTTTCTTCTAATTGTCTTTTCTAATTAGTAATAATTATCTCAGGTATTGGGTTTCCTGATATTTTGCAAATACGCCAAAATAAAGCTAATTAAAGCCTATGGAAATCGTATTTGAACTTTTAACTTCTGACAAGGAAGAATATATTATAAAAACTCCCATACGTCAAGGCTTTTGTAACGATGTGTGAATTAAGGAAGTTCGGAAGGCAAGAGGACAGGATGGCAGGCGAAATAATAGATGTGAAGATTTACACTACAATAGATAAATTACACGTCATTACAAGGAATGTTTAATATTAGAGACCCTGAAACACCGAGTAGGCACAGAATATTACATTTCGATTTTAGCTCAACTCATATTCTTCTCAGTTCAGGGTGACATAGACCTATATAAAAGCCTGCCCTCTAGCCTTCCTGACCTCTCTCCTATGTCTTTTCGGTCAATAAGTAATCAAGAGATTTTTTATAAAAAGACGCAAATTTATATGCATTGATGAGCGATACTTGATTATGTTTTCCACTTTCAACATTTGAAACATAAGACGTACTAAAATTTAACTCCCCTGCAACTTTTTCTTGCGAAAATCGATGTTTTAAGCGTTCATACTTTAAATTTAAGCCAAAAATGACCAACAAATCTTTATCGTCCATAGACTAAATTTATAATCTTGACTTTATGATTTCAATAGTCTATTATTCATGTTTATAATCTATAGACTATATATAAGGAGTAAAATATGAGCAAGGCTAAATCAGGTTTCACTTTGGCAGAAGTATTAATCACACTTGGAATAATTGGAGTTGTTGCAGCAATAACAATACCAATACTTATGACAAATTACAAAAAACATGTCATCGAAACTGAATTAAAGGAATTTTACTCAATCATGAACCAAGCTTTGAAGCTTTCAGAATACGACAACGAAGACATGGACGGATGGGAATGGTCTCACCGCACAGAAGTTAATGATTCAGGGGTTGTACAAAACCAATCTGATTACGAATGGTTTAAAAAATATCTCCAACCATACCTAAAATCAAGCACATTAAAAGATTCCTATCACCTATATTGTGTTTGGTATGACGGATTTGCCGTTGAGTTTATCAACGGTACAGGCATGTCATGCGGAATAAACGAAGGGGGTGGAGACTCTTTTCTACGATTTGTCTGCATGTTCTACCCAAAAGCCGGAACAATAAAAGATATCCAAGATTACAATGAAAAATCCAAAAAGTTGGTTTCAGGCAAGGATTATTTTGTCTTTCAAATCAATAAAGAAGGTACGGATAAAGGTTTTCGTCCATTCGATAGTAATGATTGCAGACCAACTACCGGCATGAGATATCTGCCATCTGCAGGATGTGCAAAGCTAATAAAAGACAATAACTGGAAATTTCCTCATAATTATCCGATAAAATTGTAATCTCTAACACATTAATTAAACATAAAGACTCCAGACTTTGTGATATTATTAATAATGAACATGGGGGAATTAATATGGGACAAACTTTAGTTGAAAAAATAATATCAAATCATTCAGGACATGATGTAAAGGCTGGTGAACTTGTAATCGCAAATGTTGATGTTTGTGCGGTTCAAGACGGTACAGGACCATTAACTGTTCAAGAATTCAAAAAACTTGGTAAAACAAGACTCAACAATCCGGAAAGAACGATATTATTTATTGACCATGCGTCTCCTAGCCCCAAAAAAGAATTATCAAACATGCACACGACACTAAGAGAATTTGCAAAAGAGTACGGAGCGGTTCTATCAGAGGTTGGTTCTGGAGTTTGTCACCAAAGACTTGTAGAGACTTTTGTAAACCCTACGGAGATATTAGTTGGAGCAGATTCTCACACTTGTACATCTGGCGCACTTGGCGCCTTCGCAACAGGCATGGGGTCAACTGATGTAGCTGTAGCAATGGCATTAGGCAAGACTTGGTTAAAAGTTCCCCAAACTTTTAAAATCGTTGTAAATGGGAAATTTCAAGAAGGAATCTGTTCAAAAGATTTGATGTTACACCTTATCGGAATGATTGGCGCTGATGGTGCAACATACAAGGCGTTAGAATTTTGTGGAGACACTATAGATAACATGTGTATGGCTGAACGCTTTACACTAGCTAATATGGCTGTTGAAGCTGGCGCGAAATGCGGATTATTTGTCCCTGACGATAAAACAAAAGAATATTTGGTTTCTCGTGGTAGAGGAGAAATGTACAAAGAAATTAAACCTGATAAAGATGCAATATATGAAAGAATTATTGAAATTGATGCATCAAAAATCGAGCACACCGTATCATGCCCACACACTGTTGATAACACTAAATTAGCAAAAGACTTAAACGATGTAAAAGTCAATCAAGTATATGTCGGCACATGTACAAATGGCAGAATTGAAGATATGCGAACTGTTGCTAAAATTCTAAAAGGGAAAAAGGTTCATGAAGGTGTAAGAATGTTAATTTGCCCTGCATCAAGAGATATTTATAAACAAGCATTACAAGAAGGCTTACTTGAAACATTTATTGATGCAAATGCGACAATCCTACCTCCTGGGTGTGGACCATGTGTTGGCATCCACGCAGGGATTTTGGCAGATAATGAGGTTTGCCTGACTACTCAAAACAGAAATTTTCAAGGCAGACTTGGTAACACGAAAGGATACATTTATTTAGCATCTCCTTACGTCGCTGCATACACTGCTTTGAATGGGTATATTAGCAATAAGTAGGGTTATGACAATTATCGCAACAAACTAGAGCAATCTTGAAAAAAGCTTGTTCTCCGAATTTCTAACCATCAGTTTTATTAACATTTGTAACAAATAAACCCTTGTTTGAAATAATGACTTTTGAAAATACTTTATTAAAGTATAGAGAAAGCAAAGATGGAGATAGAGCAATGGTTGATGGTATTAATTTTAACAAAATCGGTCATATTGAAACTACAAAAGCTAACAGCATAAATAATATTAAAGCAAATGATACTAAAATCGGCAGTAGCTTTGGTTTTGGATTTGCAAATTCTCCTACAGGTGTTGGCGTTGAATGTGCAAGATTTGAAGGTTTAAATTCAAAATTCAACTTCGACTTACCTGCTTATGATAAAAATATCGCACAGTTTAGTCCAACAGATGAGGCGTTTAATAATATGAAACATCTAGATGCAATTTTGGATAAACCTGAAAACGCGTATTGTGAAGTTTAAAAAGGATGGAATTTAGTAAATAAAAAGAGCCTGACAAATATAATATTGTCAGACTCTTTCTTAATTGTTTAGAACCAATAGAAAACTACTGAGCAGCGTATACACTAACTTGTTTTCTATCACGTCTGTGTGGTTCAAATTTAACTGTACCATCAATCAATGCAAATAATGTATCATCTGAACCGATACCTACATTATTTCCTGGGTGAATTTTTGTTCCTCTTTGACGAACAAGGATGTTACCAGCTTTAACAGCTTCACCGCCGAATTTCTTAACGCCTAAGCGCTTAGCTTCGGAGTCACGGCCGTTACGGGTAGACCCCATACCTTTCTTATGTGCCATTTTTATTTCTCCTTTGTTGTATTACTCACTACGCTTTTCCTAATATTAGCTTAGGAATTATTCAGCAGCTGCCTCTGTTGCAGCAGATTTTTTAGCTGAAGTTCTGATTTTTGAAATCATAACTCTAGTAAAGCCTTGTCTGTGACCTTGTTTTTTTCTGTAACCTTTTTTAGGTCTTTGTTTGTAAACGATAACTTTTTTAGCTTTGTCATGTAACATGATTTTACCTTCTACAGAAGCTCCTGCTACATAAGGTTGACCAACTTTTGATTTTTTGCCGTTTACAATCATAACGATTTTGTCAAAAACTACTTTAGAATCTTTTTCACCTTCTAGTAATTCGATATCAACGTAACGACCTTCTTCTAGTTGATACTGTTTTCCGCCTGTTTCGACTATTGCGTACATGTTTTCTTCCTTTCATTTTGGGTTTCGTAACCTGTTTATACGGTTTTATAGACGATTGACCCGAGTATTCACGTAAACTCATTATCACCCAGTCCTAAATTGTTGTCAAGCAGTTTTAATATTTATTAACGTTGTTGTTCAGTGAATTTGTTTGGGGTATCATTGATTTATGATGTTTAGTAGGGAAGATTTGATAGAGGGAACAGGTGCAACTGTATTAAAATGCACTGATATTGACGATAATGCGTCTTTTAATATTTCAACAGATACAAGAACTATTCAAAAAGGTGATATTTATTTGCCATTAAAAGGTGAAACCTTTGATGGCGAGAATTTTATTGATAAAGCACTAGAATCAGGTGCTGTCGGATATTTTACAACAGGTGATAAAATTTTTAACAAAGCTAATTTTGCATTAAAAGTGCCTGATACAAAAGAAGCGTATTTAAACCTTGCAAAATTATACAGAAACAGAATTAATCCGATAACTGTTGCTATCACCGGAAGTTCGGGAAAAACAACAACAAAAGAAATGGTCTATTCTGTTTTGTCTCAAAAATTCAAGACTCAAAAAACTTTTTCTAACCACAATAATGAAGTAGGTTTTTGTCAAACGGTTTTAGGGATGACAAAGGATACAGAGGCATTAATCGTAGAAATGGGTATGAGGGGACTAGGCGAAATTGAACTAATTTCAACCCATTTGGAACCTGATTACGCAATTATCACAAACTCAGGCTCTGCTCATGTCGGCAGACTCGGTAGCCTTGATAACATTGCAATTGCAAAATGTGAGATTACGTCAGGTTTAAAACAAAATGGAACATTTATTGCTTTAAACCAAGATATTATTAAAAAACACGTCAATTTTGGCGGTGAAAAAATTTATTACTCAATTGAAGATGTTAATATTTTGGACTCATCAAAATCTTACTCTAAATTTGAATATAAAGGTAATATTTATAAACTTAATGTTGAAGGTGAATATAATATAGAAAACTCACTTTCAGCTATAGAAGTAGGGCTAAAAATCGGAATGACACCAAATGAAATAGCTAAAGGGTTAGGAGCTTATCATCCGATTGAAAAGCGCTGGGAAGAAGAAATTATTGGCGGATTTAAGTTTATAAATGACAGTTACAACGCTAATCCTGAATCAATGAAAGCATCGGTTAAAACTTTTGTTGATTTATATGAAAATCCTGTGGTTATTTTAGGCAATATGGGAGAACTTGGAGAAAATGAAATTGAATACCACAGGCAAGTTGGAGAATTTTTAGCAAAACAAAATAATAAAGTTAAGTATTTAACTGTCGGAACTTTAGCTGAAAAAATTGGCGAAGTTCTCTCTAATTACGGATTTTTCGTAAAAAGTTTTTATAATAATAAAGATGTTGCATGTTACATTCTTGAAAATTTGGATAAGAGTAATACAATATTTTTGAAGGCTTCACGTTCAATGAAGTTTGAGCAGATTTTAGAAGAGATTAAAAAGAGGGATATATAGATATGATAATGATTACCATAGCATTTTTGCTCGGAATGGTTTTGTGTATGCTTTTTGGCGTTCCATATATTGATATGTTGAAGAAAAAAATGATAGGTCAATATGTAAAAGAACTTGCGCCTGAAACTCACGCCAAAAAACAAGGTACACCAACTACTGGCGGAGTTTTTATCATCGTTGCAATCATTTTGGCATCCGTAACGACATTGTTATTGGCTCAAAAAATGACAACAACTGCATTGATAACTATTATAACCCTTGCATTTTATACATTTGCAGGATTTCAAGATGATTATATTAAAATAAAAGGTAAAGGGAATGATGGTTTAACACCACGTGGCAAGTTGTTAAGACAAATTGCTATTGCTCTATTACCGACATTATTTTTAATTACGACTAATCCTAGTGCCTGTACTTTTTCTATCGGAAGTCTTGTATTAGATTTGAAATGGTTTTATCCGTTATTTGCAATATTTATCATCACAGGTGCATCTAATGCCTACAATTTGACAGATGGACTTGACGGTTTGGCTGCAGGTTGCGGTGTTCCTGCATTTGTGGCTTGCGCTTTAATTTCAATGACACTTGGAGAAACTGAACTTGCGATAATTTCTGCAACCGTAGCCGGTGCATTATTAGGATTTTTAAAATTTAACAAACCTAAAGCTGAAGTATTTATGGGTGATACCGGTTCGTTAGCTATTGGTGGATTGCTTGGTACATTAGCAGTTTTGGGTAAGTTTGAATTTTTACTTATCTTTATCGGCGGAGTTTTTGTAATGGAAACTTTGTCTGTAATTATTCAGGTTACAAGTTTCAAAACTACAGGAAAAAGAGTTTTCAAAATGGCTCCGATTCACCATCATTTTGAACTTTTAGGTTGGAGTGAAAAAAAAGTTGTTATTTTATTTTCAATCGTATCATTGATATTATCAATCATTGCGATTGTCTTGTTTGAATTATTCAGCAAAGGAATTTTATAATGGGAATATT
>OBLI01004246.1_pt1 | contig 10394 bp, 14 predicted proteins | sample 1519701 | NCBI WGS metagenome assembly OBLI01 (sample SAMEA3663005, study PRJEB22513) | pig gut metagenome | biome: pig gut; feature: pig-associated habitat; material: faeces | place: France | collected 2012 | reverse complement strand
GATCAAAGTTATCTCATTTCTCTGATTTACCATAACATTCGCAGGCTTAATATCACAAAATACAATTTCTGGAAAGTTTTTTCGAATCCGATTCAGTTCTCTGACCATTGATTTCATAACGGAAATCCTTCTTAGCCTATCCAGCTTTCCTTCTGCAAGAAGCTGCCGTAAGGACCTTCCAGTTACATACTCCATCTGAATAGTCCAACACCCCTTTCTACCCCATAAAAACACGGAACAGAAAATCCCTGCAGCTTCTCTAACCAAAATGCTTCCCAAAGCAGCGACTCTCTGCTTCTTTTTTCAACTACAAAGCATCCTTCTTCTTCCTTCCAGATTCGATATACTTTTCCACTTCCACCTGCTCCTATACATACGTCTTTCATCGAATTTCAATTCTCACTCCCGCCATATTATCTGCTTCTTTCCTCTTCAATGCCTGACGCCTCATTTTGTTTAAATTTCCATATTGACAATACTCCCGAATCTCCTGCTTGGAAAACGGTCGATATGCTCCATCGGTCAGTAATAACACATCCATACTCTGATCCACTTCTCCCATATATCGATCAGCCCTGACCTTCGTCTGACTTCCCACACTCTGCCACAAAATGTGCTTTTCCTTTTCCGGTGCCATTCCACCATGCCGTCTACGTTCATATAAGGTATGATCCCTGGTGCGATACATTCCCTTTTCCTTCAACCAATAGACTCTGCTGTCTCCCACATTCACAATCAGATATTTCCTATCCAGCATAAAATACAAGGCAATGGTGGTTCCTGTCCGAATTCCGTTACTGCAACTCGCTCTATAAAGATAACGATTGGCTTTCTGAAGATACTGATCCATCTTATCTCCCATTTGCTTCATAGACAGGTCCTTTTGTAAGAAATCAGGTAAATTTGACCAGAAACCTCCCACTATATAATCAATGGTCTTTCTGCTCGCCACTTCTCCCTTTGCCACTCCGCCAACTCCATCACACACCATAGCCAATACAACCTGCTTTCCCTGAAAGATTCCTTGCTTAACCCAATAAGCATCCTGATTCGCCCTTCCGGCACATCCTGCATCTATCATATACTCCAACTTGATCACTATATACTCCCCCTTCTCTTATCATTTCTCACAATGCTGAAATAGCTAAATATCCCACATAACCGATCAGTAAAAAAGGCGCGAAAGGAAGTGTGGTATTCTTTGAATATCCTCTCATCAATAACAGCCCAGAGCATCCCATAAGAATGAGAAAAGCCATCATTAAAATCCCCAGTATACGATCATACCCGGCAAAAAGCGCTGTCACCAACAAAAGCCAGATATCCCCAAGCCCTATGGTTTCCGGCCTAATCCTTCGACACAAAAAACATGCTCCCACTATAGCTCCTGCAAATAAAAAATCCCATATTCTTATCAACGATAAAATCTGTGCACCACGATATAACTTCCATATGTTGCAACAAAAACAGTATGATAATCCTATCCCCATGTAGATAAGAGGAATTCTCCTTTCACTCATGTCCTTGTAAGCAACTACACCAAGAAACAGCAATAAGAACATCTTTCGCCCCTCCATTCTTCCATTTATTTACAATTATATACATAAAATTCCATTTGTCAATCATTTTTTAATAAAATAAAAAGGAACACTCCTTTATATGAAGTGTCCCTTAAATACACTATAAACTTTTTATTTGCTTCGTTTTCTTAAAATCACAACAATCAGACCAATAATCAGAATGCACACTGGAATTCCAATTACAGACACAAAGGATACTGCCTGAACTGCTGCTGTCGTATAAGTAGCCGTATCATTGGATACCTCTTTGGCCTTAATAGAGATTTTTTCCTCCTGATCGGTCATGCCATTGACACAATTTGATACAAAATCAGAATTGGTTCCTGAAACATATTGATCAATTTCTTCCATCATCATACTTGGAGATCCAATTGCTACAACCTGAATCTCTCCATCATCGTTCATTGACTCTGCTGCTACTGAGAATGGTCCATTGATATCGCCACTTTCTTTGTCCACTGTTTCACTTTCTAAATTCACCTTAGAATAAGCACCATCACTGGTAGATAACAGAGCGCTTGCATTTCCTGTTAATGTAAATCCCTTGCTGACCGGCATCAAAATATAAGATTTATTCTCTGCCAAAGCGCTGGTAATATCCGTGGCTTCTATGGTTGGAAGGAGATAGGTTGGATATCCCTGCATGTACATAGAGCCATCTGTCTCAACCACAATACCATCGTTGATACCAATTCCATAAGAATCCAGTATCGATTCAAAGTTCTTTAAAGTATCCGCATCTGTATTACATACATAGAAGAGCTTGCCGCCATTATTCAGGTATTTTTTTACTTTTTTCATATCCGCAGAGTTAATATCTGATGTTGGTCCATTAATCATCAAAATCTCACAATCTTCTGGTACTTTCGATTCCGTCAACAGATTTAGCTCTTTAAATTCATAATTGTCCCTTTCGATACTGCTCTGGAAAGAGGAATCAAGCTCCAATTCACCATGACCAGACAACAAATAAATAACTGGCGTATCATCTGATGTTACATAATTAATAGCAGAAGTCACAGATGGCTCCAGCGTAACTTCCGTACTGTAATTTCCGCTGTCATCCATAGATGTTCCAACAAAGTCATTTGGAGAAATATATTTTCCCTTTTCTCCGCAAACAACAATGATTCCACCCTCTTCTGCAGTTCCTGAAGAAACATATTTTTTTGCAAAGTTCGGATATAACTCCATATCGCGGAATTTGACCGAAACATGCTTGGAATTCTTTTTGTATTGATTTACAATTTTTAAATAACCATCATCTGTATTTTTTTTGCTGGATAAGAAATAGATTGTTACATCCTGATCCAGGTTCTTTACAATTTTTTTAGACTGTTCAGACAGTGTATATAGCTTATTATCTGTCACATCGTAGCTCCAGTCTGTTTTGGTGATCAGAACATTTGCCAATATTGCAATCATTATGACCAGAACAATAGAAGTGGCTGAGAATGCACCTAACGCTTTTTTTGTTTTTACTCCGACTGGAACTGTCTGGTTTTTTTCTTTTTTCTTTCTATTTTTAATTTTAAAATTCATATCCATCGTTCCTCCTTATTTCCATCTTCTACGCTCTAATATCTGTGTTCCAATAAACAAAGAAGCAACAATAAAAGATACATAATATACCACAGAAGATGCATTTAATACTCCGCTAATAAAATCGTTAAATCGATCTAGCAAAGAAAACCAGGATACGATATTGGAAATTCCATTGTCAAAAATTTCTGATTTCCACACATACATGCCCACTATAATCCCAATTGGAACAACTCCGGATATCAGTGCGATCCGAATATCCTTTGTCTCACTGTAAAACAGCCATGCCAGAAGGAGTACTAAAATCACCAAGAACACAACTGTGAAAATTCCACTTGATGGGAACATATCCGTAATATTTGGAAGAAGATACATGACAATAAAAATGGCAAAACTTAAGAGTGCTGCTACCATCTGATCTTCTGTCACACAGGAAATCAACAGTCCTATGGCCATCAGTCCTGCTCCAAATAAAAAGACTCCAAGAAAGCCTGATGCAGTCATCGGCCAGTTTACTTTTCCAAACAAGCTGAGCATTAATGGAAATAATGCAATCAAGAGCAAGGATATTACAAAGACTGTAAGAGATGCCAGATATTTTCCCACAATAATTTCCCATGTACGTACCGGTGCTGTAAATAAAAGCTGATCCGTTTTCTGCCGCTTTTCCTCAGAAATCAATTTCATTGTTAAAATTGGAATTGTGATCAAAAAGATGGTAGATACACTTCCCAATACATAATAGGAAAAATTGGTTGTTGCATTTAATACACAGTAGTATATATAATAAATCCCAATGGCTACCGTAAAAAAGGCAAGATAAATATATCCTATCATAGACTGAAAATAGCTTTTCAATTCTTTTAAATAAATCACTTTCATATTATTTCGCTTCCTCACTTTCTTTTCCTGTTAGTTGCAGGAAGACATCTTCTAAGGATTTTGTCTCCTGTTCCATATTCAGAACTGGTATTTTCTTTTCCGCAAAATAAAAGAACAGCTGATCTCTCATATCCTCTTCACTCTTCATTTCTGCTCTGATTCTCCATTGCTCTTCTTCCAGCTCTTCCATATCATAAGAAACAAAACATTTACATTCCTTTACTGCACTTTTTACTTTTTCCTGTTCTCCTTTTACTGTCAGCCAAATGACTTCTTTATTGGTAAACTGTTCCTCCAGTTCTTCTGCTGTACCTCTGGCAATTACCTTTCCTTGATCAATGATCACCACACTGTCACAGATCGCGCTGATTTCTGATAAAATGTGTGAGCTTAAAATAATCGTATGATCTTTTGCAAGATCTTTGATCAGTTTTCTCATTCTGATAATCTGATTTGGATCTAAACCTACGGTGGGCTCATCTAAAATCAATAGTTTCGGTTCTCCAAGAAGCGCCTGAGCCAATCCAACCCTCTGCTTATATCCTTTGGATAGATACTTGATCAAGCGGTTTTCGTATTCTTTTACTTCTACCAATTCCATAACCTGCTCTACCTGCTTCTTTCTTTCCGCTTTTTTCAGTTTTTTTAACTGCGCCACAAAATTCAGATATTCTTTTACCTTCATATCCATATACAGTGGTGGAATCTCTGGAAGATATCCAATGGATTTTTTCGTTTCTATAGGTTCTGTTAAAATATCATGTCCATTGATTTTAACTTCCCCACTGGTTGCAGACAGGTATCCGGTCATAATATTCATGGTGGTTGACTTTCCAGCACCATTTGGTCCAAGAAGTCCCATAATTTCCCCTTCTTTTACCGTTAAGTCAATGCCCTGAAGTGCTGTTTTATTTCCATATTTTTTTACTAAATTAGTAATCTGAATCATTGCAAACTCCCTTTCTTTTATTTCTGGGGTCTATTATATACTATAAATGCGAACACTTTGTGAACATTTCACAGACAATCAAAAAGAATCCTGTTTTGCAGGATTTTACGCCTTTCATAAAAAATACCCCTGCGTCCATTTAAGTGACCAGAGGTATTCTTACTTATTCTAATACTGTTCCACAATAATTACAGAATTTACTTTCCGCATCTATCATCTTCCCACAATTTGGGCATGGCTTCTTACCCTTTAACTGTTGAATTTCTTCCTCAATATTCTTAATATTATTCAGATGTGCTTCTATCTGATTAAAATCATCCAGATCTGCTTCTGATGGAACTTCTTTGGTAGACTCATATAAACGCTGTCCAATTCTTGCATAACAATCCTTTAATTCCTGTTCTTCTCTACGAAGCTCAGCCGTCTTCATCGTTAAATCTGCAACTTCTTTTGCCTTATCTGCTGCCTGCTTTCCGGCTGCAGACAAATTTTTTTGTAAATCATCAAAAAATGCCATACAAACTCCGTCCTTTCTGCTATATTTTATTACTTTTATTTTACCATATTTATCATATTTCATATACCTTTTGTTTTTTCACAACCAAAAGAAAAAGAGGTAGAAAAACTCTACCTCTAAAATAAACCTTTCAAAGCCTAAATACCTAAAATCTTCTTTACTTCTGCAAGCATCTGATCTTTCTCACATACGGTATCGTGAAGAACTGGAGCTGTACGAATCTCCTCAATTGCTTTTGGCACTGGAGTTCTAGAAATCTTACTTAATTCATCCACCAATTCAAAATCGGTCTTGCTGTCATATGCAGGATCAATGGCATTCATGACACTTCTTGTAAATTTATATGGACTTGCAGTAGACGCAATTACCGTTGGAGTACGATCATCAGTCTTTTCGATATACTGATAATATCCCTGAGCTGCTACTGCAGTATGCGTATCCATAACATAACCAATATCGTTATACATACGTTTAATTGCTTTTGCTGTATCCTCTTCTGTGGTATAGACGCCAACAAAGTCATTTAAATTTTTCTTCATCTCGTCTGTAATGGTATACTTACCATCTTCTGACAATGCCTTCATAAGCTCTGCGCATTTTTCTGCATCATCCCCTGCAATCTTATAAATCAGACGCTCTAAGTTGCTGGAAATCAGGATGTCCATAGATGGAGAAGAAGTTAAAATAAATTCTCTATTCTTATCATATGTACCCGTCTGGAAGAAATCAAATAGCACTTTATTCTCATTGGAAGCACAAATAAAAGTCTTAATTGGAATTCCCATCTGTTTTGCGTAATAAGCAGCCAAAATGTTACCAAAGTTTCCTGTAGGCACTACCACATTCATCGCTGTTCCTTTGGATACTACATTATTAGACACTAATTTTGCATAGGAGTATACATAATATACAATCTGAGGAACCAGACGTCCAATATTAATGGAATTTGCAGAAGAAAACTGATATCCAGCTGCATCCATCTCTTTTGCAAGTTCTACATCAGAGAACATCTTTTTCACACCTGTCTGTGCATCATCAAAGTTTCCTTTGATTCCAACAACATATGTATTATCTCCTTTTTGAGTTACCATCTGTTTTTCCTGGATCGGACTTACGCCATCTTTTGGATAAAATACGATAATCTTTGTTCCAGGAACATCTGCAAATCCCGCCAAAGCTGCTTTTCCAGTATCACCAGAAGTTGCTGTTAAAATAACGATTTCGTTCTTTACATTATTCTTCTTCGCTGCAGTTACAAGTAAATATGGAAGAATAGAAAGTGCCATATCCTTAAATGCAATCGTAGAACCATGGAATAATTGCATATGATAAGCCTCTCCAGCTTTAATAATCGGTACAATATCCGGTGTATCGAACTTATCATCGTATGCATGTTCAATACAGTACTTTAATTCTTCTTCTGTAAAGTCAGTAAAAAACTGCTTCATAACTGCATAGGCCGTTTCCTGATAGTTCATTCTTACCAACTCATCAATGCCAACATCCAGCTTTGGAATCTCAGTTGGTACAAAAAGTCCGCTATTATTGGCAAGTCCTTTTAAAATTGCCTGAGAAGCCGTTGCTGTTTCGTTATCATTTCTTGTACTTCTATAAATTAAGTCCATCTTATCCATCCTTTTCTATATTGTAATTTTTCTTCTGACTAAGTGCCACTATTATATCACAGCTTATTCTTTGCCGTCTATGCATTTTTCGCTGAATCTATCCACTATTTTTATAAATTTTTCGATTTCTTCAACAAATTTGTGCCTCTTTTCTAATTTTTTAACCACCATCTATGACGTTCTACCTCAGAAATCAATTCCTCCTTCGTTTTCTTCCTGTTTCTTTTTGGAGATTCCTCCAGTCATATGCTCAATATCGCCCTTTAAAAAGCTGGCTCTCTTTACTGCATCCTGACCAAATTTACTTCGGATAGCATCAATAGCCTTATCCATATTCTGCAGTTTCTCTTTCTCCTGATAATCAAATAATCCAAACTGATATCCGTCTTCCGTAATACCTGTGGCCCGCACCCCGATCAATCGCAGCGGCTCCTCCTGCCACATTTCTTCAAAGAGCTCTGCAGCCGCCTGATAGATATCATTGGTAATATCCGTAGCTCCCTTCAAAGTCTTCTGATGAGAATAGGTATGGAAGCCACTTGTCTTTAATTCCAGGCAAATGCAATTGGTCTTAACCCGATCCTGTCTCAATCTTGCAGCAACATTCTCTACCAACGATAAAATAATCTTTTTCCCCTCTGTCCAATCCGATACATCATGAGAAATCGTCGTACTATTCCCATATCCTTTATTGATGGGTGGTTCCTCCTCTACCCTGGAATCATCTATTCCATTGGCATAATTATGAATCATAATTCCATATTTATTCCCAACATGTAGCTTTAACAATTCCAGATCAAATTGTGCCAACTGTCCAATCGTAAAAATTCCAAGATTATATAGCTTCTTTCTTGTTGCACGTCCCACAAAGAACAGATTCTCTACCGGAAGCGGCCACATCTTCTTTGGTATCTCTTCATAAAATAAAGTATGAACCCGATCTGGCTTCTCAAAGTCGCTTGCCATCTTAGCCAAAAGCTTATTAGGAGCCACACCAATATTCACAGTAAAACCAAGCTTGCTTTTAATCTTATCCTTAAGCTCATAGGCTGTTTCCACAGGATCTCCAAATAATCTCATGGTCTCTGTCATATCAATAAAACATTCATCCACACTATACTTTTCTATCGTAGGGGAATATACCTCAAATTCTCTGCGCATAGCCTTTGAACATCGATCATACAAAGGATAGCAGGGAGGACACACAACCAACTCCGGACACTTTGCCAACGCATCACGAATAGGTTCCCCCGTTCTCACTCCAAATCTTTTGGCCGGTATCGATTTTGCCAGAACAATTCCATGCCTCTGCTTTTCATCTCCACCGATGATGGACGGAATCTCTCTTAAATCTACCGCATCTTTTTTTACCTGAGTTCGATAAACTGCCTCCCACGATAAGAATGCAGAATTCACGTCAATATGATAAATAATTCTGTCCTGCTTCATCTTTCTCCCTCCACCTTTATTTTACCAAACATATGTTCTCTCGTAAAGTAATTTTTTCCTTCTTAACCATTCTCTTATTATATTCCATTTTCTTTCCCAATGATAAAATTTTATAAAAATATGATAAGATTCTCTTTCATAGACAATTTCTATGATACAATAGATTTATAAAAATGAATGATTCAGAAAGGATTTTTGTATATGATTAGAATTACAGATATTCTCGGTAATTCCATGTGTTGCTGTAGCGGTGGCTGTCATAGTAGCGATTTTGTCAATATCATTCAATTCTCTAACGGGACTTCTATAAAAGTCAATCGTTGCTCATGCGGAAATGGATGCCACGGAAGTTTCCCCATCAACCGACTAAAAATTAACATGGAATTTGACGATATTCAGGATTTTTATCAACAATTTCCTTCTGCAGACAGCAGGAGAGAACAGGAGGTTCAGCATGATTGATTTTACCAATAAAAAAGTTTTTAAATTATCAAAAGCCAGTGACAAGGAGATACAGAAACATATCACACCTATGGTACAGCCAATGCTTGCAGATAATGAAAGCATTCTTCATGTCTATTCCTCTTTAAGGGATTTTATCGTATTTACTGACAAGCGGATCATATCTGTCAATGTACAAGGACTCGTAGGAGCAAAAAAGGATTTTACCTCTCTTCCTTACAACCGCATTCAAGCCTTTTCCATCGAAACGGCAGGAACTTTTGATATCGAATCCGAATTAGAACTTTATTTTAGCAGTCTTGGCATGATCACCTTCGAATTCAGCCGTGGAAGCAATGTGGCTGAAATTGCAAAACTCATTGCCAATGGTGCTTTATAATCAGAACGTTTGAAAAACAAAGACCTGAAAAAAATAAAAAGCCCTGTCGAAACAAGGCTTTTTCTATGGACCTGGCGGGAATCGAACCCGCGTCCGAAAACTCGTCCAGTAAGGCATCTCCCATTACAGTTCATGATTTTACATTCCCTCCACAGGACGCCCATGAACAGGCTGCCTGCTTTAGTAGCTTCATATTACTTAACCTGATGCAAAGCTTTACCAGATTAGTGTCCTACATGTTTTGATGCCTGGATTCCATACTGTAGGTGGTATGGAGCAGGCAGCTGCAAACTAGGCAGCGTACGCTAATTTATTATCTGCGTTTATATTTAAGTTTCGCACCGTAACGTGGTCCCTCCGAATGGCTTCCCGACCTTCAAAATCCCCGTCGAAACCAGTACAAGCCCTGATTGCTTCAAGATTTATTCTGGTCACAGATAACTCCTGCGTGATTTTTTATTATATATTACTTTTCTTTTTTTGTCAATGTTTTTTAGTCCTTTATCCAAAATTTTTTAATCCTTTATCCAAAATTTCTTACTTTAAAATCTCTTTGTGCTTCTCTCTTTTGATCTTTCTTGGCAATGTCCTGACGCTTATCGTACAGCTTCTTACCCTTAGCAAGGCCGATTTCCACCTTAACCAGGCTGCCCTTAAAATATACTCTCAATGGTACAATGGTATAACCTTTTACCTGTGCCCGACTTTCCATCTTATAGATCTCATTTTTATGCATGAGAAGTTTTTTCACCCGCAGAGGATCTTTGTTAAAAATATTCCCCTTTTCATAAGGATTGATATGCATCCGGTTAATAAACACTTCTCCATGATCAATACTGATAAATGCTTCCTTTATGCTGCACTGGCCAAGACGAAGAGACTTCACTTCTGTACCATGAAGCACAATGCCGGTTTCATAAGTTTCTTCTATAAAATAGTCATGTCTGGCCTTTTTGTTATTGGCGACCAGCTTTATTCCCTCTTTTTTTGCCATAGCTTCCCCTTTCTA
>OBLI01004244.1_pt1 | contig 10399 bp, 3 predicted proteins | sample 1519701 | NCBI WGS metagenome assembly OBLI01 (sample SAMEA3663005, study PRJEB22513) | pig gut metagenome | biome: pig gut; feature: pig-associated habitat; material: faeces | place: France | collected 2012 | reverse complement strand
TTGGCGTAGGATTCCGCTTTGGCTTCCACGTCCATGTCCTCCGTGATATTTACCTCGGAGAGGAAAGTATTGAGCCATTCTTCATCTTTGATGCCTTTGTTGCCGAGCGCAGTAATGAGTTCAGTTTTCTTTGCACTTAACTTTGATTTTTTCTCGTTTTGCGCGTTAATAGCTTTTAGGGCCTCAATCTCCGCTTTCAGAGCCTCAAACTCAGGCGTTGTTTTGTTTCCGTCTTTGTCTTTCGGGTCGTCTTTAGGAGGTTCGGATTCGGGATGGGCTTCTTTGTACTTTGCGAAGTCGGAGTTCTTCTTTCGTGCGTCACCTTCCACTTCGTTGAAAATCTCCATCATGTCGGTGACGAAGTCGGGCAGACCCGTATCTTCGTTCGCAAATTTCTTGACGAGGATTTCTGTCAGATTTGCGAGGGTTCTGTCAAACATGTGCTGGGTTTTCCGGCCTTTGTTTGTCAGTTCGGCGCGTAGGGCTTCTACGGCCTGTTCCTTGGTAAATTTCATAATTGTGTGAATAAATTAGAGTTTTGCGCAAAAATAACGGTGTTTATCCACATTGTTTTAATAATAAAGCGGTGAAATGTGATACTATATCACAAGTTTTGCTCATTATTATATAAGAAGCGGGAAGTTTGGGGTAATTTTGTGGTATATGGCAGAGCAAGTCAAGACACCGAGAATTATACGGCCACAAGCGGGCGGGCAGGAGATGTTCGTCAGCTCGTCTGCCGATGTCGTTTTCTTCGGGGGCAGTCTCGGTGGGGGGAAGACGGCCGGGGCAATTTTGGCAAGTGCAGAACCCGCCAAAGACCCGCTATATCGCGCCGTTTACTTCCGTAGAACTTTGGGTGAGCTAAAGGGCGCCGGCGGCGTTGTTGATGAGTTTGAGAATCTGTATGGCGATGCCGTAACCGTTACGAAGTCCGAAAATCCGCGAATAACATTCAAGGAGAGCGGTGCGTGGTTAGAGTGCCGACAGATAGCCGACGAAAACCCGAATAAAGTGCGTGAGACGTATAAAGGCTTGCAAGCCGATGCCATCTTCTTTGAGGAGCTAACGGGTTTCGCTTTCTACACAGTCAACTACCTTATGTCGCGTGCCCGTGGCAAAGCTAAATGGACGGGCAAGGTCAGAGCCACTACCAACCCGTCGAAACGCCACTGGGTACGTAAGTGGTGTGATTGGTATATTGGCCCCGACGGACAGGCGATAGAGGAACGCAGTGGCGTAGTGCGCTATTTCTATTTGGACGGCTCAACAGTAGATGATTTGGTGTGGGGTGATACAAAGGAAGAGGTATACGCGAAGTGCCGCAAGAGCATTGACAAAAAACTTAAAAGCCTTAAAGGGGCGTCCACATATCAAAATCTCATAAAGTCGTTTACTTTCATTAAGGGCAACCTCGCCGAGAACAAAGAACTTTTGAAAAATAACCCCGATTACGTCGGCAGCGTAAGCGGTGACGAGGGCGACGCTCTGCTAATCGGGTCATGGGATTACGACCCCTCCGAAGAGAACGAAGCTCCCATCATTGCATCCAAAGCCCGCTCCATCGCAGAGAACGACCCGTGCATGAACGGCGACAAATGGATAACCGCCGACTTGGCGGATGTCGGCAATGACAACACCATTATCCTCGCCTGGAACGGATTTCACATTATAGACCTCGCAATTATTCCGAAGTCTACGCCGAAAATGAACGCCAACGCAATAAAGCGCATGCAGATAAAACATAACGTAGGCGACAGCCATGTCATCTATGACGGACAGCGAGCCACATATATGAGCGACTATATCCCCGATGCGGTACCATATATATCTTCTTATAGACCGAGAGGGTTGTATAAGCTCAACTTTCAGCTATTGAAGGACGAGTGCTATATGCGCTTTGTTAATGCCGTCAACGAGGGCCGCATATCAATGGACGAGGAGGTCGCTAAGATGAACTACACCCACCAAAAAATCAAAGTACCAATCTCCGTGCTGACTGAATTTGCGGACGAGTGCTCCGTGGTGCGTTTCAACGAAATGGCAGGCGGCAAAAAGAGGCTGTGGACCAAAAAAGAGATGAACTCCAACCTCGGCCACGACGGTTCAATGGACTTGACGGACGCTTGCGCCATGAGGTATTTCCCATGCCTTGCGTGTGAATACGGCCAAGAGCTTGAATACGGCGTGCAGAAATACGAAGATGATGATTACGATATTTACGCGGAGACAGCCGACATTTATGATGAATCCGCGTGGTGCTGATATACAACTATGAGCAAATTAGAAAAGATAATAGAAGCAGCTAAAAAGCACAGCTATGATGTTCGTGTCCGCGATGTCGGCTACGCCACCCTTGTTGTCGGACTTGGCGACGAGGATTTGGCGCACAAGCTGATATTCGGCGATGACGGCAACGCTAAGACCTATAAGGAGCTTCCGCATATCAAATATCTTGTCAATCATCTCAAGGCCGAGGATTTAAAGCGCAAAGAATCCAAAGAGGCCGAGGATATAGCGAAGTTGATAGCGCAGAGCAAGGGCAAGAAGAAGAATGACGCGGACGGCTCTATGACCTTTGAGGAAAACCGAGAGGGCATTGAAACGCAGTTACGCGAGATTGTGGAGCTGAAAAAAGAGGCGATGAACCCGATGGGCGATGAACAAGGCGCCGACTTAAAAACACTTGCGTTGCTCCAAAAGACCGAGGCAGATTTGCGCGTGAAACTCAATGACAAGTTCGGTGCCGCCGAAAAAACTGCCGAGCAATATATTATTGTGCAGCCCAAGTACAATAGGATATGCCCGTACACCCGCCACGAGTGCTACGAAATGACAGAGGAATACGCGATGCGGCAATTTCATTTAATTAAAGACCCCGATTATAAAGAAGATAAAGAATGAACGAGAGCGTAAGACAATATATAGCCGAATTGCTCGCCGACCCCGATAAACTGTTGGCGACAACACCATATTATCGCCGAATAGACGCGAGCGGAGCGCAATATGACGTGTTTGGACGGACGGTTGAATCCGTCGGCACTAAGGTAAAAGCGACATTGCCGAGCGTCAAGCGCGTGCAAGTGCCTATTGGCGCGTTATTGCGCGAAGCTGACCCGTGGAGCCATTCTGTATTGACAGATGAAAACATTCCGTCTATTTACGTCAAGAATAGCGAGGGCGGTTATCTCAAAGTAGAGCAAAAACGCCTGCCTTTGCCCTACCAACAGAGTATCGCAAAGAAGCAGACATTGCACTTGTGCAACAATCCCATGAGCCATGTATTGCTCAACACTAACCCAACGGAGGCACAGAACAAGTATTTTATACGTGTCAAACAAGCGTGGGACGAGCGCAACATGGACGGCAAAAAGACCGAGGCCGTCTACACCCAAAAGAATGAGAGTTTTGTAGGTATGTTATTTTATCATGACTACAACGGCAAGATAAAATCGCGCATATTAAGATACTCTGACGGCTATAACATCATAACCCACAAAGACCAAAACGGCGAACACATCCTTGAATGTGTGTACTATTGCGTAGACGATGTAGAATACATTGATTGCTACGATGATACGTATATGTACCGCCTGACAAATGCGGGCGATATGGCTACAGACGCAGACGGCAGAGTTGTCAACAATGGCTGGCGATACGAAACGCCCGTTGAACATGGCTTTAGCGAAATACCTCTTGCCGTCAAGCGTGGCAAAGTGGCGTGGGACAACGTGCAGGATTTGATTGAGGTAGCAGAGCGTACATACAATACATTTATTGTTATCCAGAACCGCTACGGCTACGGCATGTTGTATGTCAAGGGTAAGATTAACCCGAAGGCTCAGAAAGTGAACGGCAGCTTTATTCTGAACGATACCTCGATGGACCCCAACGCCGATGCTAAGATGCTCACTCCGCCGTCGCCAGAAAACATGAAGGAGACGCTTGACCAGTTGGAGGAGCAGATTATGAAAGGAGCTGGCACCACGTTCATACTTCCCAAAGACATTAAGATGTCGGGTGACACGTCGGGTGTCGCCGTACAGCTCACACAAGAGCTTGACATTGAGACGGCATTGCAAGACGTTAATGAGTGGCAGAACTTCGCTAATAAGATGATGCGCTTGTTCAAAGAGGGCTTGGCGCGCGAACTTGTCAATTCGGGCGAAGAAGGATTTGAGAACGCCGTTACGGACTTTGAAAAGCTCAACATCCGCGCAAAGTTTGTTGTTTGGCGTCCCCAGAGCAACGAGGCGTACAACCAAATGCTGACAACACTGCACGGCGCAGGAGGTATTTCCAATCAGACATTGATTGAGAAGAACACCGAAAGCTGCCCCGATGAAATGGCCCGTGTGCAGAAAGAAAAAGAGGCCGAGATACAAGAGGCGTTGGACAAACAAGAGCGCACGTTACAGCTTACAAAAAAGTACGAAGAAAGAGAAACAACCGTAGTCAACGAATGACATCATGGTAAGAGAACCTTTGATATTAAAGACGGATAACGGAACGGACGTCGCCGCGCTTCTGTGGGAAGATAATGCCCCGATATTATGGGAGGACGGAACGGAGATAGCGCTTGAACGCCAAGACGGCGTTCCGTTCAAAGGCATTGAGATAACAGAATACTCGTTCAAGTCGCCACGAATGGGTATGCCGACTTTGACCGCCGAATTATACTGGCCCACGTGTCTTGATGATGAATGGACGGGCAAGGAATTTGTGGAACTTCGTGGCGAGAGATATTATCTCAGGCAGATACAATCCTCGGAAATATCTAACAACAACGTCATCAAGTACAAACACTCGCTGGAGTTCAAGTCCGAACGCGAGATACTTTCGCACGTGTATTTCTACGATGCCGTCCCGTCTGTCAATACGCTTGAAAGCACGGCCGGACATGACAAGCCTTGCACCAACTCAACCAATTTTAAGTTCTTTGGCACAATATACGAATACGCCGACCGCCTCAACTGCGCTTTCAGGTACGCGGGGATAGGTGATGCTATACTTCAGGCTAAGACGCATCTCACGGACGCGGACACGCCCGTTGGCGATGGTTATTGTGTTGTTGTTAGCGATACTGGCGATGGCGACTTGACGCAGTCACAGAATTTTGAATTTGAGGACCAATGGTTATGGGACGCGCTTTCGGAGGGCTTTGACAAGTTCAAAATCCCCTTTGTGTTCCACGGCAAAAAAATCGTGTTCAATGAGCAAGATAAAGTTGTCAGCCACGTATTTAAATATGGCTTTGACAATGAATTGCTGTCAATCAAAAAGAACAACGCCAACGCTAAGATAATCAACCGCATCACGTTCAAGGGTTCAAGCGAGAACATTCCGTATTACTACCCCAACACCACGGAATACGGCAATATCATCCTTGCGCAAATAGAGGGTGATGACAAGATACCCACCAATCTGTTTGAGCTTATAAACCCGTCCAGACTTGTCAAGTGGATGTCCGCAAGCGATGTCGCAAGGCTGAATGTTTATCGCATAACGGAGATTGAGTTTAGCAAATTAAGCTATAAGCGCGGCGATAAGTGGATTGCGATTGAGGAAAATCAATGGGTGACACTGGATTTCCCCACGGAGAACAACGGCTCGGTGTATTTCTCAACAACATTCACAACGCCTCAGCAGTGCGATATTGTCATTGACGGCATATATGGCAAGCTGTGGAAAATTGAGGATGCGCCCCCATCGGCTGACTTCACCGAAAGCGACAACCTTATCAAACGCGGCGTGTTTACACGCGTGAGCTTGACTAACGCCCAAGGCGAACAGTTTACGGGCAACTCTTTGATTGATAACGGTAAGCTCATAATCAACCGCCTCCCCGCTGGAGCATACACATTTATGTTCCGCTTAGACTGGGGAAATATTGAGGGCGAGGCGTTCTTTCGGTTAAGAGGAATTAAAACCGCCGTATCAGCCGCAGGATTATACTATTGGACTATAAATGACAAAAGGGTTAACAACCTTGAAGATATAGGCGTAAGATTCAATGGAACGCCCAATGACAGTATGCTTGGCGGTGGATTCAAGTGGACGGCGGGAACACGTATGCCGTTCCAAACCAATCTCATGCCGCCAAAGTATCGCACGACCAACGGCAAGGAAAGATACTATAATGCGCTGAACGACACATACGATAAGCCGAGCGGCGGCAAATATATATTCAAGAATCCGTACATAGACGGCGACCCAAACGAGTACATCTTCACGGATGACACTATCAAGCCCACGATTGAGGGCGTTAAGAACGCATCTGAACAACTATTTGGCGAGATAGCTGCCATCGCGTATGATTCCGATGACAACGATTCTCTGAAGGCCGAGGCGTCCGAAGATAAAGAAAAGAATGACGCCGCCAATTATGCGCACTCATTCTTCTATATCAAGCTGAACAAGTTTGACGGCCCGTTTGGATTCAATCTCTTTGATGCGGCCTCACAGACCGACCCTATGACAATACAGATGACTTCGGGGCCGTGTGATGGCTGTAAATTCAAGATACAAGTTGCCGTTGTCAAGGACGGCGACATTGAAGTGTGGCGCAACCCCGTACAAGTCAAGGAGGCCGACGGCGATATTGTGGACGGCTCTTATTCCGCTAAAATAGACGTGGACAATCCGCAGCCTTTTCAACAGAACAGCAAAGAGAACTCAATATGGCTGTGCGTCCAAAAAGATGCAGAGACGTTCGGCGTAATCATGCCTAACCGCTCGCATAACTATATGCCCGCAGTTGGCGACACGTTCAATATTATCAACATTGACTTGCCGCAAGGATATATTGACGCCGCCGAGGAACGCGGAATGTACGCGATGTTGGACTTCATGGAGAATAATAATGAAGAAAAGTTCAACTTTGACATCTCCGCGTCAAGGATATTCTTCGCCAACAATCCCGACTTATTGGATTCGCTTGATGAAAACTCGCGCATAAAGATTGAATATGACGGCAAGTTGTACGAGCAATACGTGTCCGAACTTGCCATTGATTGCAAGGACAACGAGGTATTGCCCGATGTCAAGATAACGCTTGCGGACACTCTAAGTCCAACTGGTAGCTTTGTTCAGGAAGTTATCGCACAAGCTGCGGACATATCCAAGGCCGTGACAAACAGACCGAGCCAAGGCGGCGGTGTTGCATTGGACGTCACGGATACTCGATACCTGCGCAGGGATATGGATGACCGCACGGAGCATCGCGTATCCTCGGGCACGGCTTTCGAGGTTGGCACTTTTGTCAGTGGCTCACAAGGCGCAATACTAAGCATTGACCCTGAAACGGGCAAGACGTTGCTCGAAGCCGACTACGTAAGGGCGCGAATGAAAGCGATTTATGAAAGCATTGAAGTCGCCAACGTGCGCTCCATCGGAGGCAAACAGACAATCTCGCCTGGCGGTAGCGTGAATATATCTTTTGTGGATGAACGCGAAAACTCCTACCGTTGCTATTTCAAACGCAAAGAGGATGACAAAGGCGCTGATTGCCGCTTTATTGTGGGCGATGACGCATATTGTCAATCCTTCAATGTGTCAAACGGCACAACGCAGACCGCTACGGATAAATTCTATTGGCGTGCTGTTACGGCGGTGTCTAATGACGGCTCTTATATCGAGCTGTCCAAAACTGACTGCGCAACGGATTCAGCCGCTCCCGAAATAGGCGATGTTATCTGTCAGTTAGGCTCGGATGATGTTTCCCGCCAATCCGCGATAATATTGTCTACAGTGGATGAAAATTCCCCTAATATCACGCTGTATGACGGCATCACCAACTTCACGCTAAATGGCAAAGAAGTTGTGGATATGGGCGTGGATGAAACCACGGGAAAAGCGTATTTCCACGTCTACGGCAACGCTTATATCGGCGATAAGGACGGCAATAGCTATCTGAAATATGACAACTTACTGAAAGAACTTATTGTCAAGGCGAAGTTGACCGTGGATTCCACCGTAGGCGACGATGTATTGGCCGATTACATCAAGAAAGTATCGCCGCCCGTGGAGCAGGAGGATATTGAGGGTTTTGTCAATAATATTGTCAATCCTAAAATAGAGGGCTTACAAAATCAGATTGACGGCGTTATTGAAACGTGGTTTGGCGGTGTCGCGCCTACGATGGCAAATTATCCTGCATCGGAGTGGGGCACGGACAATCTGAAAATCGCACACCTCGGCGATTTATACTATGACAATAGTACGGGTACGGCTTATAGGTTTTCTCAGGACGAACAAGGCGGCTATTTTTGGAATACAATCACGGATGACGCGATTGCAAAGGCACTTGCCGCCGCACAGAGAGCGCAGGATACCGCCGACCATAAGCGCAGAGTGTTCACCGCGCAGCCCACGGCTCAACAAGCCTATGACGTGGGCGACTTATGGGTGAACGCTACATACAAGCCTCCGTATAGCAACGACTTGTTGCGTTGCATCGTGCATAAAAATGCGGGCGAGGCGTTCAATATCGCACACTGGACGCTCGCGTCTAAATATACAGATGATACCCTCGCACAAGAGGCAAAAGCCGAAATCGCAGGATTTGAGTATCTGAAAGAGGCTATGGCCGACGGCATCACGCAGTTCAACGGTGGCCTGATGTTGTCCTCGCACATACGGCTCGGCGAGTGGAACGCGGATAAAACGGCGCTATCCCACGTCTATGCGGGCATGAACGGCATCTACCAAAATGGTCGCTCATTGGCTTCGTGGTGGGGCGGTGATATGGTGGATTTGTTCAATGAAAATGACGTCCGCATAACACCCGAACCCGCGAACGCGGCGCAAGCCCTTGTGCGCATGGACGGCTCCGCATACTTCTCACACGGCAACATCGGCTTCAAAAAAGACGGCAGCGGATGGCTCGGCAACGACAAAACGGGTATTAAATTCACGCCTGACGGCACGATGACCCTCGGTAGCGGTATCCAAGTCGGGGGCGCCGGGGATAGCACGGGAGTGCAACAGACTCTCGCAGATGTTCTCAACTTCAACGCGGGTCTTACAAAACTATTAAAGCCGTATGGGGCTGACAATCAACCTTTGAGTTGGTCTGAGGCCGCAGAGTCAGACGGTGCAGGTGGTATCAAAGCAAAGTCGCTACGAGCCGCTGTGACGTTTGCCTCGGTGGGAGATATTGTCGCTTACCAGAACGGCAACCTCAGTGGCGGCACAGGTGGCGGTGGGCTTGACATCACCGCGCTGGAGGACTACCTCACCACCAACGGCTATGCGACCCAGGCGTGGGTGTCTGCGCATTTCAACGACTACGTACTGACGAAGGCGGCTGTTGAGGCCGTGTTGACGGGTAACATCACGTCACACACGCACAGCCAATATCTCACCGCGCATCAGTCACTCGCCAATTACATGACGCGCGGGGAGATTAGCGACACGTATCAGGCCAAAAACGCGGCGCTGTCTTTTACCGCAGTATCGGGCTACGTGGCAGCGCGGTTCACCGACGCCGCGCTGGCCACGGCAGCGGCGCAGAATTACATTGAGCTTTGGAGCAAGGACGGGTGGTTCAATCTTCAGGCGGGCTATCTTCTCGCCCACGGCGCTGTCACTGCCCCTCAGTTCATCAGAACGGGCGGCACGGCGACACAGTTTCTCAAGGCCGACGGCAGCGTGGACGCCAACACGTACCTCACAACGGGTGCAGCCTCCGACACCTACCTACCGAAATTGGCCTATACCGCCGCGGACATACTGGCCAAGATTAAGACGGTGGACGGCGCTGGCAGCGGGTTGGACGCCGATATGTTGGACGGGGTGCAGGGTAAAGACTATGTGTACTACCCCGCATATAATTGTAAGAATGGCTGCCTTGTGCGTCTCAAACTGGAGCATAATCACGACTATATGTTGACTGTGCATATCCGAGGCAACTCTTATAATGCACTCCGACCCATTGACACATGGGTGCAGTTCTATTATTACAAAACCACAGGGGTGCTGATAGATACAGCAGCGCTCCACATCGGCTACAATTTCGGAAACATCAACGTGTTCTGTTATGACGGGCATATTTATCTGTGGCTCAAACAGAAGGACAACTATCAGTCCTTCTCGGTCTATGCGGAATGCACTAACGTATATTATGTCGGCAATCTTGTGGAGAACATCACCAATGCCGCAATGCCCACAGAGGGTGTGACGCGCCTCGTGACGATAACGCCAAAACAATCCGCGTTAACAACGGACAACGTGGCCTCTGCGACAAAATTAAAGACGGCCCGCACCATCAACGGCACGGCCTTTGACGGCACGGCGGCTATCACCACGGCCAAGTGGGGCACGGCCCGTAACCTCACCATCGGAAACACCGCCAAGAGCGTTGACGGCAGCAGTGCTATGGCATGGAGCCTTGCGGAGA
>OBLI01004243.1_pt1 | contig 10401 bp, 10 predicted proteins | sample 1519701 | NCBI WGS metagenome assembly OBLI01 (sample SAMEA3663005, study PRJEB22513) | pig gut metagenome | biome: pig gut; feature: pig-associated habitat; material: faeces | place: France | collected 2012 | reverse complement strand
CCCATGGTTTATTGGATGGTAAAGGGTCCCAATTTTCAACATTTTTCCATTCAACATGCACCCCATAAAAACGTTACCGGGCGGAACGGATAAATCCGTTCCCTACGAAAGGTACTCTACAAATTCCAATTTCCCCGATTACGGTACAAACAATTCTAAAAAGAGGCAAAAAATATGAAGTATCTCAAGCAATTATCCATTATTCTGGCCATTTCCTGCCTGGGGGAGCTGCTCTCCCTCTGGATTCCGGCACCCATTCCCGGGAGCATTTACGGCATTGTGCTGCTGTTTTTGGGGCTGGTGACCAAGGTGATTCCCATCCATGCGGTGAAAGAGACGGGGCATTTTCTGGTGGAGATCATGCCGGTGATGTTCATTCCCGCTGCTGCGGGGGTGCTGGAATCCTGGGAGCTGATCGCTTCCTCCTGGCTGCAATACGGCCTGCTGACCATCGTCACCACCGTGGCGGTGATGGGGGTGGCCGGACGGGTGACCCAGCTGTTTACCGGAAAGGGGGAGAAGAAGCATGGTTGAGTTGCTTTCACAATCGGTGTTTTTTGGTGCGGTGCTCAGTCTGGCGGCCTTTCAGGTGGGGCTGTACTGCAAGAAAAAATGGCACATTGCCCTGTTCAATCCATTGCTCGTTGCCTCGGCGCTGGTCATTGGCGTATTGGCTTATTTCAAAATTCCCTATGATGTGTATTATTCCGGGGCAAAATACATCAGCTACCTGCTCACCCCGGCCACGGTCTGCCTGGCCATCCCACTGTATGAGCAGCTGGAGCTATTGAAGAAAAACGCCCTGGCCATTCTGGCGGGGATTCTCTCCGGGGTGCTGACCTCGGTGACGTTGGTGCTGCTCTTTGCTGTGGTGTTCCATTTCAGTCATACGGAGTACGTCACTTTCCTGCCCAAATCCGTCACCACCGCCATCGGCATGGGGGTGTCGGAGCAGCTGGGGGGCAACGTGTCCATCACCGTGGCGGTGATCGTCATCACCGGCGTGCTGGGCAATATGCTGGCAGAGCCGGTGTGCCGTGTGCTTGCCATCACCAATCCCATCGCCAAGGGCGTCGGCATCGGCTCTGCCGCCCATGCCATTGGCACCGCCAAGGCCATGGAGCTGGGAGAGGTGGAGGGCGCCATGAGCGGACTCTCCATTGCCGTCTCCGGCATCCTCACCGTGGCGGCGGCAGCGGTGTTTGGAATGATTTATTGAGAGAGGAAACAAAAATGGCCTTTGAAAAAGCATATGATTTTTTGGCCCAGAGGGGTTACGGAGACCGGGTGCGGACCTTTTCCGTGTCCAGCGCCACGGTGGAGCTGGCGGCCAATGCCCTGGGGACGGAACCGGCAAGGATCGCCAAATCCCTGACCTTTGTGGATGGGGAGGGGGCCATCATGGTGGTGTGCGCCGGGGATATGAAAGTGAACAGCGGCAAATTCAAGCAGCGCTTTGGCGTGAAGGCAAAAATGCTCACTTTCGACCAGGTGCATCTTTTGATCGGCTATGATGTGGGCGGCGTGTGCCCCTTTGGGGTGAATCCGTCGGCCGCGGTTTATCTGGATGAATCCCTCAAGCGGTTTGAGCATGTGTATCCCGCCTGCGGCAGCGACAACAGCGCGGTGAAGCTGACGCCGGAGGAATTGGAGCAGCTTACCGGCGCCGCCTGGGTGGATGTGTGCGTTCCCATGGCCGGGGCTGCCGAAAGTGAAAAATAGCCTTGACCCCGGGGAAAAGGCTGGTATAATGGTTCTTATCCCGAAAAAAGAATGCTTGGAGGTATGGGAATGGCACGGAACAGAAAAAAGAAAAACAACCGGCCTTATCAGAATCAGGCCACCATCACCGTATATCTTGTGCTGCGGGCACTGGTGATTCTCACGCTGGTTCGCGGGGTGTTCCGAAGAGAATATCAGACCGTGTTTCTGTGCGCGCTGTCGCTGGTGCTGCTGGTGCTGCCCAGTATCATCTCCAAAAAGATGAAGATCGTGCTGCCCAGCACCTTGGAGATCATCATTCTATTGTTCGTGTATGCGGCGGAAATTTTGGGAGAAATCAACAGCTTCTATGTCCGGGTGCCCCATTGGGATACCATGCTCCACACCATCAACGGCTTCCTCTGCGCGGCCATCGGCTTCGCGTTGGTGGACATGATGAACCGGAACGACCGGTTTTCTTTTCAGCTGTCGCCGCTGTATCTGGCCATTGTGTCCTTCTGCTTCTCCATGACCGTGGGCGTGCTGTGGGAGTTCTTTGAATTCAGCGGCGACTACTTCCTGGGCATGGATATGCAAAAGGATACGGTGGTGAACGCCATCCATTCTGTGAACATGGACCCCACCCTCACCAATACGGTGGTCCACATCCGGGATATTGCGGATACCATCCTGGTCCACTCCGACGGCAGCCAGGAAGCTCTGGGCCTGGGCGGCTATCTGGACATCGGCATCATCGATACCATGAAGGATTTGTTTGTGAATTTCATCGGCGCGGTGGTGTTCTCCGTCATCGGCTATTTCTATGTGAAAGAAAAGGGCAAGGGCAAGGTGGCCCACCGGTTCATTCCCCAGGTGGAACGCAGCGAAAAACAGGAGCCCTGAGAGATAACCCAAAACGGATTGCCGACGGCAAATGGGTGTTTGTCAGCATGTGTTCGTAGGGAACGGATTCATCCGTTCCGTAACGTCAATTATCATCCTTGGTTCGTTGGATGGTAACGGGTTCCTGCCTTTTTCAGCATTTTTCCTTTCAACATACCTCGGATAATCGTTACGGAAGCGGAATGCATAAATGCATTCCCTACGAATCACCCCTGCAAATTTCAATTTCCCTGCCGCTTCTGGCAGGGATTTTTCTTGCAAAACGGCGGAGCTATGTTATAATGAATTAAAAAGAGAAAATTGCCAATAAGGGGGAAATCAAATGTATTTTGACAACAAAATCTGGATCGGCGACGACCAGGGAGAACGGGTATGCATCCTGCCTCAGATGGCCAACCGCCATGGCCTGATTGCAGGCGCCACCGGCACCGGCAAAACCATCACCTTAAAGGTTTTGGCGGAGAGCTTTTCCGATGCGGGGGTCCCCGTGTTCCTGGCGGATGTAAAGGGTGACCTTTCCGGCATGTGCCGCCCCGGGGCGGACAGCCAGGATATGCAGGAGCGGATTGCCCGGTTCGGCCTTGCCGACTGCGGCTTCCGGTACCAGGCCTATCCCAGCACCTTCTGGGATGTGTACGGCCAGATGGGAATCCCCCTGCGGACCACCGTTTCGGAAATGGGCCCCCTGCTGCTGGCAAAGCTGCTGGACCTGAACCCCACCCAGACGGATATCCTCACCATTGTGTTTAAAATCGCCGATGACGAGGGCTTGCTGCTCATCGACACCAAGGACTTAAAGTCCATGCTGCAATACGTGGCGGAGAACAACGCACAGTACTCCGCGGAGTACGGCAACATTGCCAAGGCCAGTATCAACGCCATCCTCCGGGGCGTGGTGGCATTGGAGGCCAAGGGGGGAGAGCAGTTCTTCGGCGAGCCCGCCCTGAACATTGCCGACTGGTTCCAGACGGAGTTTGGCCGGGGTATGATCAACATTCTGGATTGCCGCAGCCTGATGAACGATGCCTCCCTGTATACCACTTTCCTGCTGTGGATGCTCTCGGAGCTGTTCGAGGCCCTGCCGGAGGTGGGCGACCTGGACAAGCCCCGGATGGTCTTCTTCTTCGACGAGGCCCATCTGCTGTTCAAGGGCGTGTCCAAGGCGCTGCTGGAAAAGATCGAGCAGGTGGTGAAGCTGATTCGGTCCAAGGGCGTGAGCATTTTCTTCATCACCCAGAATCCCAAGGACATTCCCGATGGGGTGCTCAGCCAGCTGGGCAACAAGATTCAGCATGCCCTGCGGGCCTACACCCCCGCCGACGAGAAGGCGGTGAACGCGGCGGCCAAGTCTTTCCGTATCAACCCCGCCTTCAACACCAAGGAGGAACTGCTGAACCTGGGCACCGGCGAGGCGCTGATCTCCGTGCTGGATGAACAGGGCATCCCCACCATGGTGCAAAAATGCCGGATCCTGCCGCCCCAGAGCCTGATGGGCGCCATCGACGATGAGGAGAAGAAAAAGGCCTATTTGGTGAATAACCTCTATCTGCGCTATCAGAATATGGTGGACCGGGATTCTGCCTATGAATTCCTGACCCGGAGGAATGAGCAGCTGGCTGCCGAAATGAAAGAGGAGCTCCGCCGTCAGGCTCAGGAAAAAGAGGCGGAAAAGCAGCGCATTCAGGCGGAAAAGGAGGCCCAGCGCCAGGCAGAGCGGGAGGCCAAGGCGGCCCAGCGGGAGAAAGAGAAGCAGGAAAAGGCCTTCCGTTCCAGCGTCAAAAGCGTGGGCAATTCCATTGTGGGCACCGTTGGCCGGGAAGTGGGCAAGAACCTGGGCGGAAGCCTGGGCGGCAGCTTCGGCAAAAAACTGGGCGGCAACCTGGGCGCCTCCCTGGGCAGAAGCATTCTTGGAACTTTCTTGAAAGGATAATTTCAGCGGCCCGGGAGAAAATGCAGCAGGCGTGGCCCGTAACCACGCCTGCTGCATTTCATTTTTCATCTTCCGACTGTTACAAATTCGATATGCTTTTTGGCTCGTTTTCCGCAAACGGACGGATTGGAATTTGGCAGTATGTTGAATGGGACATCTTCCGGCGTGTGCGTAGGGAATGCATTTATGCATTCCGCGCGCGTATTGTTTCAAAATCGGTTGGATAAATGGTAAAACGCCAATAATATGTTCCCCCAAATGCCATTCAACGAACTGCGGTGATCATTGGGGGGTTCGGAACGGATAAATCCGTTCCCTACGCAAATTCCAACGTTTTACAATTCATCCTACTGCCACAAAAGGACGTTACCGAGGCGGAATGCATTCTCTGCGAAACATCTCGCCAAATTACAAATTACCGAGGGAGTACCGGTCGAGGGGCCCAGGAGTTGTGGGTTGACTGCCCAAGGTTCGTAACGAATTGGCCGCGGGGCCTCCCCGTCAGTTCTTTTTCGGAATTGTCCATGGCGGAATCCTCATCTCCTTACCGTCAATCATTTGGGAAAGCCCGGTATCGACCGTAAAACAGTATACAATCTTCCGAAGAAAAAGTCAAGAATCGGCAGAAACGTCGATTTACTGGAATAAAGTGCTTTTGTCCATGGCCTTTTGCGGCGAGATATGGTATACTGAATACAATCACAGCAGAGGGGGCGGTATTCATGCAGGTTACTTCCAGCCAAAAGGAGCGGAACCATCAACCCTTTGTGGAGGGGCGCTTTGCCGCTGCCTGCCGGGACCTCTTCCATCCAATTCTGATGGCCATGGCCCGGCAGACTCTGAAATTCCGCATCGTCCGGGACAATGATTACCAGCCCCTGCCGGACCGGCCCATTCTCTTCGCCCCCAATCATTACTGCGGCCTGGACATTACCATAGTCTGCAATGCCATCCATGGCAGAGCGGTGATTGTGGCCGGGAAGCAAAGCTTGTTCCCGGTGGACGAGTTCTTCCTGAGGGCCAACGGGGTGATCTTTGTGGACCGGCTGAACCGGGAGGATACCGCTGCCTGCAAGCGGGCCATGACGGCACAGCTTCGGGCGGGGAAGAATGTGATTCTCTTCCCCGAGGGCACCTCCAATGTGTCCGACGCGCTGCCCATGTATCCGATGAAGTGGGGCATTATCGATGTGGCCCAGCAGACCGGCGCCCAGATCATCCCCGTGATTCTGCGCTACGACAAGCTGACCTCGGAATGCCATGTGCGCTTTGCTGCCCCCATGACGGCGGAGCATATGACCAAGGCAGAGGGCATCGAAGCTCTGCGGGACACCATGGCCACCCTCCGCTGGGAGAGCTTCGAGGCGAAAGGAATCCACAGCCGGCGGGAGCTGGATATCGCCGAAGAGCTGCGGCAGAACATGGAGCTGCTTCTGAGCTACCGGCTGCTGGACTATGAAACGGAGAAACAGGTCGTATTCCGTCCGGCCCCTACCGAGGCGGAGGTTTTTGAACCCATCATCCGGGCCTATTCCAAAATGATGGGCGGCAAATAAAGGCAATCCCTCATTCCGAAAGAATGGGGGTTGTTTTTTTGCCCCGGAGGATGTGAATATTTTTTGATCGTAATGAATAAATATACATATGAAAACTGAATACAGATTTTGAATATCCGTGTATACCATGGGATTTTGCATATTTTTGTGATTGTTTCATAGAAAAACTGGGGGATGTCCGGGAAGATGTTGTATGATAATGCAGTTGACAATGAATATTATACGTGGTATAATCCCATCATCAAAGAAAAGCAGCCACAAGCTGTATAATCATTTAAAAAGGAGATATGCACCATGAAAAAGTTTCTTGCTCTGGTTCTCACTCTGGCCATGCTGTCCAGCCTCTTCGTGATGGTCGGCAGTGCAGAGGAAACGAAAGAAATCACCACCATTAATCCCGGTGTGCTCACCGTGGCCACCAGCCCCGACTTCGCTCCCTACGAGTTCTACTCCCTGGATGAAGAGGGCAACCCCACCCTGGCTGGCTTCGATATGGCCCTGGCCCAGTACATCGCCGACTACCTGGGCCTGGAGCTGGAGGTCATCCCCATGGACTTTGACGGAACCCTGATGGAGCTGGCCGCCAAGAATGTGGACTGCGCCATGGCCGGTTACTCCCCTGACCCCGCCCGGGAAGAGAAGATGGACTTCTCCGACATTTACTACACCGGCGGCCAGTCCTTTGTCACCGTGAAGGACAAGGCTGACCTGTTCACCTCTCTGGAGGATACCAACAATGCCGACTATCAGATCGGCGCCCAGCTGGGTTCCATTCAGGTGAAGCTGGCCCAGGAGAACTCTCCCGAGGCAGACATTGTGGAGCTGAGCAAGGTCACCGACATCATTGCCGAGCTGCTGGCCGGTCACCTGGACGGCGCTTACATCGAAACCGCCGTGGCTGAGAGCTACGCCAAGAACTACCCCGAGCTGGCGGTGGTCCTGCCCGTTCCCTACGACCAGGAAGGCAGCGTTGTGGGCGTGTACAAGGGGAACGAAGCCCTGCTTGCCGGCATCAACGAGGCCATTGCCGCCGCCCTGGAAGACGGCAGCATGGACGCTTTCGTGGCGGAAGCCAACGAGCTGGCCTCCGGTGAGGTCTACGAAGGCCTGCTGGAAGACAAGGACGAGAAGTAATTCCTGTGAATGAAATGATTTCCCCGGAAGAAGCCCTTCCGGGGAAATCTCGATTTTATAAAGAAAAGGAGCTGGTATTTTTTGCTTTCCATCAGCGGTTTTCAAAAGGCCTTTGAGTATATCGATCTCATCAAGCAGGGCATGATCTGCACCCTGTCCCTGTCCGCCCTCACGGTGCTGTTTGGCTTTATTCTGGCGCTGTTTCTTGCCATCTGCCGCCTGTCCAATATCAAAATCGCCAAATTCTTTGCCACGGTTTATGTGGAGGTGCTCCGGGCCACGCCCTTGCTGGTGCAGCTGTTTATTGTGTATAATGTGCTGCTGGCGGGAGTGTCCCTGCCCAAGTTCCGCATGTTCGGCTTCATCCGGTTTGAGCGGTTCCTCCCCGGCGTCATTGCCCTGTCCCTAAACTCCGGTGCCTACCTCAGCGAGATCATCCGCTCCGGCATCCAGAGCATTGACGGCGGCCAGACCGAGGCGGCCCGGAGCCTGGGCATGACCCAGTGGCAGAATATGAAGCTCATTGTGCTGCCCCAGGCCATCAAGAACATCCTGCCCGCCATCGCCAATGAGTTCGTCACCATCATCAAGGAGTCCTCCATCTGCTATACCATCGGCGTGCAGGAGATCATGTACGGCGTGAACTCCATCAAGGGCGCCACCTTCTCCATCGGAGAGCCGCTGATCATTGCGGCGGTGGTGTACTTCTGCCTCACCTTCCCCACCAGCAAGATTATTGCCTATTTTGAAAGGAGAATGAGCCGTGGCGACCGGAGATAAGCTGATTCAGGTTCAGCATGTGAAAAAATACTATAACCACGGTGCCATCAAGGCCCTGGACGATGTGTCTGTGGACATCAACAAGGGGGATGTGATGGTGGTCATCGGCCCCTCCGGCTCCGGCAAGAGCACAATGCTGCGAAGTCTGAACCTTTTGGAGGTGCCCACCGACGGCAGCATTATCTTTGACGGGGTGGACATCACCCAGAAATACACCGTGGGCCCTGACGGAAAAAAGAAGAAGCTGGATATCAACATCCACCGGCAGAAGATGGGCATGGTGTTCCAGCATTTTAACCTCTTCCCCCACAAGACCATTTTGCAGAATATGACCATTGCCCCCCTCAAGGTAAAGGGTATGGACAAGCAGCAGGCGGAGCAGAAAGCGAGAGCGTTGCTTGCCAGAGTGGGCCTGGAGGACCGGGCGGATGCCTATCCCATCCAGCTTTCCGGCGGCCAGAAGCAGCGTGTTGCCATCGTTCGGGCGCTGATGATGGAGCCGGAGGTCATGCTCTTCGACGAGCCCACCTCCGCCCTGGACCCGGAGATGGTGGGCGAGGTGCTGGAAGTGATGAAGGAGCTGGCGGCCTCCGGCATGACCATGGTGGTGGTCACTCACGAAATGGGCTTTGCCCGGGAGGTGGGCAACCGGGTGCTGTTCATGGCGGACGGCAAGCTGCTGGAAGAGGGGACGCCCGAGCAGATTTTCGGAAATCCCCAAAACCCCCGGCTTCAGGACTTTTTGTCCAAGGTGCTGTAAATGGAAAAACAGTTTTTATATGATATCATCGAGGATAACGCTCCGTCCATCATTGCCCTGAGCGATCAAATCTGGGAGCTGTCCGAGCTGTCCATGGAGGAATACAGGAGCGCGGAATACTACTGCCAGCTTTTGGAGCGGGAGGGCTTCCAGGTGCAGCGGCAGCTCTGCGGCATCCCCACCGCCTTCTCCGGCCAGTTTGGCAGCGGCAGCCCCCGGATTGGCATCCTGGGGGAGTTCGATGCCCTTTCGGGATTGTCCCAGCAGGCGGGCTCCACCCAGAGGCAGTGCGTGACCGAGGGAGGCAACGGCCAGGGCTGCGGCCATAACCTGCTGGGCGCCGGTGCTTTCGGTGCTGCGCTGGCTATCAAAAAGGCTTTGGAAGCAGGGAAGCTCCAGGGCACCGTGATTTTCTACGGCTGTCCCGGAGAAGAGGGCTGCGCCGGTAAGACCTTTATGGCCCGAGATGGGATGTTCCGGGATTTGGATGCCGCCCTGACCTGGCACCCGGGGGACACCAACGAGATCAAGGTGGGGGCCTCCGCCGCTTGCATCCAGGTGGAGTACAGCTTCCAGGGGCTGGCGGCCCACGCGGCCAACGACCCCTACAACGGCCGCTCTGCCCTGGACGCGGTGGAGCTGATGCATGTGGGTGTCCAGTTCCTCCGGGAGCACATGCCCCCCAACAGCAGCATCCATTATTCCATCACCGATGGCGGCGGCGTGTCCCCCAATGTGGTGCAGGCAGGAGCCAAAACCATTTTCATGGTCCGGGGAGAGACCGTCCGCAAGGCCAAGGCGCTTTTGAAGCGGGTGGACAACATTGCCAAGGGTGCGGCGCTGATGACCGACACCCAGGTCACCTCTCGGCAGCTGGACGGCACCGCCTCCACAGTGGGCAATCAGGTGCTGGAGCAGGTGATGTATGAAAATCTGAACCAGGCGCCCATCCCCGTCTACACCGAAGCGGAGCGGACCTACGCCCATGCGCTGCGGCAGACCTTCCAGCCGGAGCTGCCCGGAGAGCTGACCAAAACCAACCCCAGCGTCCGCAGCTTTGTCCTCCGGGAGACGGAAAACGGCCAGCGGGACATCAATGATTTTATCATGCCCTATGTGCCCTGCTGGAATTACAGCCCCGGCTCCACCGATGTGGGAGATGTGAGCTGGCTCACCCCCACCGCCCAGTTTACCACCGCCACCTGGGTCAGCGGCAGTCCCGGCCATTCCTGGCAGAATGTGTCCATCGGCCGCACCTCCATTGCCCACAAGGGAATGCTCCAGGCGGCAAAAATCCTGGCAGGCACTGCCTGGGATTTGATGACCAATCCCGCGCTGTTGGCCAAGGCGAGGGAAGAATTCGCAGTCTCCGCCGCCGAGGGCTACGACTGCCCCATCGGCCCGGAGGTCATCCCCGGCCCCCAGCAGTAAAAATTGGAAGTTGTAGAGATATTTCGTAGGGAACGGATTTATCCGTTCCGAAAGGTTCGATGATTACCGCAGTTCGTTGAGTGGTATTTTGGAGAACGTATGATTGGCGTTTTACCATTTATCCAACCGAGTTTGAAACAATAAGGGGAGTGGAACGGATAAATCCGTTCCCTACGAACACGCCGGAAGGCATCCCATTCAACATC
>OBLI01004241.1_pt1 | contig 10403 bp, 10 predicted proteins | sample 1519701 | NCBI WGS metagenome assembly OBLI01 (sample SAMEA3663005, study PRJEB22513) | pig gut metagenome | biome: pig gut; feature: pig-associated habitat; material: faeces | place: France | collected 2012 | reverse complement strand
AGAGAAAGAGTAAGAAACGCTTCACAATGCAGGATCGTTTTAGTGTAAAGAAATCCAAGGAGATGTTCCTTCTTTACCAAGCCCATTTCAACCCAAAGAACAACGTTGAACAGGCTATAAGATCTTGGAATGGCGGAATGAATTACAGTGTGAAACGTACTCAGGGCTATTACAAGAAGGTAATGGCAAAATTGAGAGGTTGATATTAAAGAAAGAGCCGTTCTGTCAATTTAATGACAGAACGGCTTTTATCTTTATGCATCTTTTAGCTGATTGTATGATTATCAAAATATGTCAGAATTGTTTCCTTATAACTTTCAGATACAGGGATGTAATTTTCACCTATATTCATACGGAAACGGTCAAGGCATTTCACCTTATTCATGTGGACAATATAGGAACGGTGTGAGCGCAGAAATTCCGGTTTGGGAAGAAAGTCCTCAAGAGTTTTCATATTCATCAGAGACATGATTTTATCCCCTTTCTCTGTGTAGATTCTCACATAGTCTTTCAGTCCTTCAATAAAGAGGATGTCGTCGAGGTCTATTCTCACTAATTTGTAATCGCTTTTTACGAAGATAAACCTGTCCTTGGCATAATTCTTGGCCTTTTCTGACTGAGTAAACCATTCGTAGGCTCTCTTAGCCACCTTTTGGAATGCATCGTAACTGATTGGTTTGAGAATATATCCCAAGGCTTCTACTTCGTAGCCATCTACGGCATATTGTGGGAATGCTGTAGTGAATACCACTTTGGTTTGTTTTGGTAATACCTTGGCAAATTCAAGACCACTAAGTTCAGGCATTTGAATGTCGAGGAATAGCAGATCAACAGGATTGTCACGCAGTGATTTAATGGCTTGAACCGCACTGCCGTAGGCACCTGACAATGTCAGGAATGGGGTTTTCTGGACATAACCAGACATCATCTCTAATGCCAAAGGTTCGTCATCGATGATTGCACAGTTTAGTGTCATAATACTTAATTAGATTTATTTGATTAATACTTAATTTTTTTTACTTGCTGGAAATAACTATTTCGGAAGTATAGGTTGTTTTGTCTTCCGATACGCCTTTTATCCATTTATATCGTCCGCTATAGGCCAGTTCAAGTCTTCTTGCCACTTGCTTCAGTCCTATACCATGTCCACTTTTATCGTTTTCAAGTTTGGGATAGTTGCTGTTTTTTATAAGGCATTTCACAGTATTGTTGCTGACAGATATTGAGATATGTATAAAACTGGGCTTTGTGGGACTTATCCCATGTTTAAAGGCATTCTCAACAAGGGATATGAATATCATTGGGGCGATCATGGTGTTGCAGTCCTTGGGAATGTCTGTGACGAAGTTAATATCTACATTGTTGGTCACCCTCAGTCGCATAAGACTGATGTAATTGCCAATGAATTCTATTTCGTCGTTTATGGAGATTTCAGACCGTTCATTTTCGTATAATATATGCCTCAATAGACTGCTAAGTTGTTCGATAGCCTTCTGTGCCCTTTCAGGCGAAAACGACGTGAGGGCATAGATGTTGTTAAGTGTGTTGAGCATAAAATGCGGTTTGATTTGCGAGCGAAGATTATTGAGTTCAGCTTTCGTTCTCTCTTTCTCCGCTTCCTGTCGTGCCACCTCCGACTTGTGCCAGTTTTCGGATAGTCGCAACATTGCACCCATTGCAGCAGCGAATGTCATATTGAATATGTCGCGAATGGAGAAGAACCATGCCTTGTGGTTTTCAACAAAGTCAACCGCATGCTTGTGGGGTGGGGGATCGTTGAATATTTGGTGCCCCCAGTCCATCCACAGGTGAAGAAAGATCAGAAAGACAACAAATGATATTATGTTTATGATATAGTAATGTGGATGGTTGCCATGGATATAATACCGTGGCACCAACCAGAAATAATTAATATAGAATACCACCATCAGCACGAAAGGCATCATGCTGAAGAACAAATATCGAAGCATGTCGATATTAGAAGAATGGTCGATAAACATCATAGGGGAGCAAAAGAATGCCAACCACCCAACAATATGTATTAATATGTATATCTTTCTGTTCATATCTTATTCGTATCTAAGTGCTTCAATGGGGTCGAGCTGTGCTGCTTTCTTGGCAGGATACCACCCAAAGAACACGCCGGTGAATGTACATACGGCGAAACTCATCACTATGGTCCATGGCTCAATGGATATTGGCCAGTGGGCAAAACTCTTAATGGCGTAGGATGCACCTATTCCCAGCATTACTCCAATGATACCTCCGGTGACGCTAAGCATGATGGCTTCGATGAGGAACTGATTGAGAATATCCACACCTCTTGCGCCAACACTCATTCTCAGACCGATTTCTCTTGTTCTTTCAGTGACGCTGACATACATGATGTTCATGATACCGATACCACCGACAATCAATGATATTCCTGCCACGCAACCGAGCAATATTGTGAGCATATCGGAGGTGGAAGTCATCATTGATGCAAGTTCCTCCTGCGAACGTATGTTGAAGTCGTCCTCGTCAGCAGGAGCTGTGTCGGTAGCATCCTTCAATTTGTGGTTACGCCTGAGAATTGCAGTAATCTGTTCGGTGGCCTTCTCGGTAACTCCTTCTGTAATAGCCGAACATTGAATGCCTCCGAGATAAGTCTGCGCAAGGATACGTTTCATCACCGAAGTGTAAGGAGCAAGAACGAGGTCGTCCTGGTCCATACCCATTGAGTTGTATCCCTTCTTTTTTAGCACACCGACGACACGGAATGGAATAGAGTTGAATCTCACAACCTTTCCTATTGGGTCGCTGCCGTCGGGGAAGAGGTTGTCAACCACAGTTTGTCCGAGGATGCACACCTTTGCACTGCTTTTGATGTCGTTGTCGGTGAACATCACTCCGTCTGACACGTTCAGTTGGCGAATGGTGAGATAATCGGGATTGACGCCATAAATGGTGGAAGGAGTATTCTCATTGCCATATATAAATTGTCCGCTTTTGGTGACAGTGGGACTGATGGCAGAGATATATGTACACTCATCTTTTATTGACTCATAATCAGTGAGTTTGAGCGTCTCCATCGAAGAGGCATCCTGACGCACACCTCCACGTCGGTCAGCACCCGGACCAATCATAATCATGTTAGATCCCATCTCGGCAATATTGGCCTGGATACTTAGTTTCGTACCCTGTCCAACGGCAAGCATCGTGATAACCGAGGCGATACCTATGATGATACCGAGAGCCGTGAGAAACGAGCGTGTCTTGTTGGCAGCTATTGCCCTTACCGCTATCTTAAACAAATTGGTATAATTCATATTACTTATTCATCAGTGTTTATAGGCAGTGCGGCAAGACCATCGGCAGCCGACTGTATGTTATTGTTTACCTCGTCGCTTATTACCTTGCCGTCGCGTAGCATGATATTGCGACTTGAATAGTTGGCGATGTCGGGGTTGTGGGTTACGAAGATTATGGTTCGTCCCTCGGCATGCAGTTTTTGGAACAATACGAGGATCTCAAACGAAGTTCTAGTGTCGAGATTACCTGTCGCCTCGTCGGCAAGTATTACTGCCGGATTGTTGACTAAGGCACGGGCTATCGCCACACGTTGCATCTGTCCTCCCGACATCTGGTTTGACTTGTGGTAGAGTCTGTCGCCCAACCCCACGGCTTGCAGCGACTCTATGGCTCTCTGGTGGCGTTCAGCTACCGACACATCAGAGTTGTACATCAGTGGCAGTTCTACGTTTTCCACACTTGTCGTCTTTGCCAGCAAGTTGTAGTTTTGGAAGATGAATCCAATCTTGCGGTTGCGCAGTACTGCTCGTTGTGACTTCGACATTGTTCTCACCGGCACGCCGTCGAGGATGTATTCACCGCTTGATGGAGTATCGAGGCAACCGAGTTGGTTGAGCAATGTTGACTTGCCAGAACCAGACTTACCCATGATGGTGACAAATTCACCCTCGTATATTTTGAACGACACTCCACGAAGGGCATGCACCTCCTCGTCGCCCACCATGAAGTTGCGTCGCACATTCTGCAGTTCTATTACTACTTTCTTTTCCATAGTAATCTCCTTCTTTATTTCTTCTTCTTTCCCGGAGGACCAGGAGCAAACGGACTGCGTTCGGTTTCGTTCTGTGCTGCTTCATCCTCGCCCTCTGGCATAATCTCCTTCAGTTCGGTGATGACCTGCACACCATTTGAAATACCCGAGATAATCTCAGTGTGAGAACCGTCGGATATACCGATTTGCACTGCGTGAGCCTTAAGCACATTTCCCTCAAGAGTCCACACCTTGTTCTTGCCATTGCAGTCCTGTATTTTGTATTTCTTACCGATAGTCTCAACAGTGGGAGTATATCTCAGTGCCTTGCTCGGCACACTGAGTACATTATTCTTTTCGGCAGTGAAAATAGTAACGTTGGCAGTAAGACCAGGTTTGAGTTTCAGGTCGGCATTTGGAGCGCTGATGACAACCTCGTAGGTTACTACATTATTAGTTGTAGTAGCCTCCTGTCTCACCTGTGTTACCACGCCTTCGAATGTATCGTTAGGGAATGCGTCAACAGTGAATTTTACGTTTTCTCCCTCTTTCACTTCACCAATATCTGCCTCGTCGATGTCGGCAATAACGCGCATGTCCTTAAGGTCTTTGGCAATTGAGAATAGTTCAGGGGTATTGAAACTTGCCGCCACTGTTTGTCCTTCCTCTACCGCTTTCGACAGAACGACACCGTCGATAGGGGAGGTGATAGTTGCATATCCGAGGTTGGTCTGAGCTTTGGTGAGCTGTTCTTTTTGCGAAACGACGGTCTGAAGAGCCTTGTCGTATGAGAGTTTAGCAGACTCATACTCGTCGGCGCTAACGAGTCCCTTGCTATATAGAGTCTTGTAGCGTTTGTAGTTGTCGGTCTCGTAATTTAACGAGCTCTGTGCACTTGCCAGGTTTGCCTTGGCAGTGTTGAGTTCACTTGTCAGGTTGGTTTTGTCGAGTTCGGCAATCACCTGTCCCTTCTTAACCACACTATTGTAATCAACATATATCCTGCTGACAATACCCGACACCTGTGTACCTACAGTAACCGATGTCACCGGTTCGATAGTACCAGTAGCTGTTACACCTATTTGTATATTAGCGGGTGCCGCCTTTTCAAACGAGAAGCTAATCTGCTTTTCCTCTTTGCCGCCTGAGAATAGCCCTACGATGATGGCAATAATGATTATGGCTCCAGCGGCCCACCATATTTTGCTGATCTTTTTCATATTTAGTAATTTACAATTAAATTATTCGATTATTCTGTTTATAAGTCGGCATTGGCATTGCCGTAGAAATTGAGCATTTGTATGTCAAGGATAGTCATATACTTGCTCTGCAATTTTTCTTGTTGGGCATTCAGTAGGTTGGTCTTGCCAGTCATCAGTTCTACGATATTCTTCAGTCCTAAGCTAAACTGTTCGCTGAGCAAGTCGTAACTAGCCTGTTGGCTTTCCACACTCACCAATGCCGAGCGGAATTTTTGTTGGTTGGTGGTAGCGTCAATCCAATACCCCTCAATAGTGCTCCACAGTTGTGTCTCGTTATTCTGCAGGTCGAGTTCAGCTTGTCTGCGTTGTAATGTTGCCTTGTTGACAGCGGTCTTGGTCTGTCGTCCGTCAAATATGGGCAAACTTAGAGACACGCCCACGCCAGCGTCGAAATTGGTCTTTATCTGCTGCCCCCAATCCCTGTCGCTCATAGAAGAAGAACTCGTACCGAGACTTCCGTTGACACCGATAGTAGGCATTTTCCCCGCCTTGGCGATAGCAATACTTAAATTGCTGCTCTTGATGGCAAGTTGTGCCGAGGCAATCTCGGGGCGAGTGGTGACGGCAGCCTGATAGATGTCGTTGAGGGCTGGGATAGCAGCAAGTGCTTTTTGGTCGTTGGTTTCAGCGATATCCTCAGGTATATAAATCTCGAAGCTCTCCACGTTGGTCAGTTCAAGCAATTGCTTTAGGTTTTTCTTGGCAGTAGCTATCTGACTCTGTGCATTTACGATATTATATTCGTCCTGCGCCCTCTGTGCAGTCAGTTGTGCGAGGTCGGCCTTCGACATTTCTCAGTCACCAAGAGTCCATGTGCCTCCCTTACCTGTCTGTGCCATTGCCGTCATCGACACTGCCAGTATCGATACGGCTAATAAATGTTTTATTCTCATAAATTATTGTTTTATCGTTGCAAAATTAGATATTTTATCGACAAGTTCCAAATAAAATAGATGTCTATTATATGGTTAACGTAGAAATAACAGATAAAAACCGATAAACGCCATAAATGATTAAGATTTTTTAATACCTAATAAATGTGATATTAAAAAGCTTGATAATCATAAAAATACCAATAAATGATTATTGCGTAATTCGAAAAAAAACACTAATTTTGCAGCGGAATTGTATAAACACCTGTAAGATATGAAGAATCATAAGGTATATGAGGCGGACGACAAAATGATATCACTTATCCGCGACAACTACAATGTGTTGCAGTCGCTTGGCTGCTTTGGTATTAATCTCGGTTTCGGCGACAAGACAGTCAATGAGACCTGTCGTGACAATGGTGTGGACACCTATACGTTCCTTGCTGTTGTCAACTACACCATCAACGGCTATTATAATGCCGATGATGCCGATCGTCTTTCCATTCCAACACTTCTCCATTATCTACAGGCATGCCACGTATATTATCTCGATTACCAGTTGCCTTCGATACGCTGCCAATTGCAGGAGTCTATTAATGAGGAAGACGGAGTGGGGCATCTCATAATGAAATTCTATGATGAATATTCTCGTGAGATACGCAAGCACATGAAGCATGAGGAAACCCTGCTTTTCCCCTATGTCGAGGCATTGCTTCGCGATGAGATGCCTGCAAACTATGACATCGAGACCTTCTCAAAGAAACACGGTCAGACAGACCAGAAGCTCAAGGAACTCAAGAACATAATCTTGAAATATCTTCCTGGCAATCCGCAACTCAACAATAAACTTACCGCCACACTCTATGGTATATATAATAATGAGGAATGGCTCAACTTGCATGCCTCGGTAGAGGATAATATCTTTGTTCCAGCCATTCGCAAACTTGAGATGCGACTACAAAAGAATTCAGTGACAAAGAGTATCACGTCAATGGTTTTCCCCAATCAGGGAGATATAAGTGAACAATTGTCTGACAGAGAAAAGGATGTTGTTGTGGCACTTGTACAAGGAATGTCGAATAAACAAATTGCCGAACATTTGTATATTTCGGTTAACACGGTGATAACACACCGTAGAAATATAGCCCGCAAACTTCAAATACACTCTTCCGCAGGACTGACCATATATGCCATCGTGAATGGACTGGTTGACATATCGTCAGTAAAACTATAAGGCTATAATGCTATAGGATTGAATTTAAGGTGATTATCCCATTGTGGTAATCGCCTTTTTATTTTTTTAAGAAAAGAATTTCTCAAATATTGACATAAGTTATTTGTTTTTTATTGTACCTTTGCAACCGCAAAAGTGAAAAGTATTAGAAAAGAACTTTAGATAAAACAAAAAAGGAAGTTGACCAAAATGGAAAACTTTTCCAATTTTGAAATTTAAAAAGTTTCCCGAAATGAACAACAATGCTTTAAAATAAATAATGGAAATTAAGAGCTTTACTATCACCAAGCGAGACGGTTCGAAGGATAAGTTTTCGCTGGACAAAATCATGAATGCCATAGTCAAGGCATTCGAATCAGTTGAAGTTAATGCCGATTTAGGCTTGATATCAAAGATAATCAGCCATCTCGACATTCACGAAGGCATCAAGGTGGAGGACATTCAGAATCAGGTGGAAGAAGCCCTGATGAAGGAAGGATTCTATCAGGTGGCAAAATCATTTATGCTCTATCGCCAGCGCCACACCGAGGATCGCGAGACAATGGAGAAGTTGAGGTTTTTGGCCGACTATTGTGAGGCTGCGAATGCCGCTACAGGATCAAAGTATGATGCCAATGCCAATGTGGAGCACAAGAATATAGCGACCCTAATAGGAGAGTTGCCTAAGTCAAACTTTATCCGTCTCAATCGTCGTCTTCTTACCGACCGTATCAAGAAGATGTACGGCAAGGAGACTTCCGAGAAGTATATTGACCTGCTGACCCACCATTTTATATATAAGAACGACGAGACGAGCCTTGCCAACTATTGTGCATCTATCACTATGTATCCTTGGCTCATTGGAGGCACTACATCCATAGGTGGCAATTCTACCGCCCCCACCAACCTCAAGTCCTTCTGTGGCGGTTTCGTAAACATGGTGTTCATGGTTTCGAGTATGCTCAGCGGTGCATGTGCCACCCCTGAGTTCCTTATGTATCTCAACTATTTCATTGGCAAGGAGTATGGCCAGGACTATTATAAGTCAGCCGACCGGGTTGTTGACCTGTCTTTGAAGCAACGCACTATAGACAAGGTAATCACCGACTGCTTCGAACAGATAGTATATTCAATCAATCAGCCTACCGGTGCCCGCAATTACCAGGCAGTATTTTGGAATATAGCTTATTATGACAAACCCTATTTTGAGAGTCTTTTCGGCAATTTCTATTTTCCAGATGGCACACAACCCGACTGGGAAGGCCTGTCATGGTTGCAGAAGCGATTCATGAAATGGTTTAATAAGGAGCGTACCAAGACTGTCCTCACATTCCCAGTTGAGACAATGGCATTGCTGAGCCAGGATGGTGATGTGATAGACAAGGAATGGGGCGACTTCACTGCCGAGATGTATAGTGAGGGTCATTCATTCTTTACGTATATGAGCGACAATGCCGATTCGCTCTCCAGTTGCTGTCGTCTTCGCAATGAGATTCAAGACAATGGCTTCAGTTACACTCTCGGAGCAGGAGGTGTATCTACCGGTTCCAAGAGTGTACTCACCGTAAATCTTAATCGTTGTATTCAGTATGCCATCAACAACAAGATCGACTATAAGGAGTATCTATCCGAGGTAATCGACCTCTGTCACAAGGTGCAGTTGGCATACAACGAGAATCTCAAGGAACTCCAGTCTCATGGAATGTTGCCGCTTTTCGACGCTGGCTATATCAACATGTCTCGCCAATATCTCACTATCGGAGTAAATGGACTTGTAGAGGCAGCGGAGTTTTGTGGTCTGAAGATATCCAATAATCCCGACTATCTAAAGTTTGTGCAAACCGTTCTCGGTCTTGTGGAGAAATACAACAAACTATATCGCACCAAGGACGTACTGTTCAACTGTGAGATGATTCCTGCCGAGAATGTTGGTGTAAAGCATGCAAAGTGGGATAGGGAAGACGGATACTTCGTACCCCGCGATTGCTACAACAGCTATTTCTATATAGTTGAGGACCCCAACACAGATGTCATAGAGAAGTTCAAGCTCCATGGTGCACCATATATTGAGCACCTCACAGGCGGTTCTGCCCTCCACATGAATCTTGAGGAGCACCTCTCCAAGCAGCAGTATCGCCAATTGCTCAAGGTGGCAGCCAAGGAAGGTTGTAATTATTTTACGTTCAACATTCCAAACACCATTTGCAACGACTGCGGAACCATCGACAAACGCTATCTCCATGAGTGCCCTCATTGTCATTCTAAGAATGTGGATTATATGACCCGCATTATAGGCTATCTAAAGCGAGTAAGCAATTTCTCCGAAGCTCGTCAACAGGAGGCAGGGCGCAGGCATTATGCGGTGATGGGGAATTGAAATATTGAAATATTGAAAAATTAAAGTTCTGTTATGCTGAAATATGTAAATACGGGGGTGGTCTTTCAGGAGATACCCGACGAGGTCACCCTCTCCATCAATTTGTCAAATTGTCCATGTCGTTGTCCCGGTTGCCATAGCCAATACCTCTGGGAGAATATCGGCACACCATTATCGGCAATGGAGCTTGACCGTCTCGTCAGGCAATATGCCGACGACATTACCTGTATCTGCTTTATGGGAGGTGATTCCGAACCAGAATATGTCAATACGCTTGCCCGTTTCCTGCGCAGGGAGTATCCCGAAATGAGGATAGGATGGTATAGCGGACGTGGTAAGTTGTCGCCAAAAGTAGAGAAAACCAATTTCGATTATGTAAAGCTTGGTCCTTATATTGCCGAGAGAGGTTGTCTAAAAGACCGCACCACCAATCAGCGTCTTTACAAGAAAGCTGCTGGTGACGACTTTACAGATATTACATATCGCTTTTGGACTTAATTGTTATTGATATATGTCAATAATATGACAAAATGCAATAAAAAAAGCCGCCAATAATTGTATAAGAACCCAAAATGGTTTAATTTTGCATCAGATTGTTTTAGGTTAGTTATTGGTTTTTAGTTTATTAGGTAAAAGA
>OBLI01004240.1_pt1 | contig 10406 bp, 12 predicted proteins | sample 1519701 | NCBI WGS metagenome assembly OBLI01 (sample SAMEA3663005, study PRJEB22513) | pig gut metagenome | biome: pig gut; feature: pig-associated habitat; material: faeces | place: France | collected 2012 | reverse complement strand
GAATGTCGGAACCGGTCTTGCCAAGCTGAATAAAAAAGTAGTGTTGATCGACACGGATATAGGACTGCGCAACCTGGATGTTGTCATGGGACTGGAAAACCGGATCGTATATAATCTGGTAGATGTTGTGGAAGGCAACTGCCGCATCAAACAGGCTCTGATCAAGGATAAAAAATATCCGTCTCTTTTCTTACTCCCATCGGCACAGACCAGAGATAAGACGAGCGTCAATCCGGAACAGATGAAAAAGCTCATTGATGATCTGAAACCGGATTTTGATTACATATTGCTGGATTGCCCGGCCGGAATTGAGCAGGGCTTCAAAAATGCAATCGCAGCCGCTGACCGTGCACTCGTTGTCACAACACCGGAGGTATCAGCGATCCGCGATGCAGACCGCATTATCGGTTTGCTGGAGGCGAATGAGATCAAAAAAACAGAACTGATCGTAAACCGTCTCCGCATGGATATGGTGAAACGCGGCGATATGATGTCCATTGAAGACGTGCAGGAGATCCTTGCAATCGATCTGATTGGTGCTGTACCTGATGACGAACAGATTGTAATATCTACCAATCAGGGCGAGCCGCTTGTCGGAACTGACTGTCTCGCCGGAAGAGCTTATATGAATATTTGTAATCGAATTCTTGGAGAAGATGTACCATTATTGGATCTGGATACAAAGAATGGTATTTTTTCAAAGATTGCAGGCATGTTTAAGAAGAATTAAGGAGATGACATACATGGGATTCATGGATATTTTTAAGAAAAAAGGATCCGGTGACGTTGCAAAAGATCGCTTAAAACTTCTTTTAGTTTCTGATCGGGCAGATTGTTCGCCGGATGTCATGATGGCTATCAAAAACGTTATCATTCAGGTCATTTCAAAATATATGGAAATTGACGCTGAAGGATTAGACATTCAAATCACCCAGACGGAATCTGAGACAAGCAATGGAACAGTTCCGGCATTATATGCAAACATTCCGATTAAGGACTTGAAGCATTCGTCTGGAAAATAAACGGAGTATTATGTTTCGAAGGTATTCTATTCGCAATTATAATTTTAAATTGATCATATATCTAATCGCATTGACGATCATCGGTATCCTGGTGATCGGAAGTGCCAAGCAGGATTTACAGATCAAGCAGATAATGGGGTTGATCCTCGGATTGGTTGGTATGACGATCATTTCTTTGATCGATTATAAGCTCATCCTGAAATTCGCATGGATCTTATATGCAGTTGATCTGATCGTATTGGTACTTGTCCTGACAAATGTCGGTGCTGCTCACAAAGGTGCAAAACGTTGGATTGAGATTCCGGGAATTGACATTTCCTTTCAACCGTCGGAATTGTCAAAAATTATCCTGATCTTGTTTTTTGCATTCTTTTTCCAGAAGTACAAAGAGCAGATCAATACATTAAAGATTCTGATCTTGTCCGCAATACTGGTAGGATTTCCGTTGGTTCTGGTATTAAAAGAACCGGATCTGTCAACTACAATTGTTACCGCATTAATTTTCGTCTCCCTCTTGTTTATTGCGGGATTAAGTTATAAAATAGTGATAGGTGGGCTGGCAGTAGCGATACCGGCATTTTTTGTCGTGCTGTATCTGGCATTGCAACCGGATAAATCTACCCTGCTGGGATACCAGAGCAGACGAATCCTCGCCTGGCGTTATCCGAAATTATACCCGGACGATGCGCTTCAGACGCAGAATTCGATGATGGCGATCGGTTCCGGACAATTGTGGGGCAAGGGCTTATACAACAACGATGTGACTTCTGTGAAAAATGGTAACTTCATTGCGGAGGCGCACACCGACTTTATTTTTGCCGTTGTCGGAGAAGAGATGGGATTTATCGGTACGGCAATTGTAGTGATTCTATTGCTGCTGATCGCATTGGAATGTCTGCGCATAGCAAAACACGCGCAGGACTTATCCGGAAAATTGATCTGCTGCGGGATCGGTTCGCTGATCGCCTTTCAATCATTTGTCAACATTTGCGTAGTTACCGGACTGTTTCCGAATACCGGAGTGCCGTTGCCTTTTGTCAGCTCCGGCTTGACATCGCTGGTTACAAACTTTGTAGGAATGGGAATTGTGTTAAATATTGGCTTACAGCCTAGAAAATATGGATCGGGGGATATGACATGAATATAGGTTTAATCGCGCATGACTCAAAGAAAAAACTGATGCAGAATTTCTGTATTGCTTATCGGGGAATTCTCAACAAAAATACATTATATGCAACCGGTACAACCGGACGCCTGATTGAAGAGGTTGCTAATTTAAGCATCCATAAATATCTGGCAGGTCCTTTGGGCGGAGATCAGCAGATGGGAGCTCAGATCGAAAACAATGAACTGGATCTTGTTATTTTTTTACGGGAGCCATTGTCACCAAAGTCGCATGAGCCGGATGTCAGCAACGTGGTGAGACTTTGCGACATGCATAACATTCCGTTGGCGACCAATCTGGCAACAGCAGAGCTGTTGATCCGTGCATTAGATAGAGGAGATCTTGACTGGCGTGAGATGTATAAGTAAGAAAAAGTCGATCATATTTGTGCTTTGCATGACATCCGCACTTCTATGCGGATGTGGGAAAAAGATTGAAATTTCAGACCCTTTTGAACTGACAAATTCAGCAACCAATATCACACCTCTTGAAGTGTCCGAATTTACCGGTTCTTCCGGCAATCTTCATTATTTTGCCGAGAATTTATGTGTGGCAGAGGATCAGCAGACGAAGTCGGATGCTGTGACCGATTCGGTGGCAGAAGCATTGGGTGTATTTCTGCCGGATCGCGGCGAGATCACATACCAGAAAAATCTCTATGAAAAGATCTATCCTGCCAGCACGACAAAGGTTCTGACCTGTTATATCGCCCTGACATACGGCAATTTAGATGATATTGTCACAGTCAGTGAGCATGCAGTTGACCAGCCGGGCGATTCCTCTGTATGTAATCTGCGGGCAGGAGATCAGATCAAACTGTCTGATCTGTTATATGGTCTTATGCTCAGAAGCGGTAATGACGCCGCGATTGCCATTGCAGAACATATCAGCGGAAGTGAAGAAAATTTTGCTGTTCTCATGAATGACACGGCAAAACAGTTAGGAGCTACCAATTCGCATTTTGTCAATCCAAATGGCTTACATGATGAAGATCATTATACCTGTGCATATGATCTGTATCTGATCTTCTCACAGGCGATCTTAAATGAACAGTTCCGGTCATATATTTCGACCAACAGTTTTACGTCCAACTATGTGGATGCATCCGGCAATGAGGCGAGTCAGACCTGGTCCAATACCAATAAGTATCTGACCGGGGAAGTCAGTGTACCGGACGGGATCACAGTGGTAGGCGGCAAAACAGGCACCACCAATGCAGCCGGATACTGCCTGATTCTGTATAGCATGAATGCAAACAATGAACCGGTAATCTCGGTTGTGATGAAGTCTGATGCAAGAAGCAATTTGTATTATGTGATGAATCAGATGTTGAGTAATTTCTCTGAGTAGCATTTGATAAATTATGACAAAATTTTCCGAAAAAAACACACTTTATATGTTGAAATGTCATACAAAGTCATTTATAATTATTTTATAATAATTACTGCTTTAGAACGTTTACATGAAAGCAGAGGTTTAGGAGGAGAGAACTATGGTAGAAATTATTGCTGGTGAAAAAGGAAAAGGTAAGACAAAATATCTTTTAGATAAGGTAAATGATTCGGTGAAGGCAGCATCCGGTAACATCGTTTATCTTGATAAAAGTCAGAAACATATGTATGAACTGAACAATAAGGTTCGACTGATCAATGTGACAGATTTTCCGATCACCAATTGCGATGAATTTTTAGGTTTTATTTGTGGGATTGTATCACAGGATCACGATTTACAGGAGATGTATTTAGACAGCTTTTTGACAATTGCAAGTATTGCTGACGGTCAGATCAATCATGCGATCGAGAAACTGGATATTATCAGTGAAAAATACAATGTAAAATTTATTTTAAGTGTATCAAAGAACGAATCAGATTTACCTGAGTGTGCAAAAGCAAAAATCATCATATCTCTCTAAATTAAATCGAATTCATTTGTACATAACAAAGGTGCCTTTAGACAAGAAAGGCACCTTTCTTTACGAAATCATGTTATGACAAATTGAGTTAGAATTCGCGAATTCTGCCATATGTGCTGATACAATAAATTCCGGCGATTCCAACAAGCGCGTACACGATTCTGGAAAGCCATGACATAGAGCCAAATAAAAACGATACAAGATTAAATTGGAAAAAACCAATTAAGCCCCAATTAATGGCTCCGATAATTACCAATGATAACAGGGTATAATCCCAGACTTTTGAATTCATAGATTCAACCTCCTTTTTCAACTATTATAGGCAGATTTTTATATTTTATACAAAAATGTGTCAGTATCTCAACAAAAACAGGCAATACATAGAAAGAAGATTATGAAAAATTCAAATAAGATCGTACGATATCCGAAAACACTCAATTTGAATATTGGAGTACTTTTTTTTGCAATTATATTTTTATATCTGATGTATAATGTATATGCATATATGACGACAAAGCATATTTCATTTTATGAAGTGACAGAGGGTAGTATCAAATTGCAGACTGCATATACCGGTCTTGCTTTGCGTGAGGAAAACATCGTATTCTCGGATACGGATGGCTATATCAATTACTATCTGAGAGATAACTCCAGGGCAAAGAAAGGATCATTGATCTGTTCTGTAGATGAAAACGGAGATATTGCAAACCAGATTTCCACGGCCACTGCGGCGAACAATTCATTGGACAGTGCTTCCTATGATTCTTTGATTGATGAGATGAAGGATTACAGCAATGCATATTCCAATATGACATTTTATAATAGTTATATTTTTAAAGAAGATTTAAAAGCGGAATTAATGGAAGCGGTAAACTTAAGCGCATTGAATTCCATGTCCGGATATGCAGCCAATGCCAGTGAAGATCATACGTTTCACCTGGAATATGCAAATGAACCGGGCATTGTTGCCTATTACGCGGACGATTATGAGCTGGTTACTACCGATAATTTTACTCCGGGCATGCTGAGCGATAGCACCTATCAGAAAAATAATCTGAAATCCAATAACAAAGTCGCCATCGGTGACCCTTTGTATAAGCTGATCACAAGTGAACAATGGAATCTGGTCTTTGAAATTGACGAGACCCTGAGTCAGCTGATGAAGGATGATTCTGTCGTACGTGTCCGCTTCAAAGCCGATGAGACAACATCCTGGGCCACCTATGAAATCCGAAACATCAACGGACAAAAATATATGATTCTTACATTTAATAATTCCATGATCCGATATGCCTCCATGCGTTTTCTCGATATTGAATTGATTTTGGACAAGCAGGACGGACTCAAAATATCAAACGATTCCATCGTTGAAAAAGAATTTTATAAGGTTCCGCAAAATCTGTTTATCAAGGGTGGGAATTCCAACAGTCTTGGAATACTGGTCTATACCACAGACGATAAGGGTGAAACGGTACAGAAATTCATTGCAACAGACATCTATGATTCGGACGATGAAAATTATTATATCAGCGAAGAAGAGGTGACTGCGGGAACCAAAATTGCGAATCCGACTGGTGGCGACTCTTATATCATCAGCGACAGTAAAACATTACAGGGTGTATACAACATCAATAAAGGATATGCCGTATTTCGTGTGATCAATATTCTGTATCAAAACGAGGAATATACGATTGTGGCGAAAAATACACCATATGGAATTTCTTTATACGATCACATTGCGCTGGACGGTTCCAGCTGCGAAGAAGGACAAATTATCAGATAGGAGATATAGAAAGATGTTAAAAGACAATTATGAAGCGGTAAAAAACAATATCGAACAGGCATGTATGCGTTCCAATCGCGACCTTTCAGAGGTTACGCTGATCGCTGTCAGCAAGACCAAGCCGGTTCCTATGCTGCAGGAGATCTACGATGCCGGAGCAAGAGATTTTGGCGAAAACAAAGTACAGGAGCTTTGTCAGAAATATGAGGAGCTGCCACAGGATATCCGATGGCATATGATCGGACATTTACAGCGCAATAAGGTAAAACAGGTCGTCGGAAAAGCAGCTTTGATCCATTCCGTTGATTCCTACCGTCTGGCACAGGAAATCAGTTTACAGGCGCAGAAGCAAAATATCACCGTTCCGATTTTAATTGAGGTCAATATTGCAAAAGAGGAGAGCAAATTCGGAATTGCCAAAGAAGATACCATCCAGCTTGTAGAAGAGATCGCTGAGCTGCCTAACCTGACGATACAAGGCTTAATGACGATTGCGCCGTTTGTGGATGATCCGGAAGACAATCGTCTTTATTTCCGTGAAATCAAGCAATTATCTGTTGACATCAAAAACAAAAACATTGATAATGTAACTATGGATGTGCTGTCAATGGGCATGACAAATGATTATGAGGTTGCCATTGAAGAAGGCGCGACCATCGTACGTGTCGGCACCGGCATATTCGGAGCACGAAATTATAATATCTAGCAGGGAGTGAAAAGTCATGGGATTTTTTGATGGATTTTTAAATAAAATGCTTCTTCCTTCTGAGGATGAAGATTACGATGATTATGATGACGATTATGAAGAGGAAAAACCGGCAAAGAAACAGCAGGCTTCCTCATTGACAGACACAAAAAAAGCAGAGTCGGAACCGACTGCATTTGCACGTCCGAAGGAGAAGAGTCCGAACAAGATCACACCAATGCGTTCGTCTTCCCGTAAAGCGCAGAATATCGGCATGGAAGTATGTGTGATCAAACCCACATCCTTCGAGGATGCCAGAGAGATTACGGAGACACTTTTGGCAAATCAGACAGTCGTACTCAACGTCGAAGGACTGGATGTAGATATCGCACAGCGTATCATTGATTTCACTTCCGGTTCCTGCTTTGCAATGAACGGCAATTTGCAGAAAATATCAAATTTTATATTTATTATTACACCTGAGAATGTTGAGATTTCAGGTGACATTCAGAATCTTGTAGATTCATTCAGTTTTTAATTTTAATAGGATAAGAGGAAAATATGAATACTACTTCACCTGACAGATTGATGAAACGATTTGAGGATTTGTCAAGACAGGCCAATCAGAGAGGTTATGTTACATATTCCGACTTTTTATCTCTTCATGAACAGAATATACTGTTTCAGGTAAAAAATAAGCTGGCTACAGAAGTTCGCTTAGCCGGAGGTTATGAATTTGCAGAGCGTCAATTGGCAGCATTTGTTCCGACTGATGCTCTTGTATTTTATTCAGATAAAAAAATGTCACAAGCAGAAGCATTTCCGATTTGTTGTATCCGCATACAACCGTTGTATCCGAAGTTTGCAGAAAAAATTGGTCACAGAGATATTCTGGGAGCACTCATGAGCCTGGGGATCAACCGCGGCAAGCTGGGAGATATCATTGCCAATGATGAGGATCTGCTTGTATTTGTTGAAGAGAGTATGGTCGATTATATCATGCAGGAGCTGACAAGTATCAGGCATACGATGGTGACATTGTCTGTCGAGACGAACGCAAAAGGCTATCAACCCCGTTTGGAATATCATGAGACCGTCATTTCATCCAATCGTTTGGATGCAGTGATTGCAGGTATCACGAGGCTGTCACGATCGAATGCGATGAAGCTGATTATAGAAGGAAAAATTTTTATCAATGGACAGGAATGCCAGAATCACACCTACGAATGCAAAGAAAATGATCAGATCAGCATCAGAGGCTTTGGCAAAATACGTTTTAGCGGAGTACTGGGCACAACGAAAAAAGACCGTACCAAAATTGGTTATGAATCGTTTATCTAAATAAGGAGGCTATCATGAGCACAAAGGATCTAACCGTACATTACGAAGGCAGAGAATGCTATCATATAATACTTACAACAGACTTCTCCCTGCTGACTTCACAGCTTGAAAAGGCAGTTGTAGAGGATAAAAGCAAGAAAGTATGCATCGTATCTGATTCCAACGTGGCAAATTTATACATTAATAATTTGAAAGAAATCTTAGAAAATGCATATCCGATTGTCGAAACCTTTGTTTTTCCTGCCGGAGAACAAAGTAAAAATATAGACACTGTGCAGAAATTATATGAGCATTTGATTTTAAACCATTTTGACCGTCATGATTTTCTGATCGCACTGGGCGGCGGAGTAGTGGGAGACCTTACCGGATTTACCGCAGCGACCTATCTGCGTGGAATTGACTTTGTTCAGGTGCCGACATCGTTACTTGCGCAGGTGGATTCTTCGATCGGAGGTAAGACCGGCGTCGATTTTCAGCAGTATAAAAACATGGTAGGAGCTTTTTTCCAGCCAAAGCTTGTGTATATGAACATGGAAGTATTTGACACACTGCCGGAGGAACAGTTTGCGAATGGTATGGCGGAGGAGATCAAGCATGGATTGATCAAAGACAAGGCATATTATGAATATATCCGCGATCATAGCAATGAGATCAAAGAAAAAAATCCGGAAACGATGATTGAGATACTGAATATCGGCTGCAATATCAAACGTGTCGTTGTTGAAAATGATCCGAAAGAAAAAGGAGAGAGAGCACTGTTAAATTTCGGTCATACGATCGGTCATGCAATTGAGAAGCTTTCTGATTTTGGTCTGTATCACGGACAATGTGTGGCACTCGGAATGGTTGCGGCAGCATATTTGTCTTGTAAAAAGGGATGTATTACAAAAGAAGAACTGCTTGATATTGAGCAGACGATCCGCTTGTATGATCTTCCGATCCGCATTCAGGGATATGATAAACACGAGATTTTACAGACAACCAAATCCGACAAAAAAATGATTGGAAATCAGATCAAATTTACGTTATTGAAAGAGATCGGCAATGCCTATTCGGATCTGTCACTAACTGATGCGGATCTGCTCGAAGCCATTGATTATGTATTAAACTAAGATGAAGAGAGAATACTTGACATGAAAACAAAGTCGAATAAATTAAAACAAGCTTTTATATTTATGTTTTTTGTTGCAATACTTGTGTTTATTGATCAAATCACCAAATATTTTGCTGTTTGCAGCTTAAAAGAAGATGGTCCTTTTGTGATCTTAAAGGATGTTTTTGAACTTCGCTATCTGGAAAACACAGGTGCTGCATTCGGAATCATGCAGGGAGGGAAAGTATTATTTTTATTGATCACGATTGTTATGATCGGATTCATTTTGTATGTGTATTTCAAACTGCCGGCAGAAAGAAAATATCATGCGCTTCGTGTCATCTGTATGGTGATCGAAGCCGGCGCAATCGGAAATATGATCGATCGGCTCCGTCAGGATTTTGTCATTGATTTTTTCTATTTCCGATTGATCAATTTTCCCATTTTTAACGTTGCGGATATTTATGTAACTGTTTCCGTGTTTTGCCTGATCATTTGTTTCTTATTTTATTATAAGGAAGAAGATCTTGAAAGGATCTACAGTGATATTTTTCCATGGCACAAGAAAAAGAATGAAGAGAAGAAAATTTAATTGCTATGAATCAGACAGTTATCGATCTTGAAGTTGAAATTGAACATGAAGGAGAACGTCTGGATAAATATCTGGCGTTAATTTATCCGGATCAATCGAGAAGTTATTTTCAAAAAATCATTAAAGATGGCAATGTAACCATTGACGGAAAAGCATTGAAAGCCAGCTATCGGATGTCAGAAGGCGATATCGTGACGGTTGTCCAGCCGGAAGCGAAGAGTATTGAAATTCTTGCCGAGGATATTCCATTGGATATCTTATATGAAGATAGGGATCTGCTTGTAGTCAATAAGCCCAAGAATATGGTAGTACATCCTTCTGCGGGACATTACAGCGGGACACTTGTAAATGCAATCATGTATCACTGCAAGGATGACTTAAGCGGGATCAACGGCAGCATCCGACCGGGTATCGTTCATCGCATCGATAAGGACACGACCGGATCGCTGATCATCTGCAAAAATGATCATTCCCATGTCCACATTGCCGAGCAGATTAAGAATCATTCCTGCAACCGCAAATATCTTGGCATTGTGATCGGCAATCTGAAAGAGGACAGTGGTACGATAGAAGGTGCGATTGGTCGCGATCCAAAGGACCGCAAAAAAATGGCGATTAATGAGCAAAATGGGAAACCGGCCATCACGCATTACCGGGTTTTGGAGCGTTTTGGCAACTACACATATGTGGAATTTACGCTGGAGACGGGCAGAACCCATCAGATCCGTGTCCATCTGGCAAGCATCGGACATCCATTACTCGGAGATGAAATTTACGGTGGTAAAAATGCAGGTGGCAAATTTCATTTACAGG
>OBLI01004239.1_pt1 | contig 10406 bp, 7 predicted proteins | sample 1519701 | NCBI WGS metagenome assembly OBLI01 (sample SAMEA3663005, study PRJEB22513) | pig gut metagenome | biome: pig gut; feature: pig-associated habitat; material: faeces | place: France | collected 2012 | reverse complement strand
ATAGTCGAGGGCTGTGGCGAGACCATGCGCGGCGACATAGTCGGGGGTGCCGGCCTCAAACTTGAACGGGAGCTTCTCGAAGACCGTCTTCTCGAACGTGACGCTCTCTATCATCTCGCCGCCACCCTGGTATGGGGGGAGACGGTCGAGCCATGACTCCTTGCCGTAGAGCACGCCGATGCCTGTCGGGCCGTATATCTTATGGCCTGAGAAGGTGAAGAACTCACAGTCGAGCTGCTGGACATCGACGGCGAAGTGGGGAGTCGACTGCGCTCCGTCGACCATCACGGGAATGTCATGGCTGTGGGCTATGGCGATGATGTCGGCGACGGGATTGACTGTGCCGAGGACATTGCTGACATGGGTGACACTGACAAGCTTCGTGCGGGGGCTGAAGAGGCGTGCGTAGGCTTCCATGTCGAGCGTGCCGTCGTCGTGCATGGGTATGACACGTATGGCGATACCATGGCGTGCGGCCTCGAGCTGCCAGGGGACAATGTTCGAGTGGTGCTCCATGACGGAGACAATGACCTCGTCGCCGGGACTCATGAAAGCCTCGACGAACGACGAGGCGACAAGATTGGCGCTCTCTGTCGTGCCGCGCGTGAAGATGACCTCATCGGCAGAGCGGGCGTTGATGAAGCGGCGGACTGTCTCGCGGGCTGCCTCATGGAGGTCGGTGGCCTGCTGGGAGAGGTAGTGGACACCACGGTGGACATTGGCGTTGACATTATAATACTCGTCGGTCATGGCCTCTACGACACAGCGGGGCTTCTGTGTCGTGGCGGCATTGTCGAGATAGACGAGGGGACGGTCATAGACCTTGCGGCCGAGAATGGGGAAGTCGGCACGCACTTTCTGGATATCGTACATGGGTCAATTCTGGTTTTACGGAGAGAAGGACAGGGCCGTGGGACGGCCGGGACAACAGGCCTTCGCCCACGGGGCGGAGGCGGGGCCACAGGGGGCTGGTCTTCTCACAGTCACTAAAAAATCCCTCTGCAAGGCACAGCGTCGTGTATCATGAGACCACGCATGAGTCATGCAGGGGGAGTGGCGATGGTGATGCTGGCATCACATGCCGAATGCCGTATAGAGCAGTATAGCGAGCGCGAGGACAACAAGGACAAGCGCTATGGTCTTCACGACATTCTTTGCCTGCTGCTCCTGCTGGGCCTCTCTGCGGGCACGGCCTGCAAGTCTTTTCTGTTTGTTGTTTGACATGATAGTTAAGTATTATGCGTGGTGGGACAGTGTCCCTGCCACATGGTTAATAATTATTGGTTTTCAGTTTATCCCACATAGGTTCTCAGTTTATCCTACATAGGTTCTCAGTCAATCCCTCATAGGTCTCGGTGTATCCCGACATAGGGGTTCAGTTAATCCTAAATAGGTTCGCGGGTTATCTCACTCCTGTGTTGGCGGAGTATGGAAGAGTCAGGCTTGCTGCTCCTTGCCTGAGAACTCCATGAGGTAAGCCTTGATGAATCCGTCGAGCTTTCCGTCCATCACGGCGTCGACATCTGTTGTCTGGTAGTTGGTGCGGTGGTCTTTGACGCGCCGGTCGTCGAAGACATACGAGCGTATCTGGCTTCCCCACTCTATCTTCAGCTTGCTCGCCTCGACAGCGGCCTGCGCCTCAAGGCGTTTCTTCATGGCGCGGTCATAGAGCTGTGACTTGAGGAGACGCATGGCATTCTCACGGTTCTGCTGCTGCTTGCGGCTCTCCGTGTTGGCTATGAGTATCTCCTCCTCCTCGCCAGTGTCGGGGTCGGTATACATGTAACGGAGGCGGACACCGGTCTCAACCTTGTTGACATTCTGGCCTCCGGCACCGCTTGAGCGGAAGGTATCCCAGCTCACTTTCGACGGGTCGACATAAACCTCGATGGTATCGTCGACAAGTGGGGTGACGAAGACTGAGGCGAAACTTGTCATGCGCTTGCCCTGCGCGTTGTATGGAGAGACACGCACGAGACGGTGGACACCGTTCTCTGACTTGAGGAATCCATAGGCATACTCGCCACCCTCTATCTCCATGGTGACTGATTTTATGCCGGCCTCGTCGCCTTCCTGGAGGTCGGAGATAGTCACCTTGTAGCCGCCCTTCTCTGCCCAGCGCTGGTACATGCGCATGAGCATGGCAGCCCAGTCCTGCGCCTCTGTGCCTCCGGCGCCTGAGTTTATCTTCAGCACACAGTCCATAGGGTCTTCCTCCTGGCGCAGCATATTACGCAGCTCAAGGGCCTCGATGGCTTCCATGGCGCGCGCATAGTCGGCATCGACCTCCTCCTCGCTGACAAGCTCGTCCTTGTAGAAGTCGAAGGCGAGCTGAAGCTCGTCGGCAGCAGTGCGCACCTCGGCATATCCGTCAAGCCATTTCTTTATGTCCTTGACGAGTTTCATCTGTTTCTGCGCACGCTCAGGGTCGTCCCAGAAATCGGGTGCCTGTGTGCGGAGGTCTTCCTCCTCATACTCTATCTTCTTGCGGTCTATATCGAGGTATCTGTGCAGGGAGTCTGCTCTGTCGAGCACATCTTTAAGTTGGTCTTGGGTTATCACTATTTGAACGAAATTTTATTTATTATGAATCGGATGGGTGGGTGGGTATTCTGTTGCGGCTAGCATATACCCTCCGGGGGCTGGGGAATGGCATGCAGCACAGCACAAACGGCGGGGAACAGCCCGGGGAATGGACTTGGCGGGCTAATCCTCGTACATCTTGTCGATGACATCGGCATAATGCTTCAGGAGGACATTGCGCTTTATCTTCAGCGTGTTGGTTATCTCGCCGCGCTCAAGCGAGAAGTGGTGGGCCATGAGCGTGAAGCGCTTTATCTTCTCGTAGTTGGCGAGTGTCTGCTGAAGGGTGTCTATGCGCTCGGCAAGCATCTCGTTGACAATCTTGTTGGCACACAGCTCCTCACGGTCATTGAAGGCTATGCCGTGGGCACGGGCATACTCCTCAAGCAGGGGATAGGTGGGCACGATGAGGGCGGAGACGAACTTGCGGTCGTCGGCCACGACGGCTATCTGCTCCACATACTTGTCGACAAGTATCTTCGACTCTATCATCTGCGGGGCGATGTACTTGCCGTTGCTCGTCTTGTAGAGGTCCTTGATGCGCTCTGTTATGTACAGCTCGCCGTCCTTCATATAGCCGATATCGCCTGTGCGGAAATATCCGTCGGCTGTGAATGACGTGGCGTTGAGATCAGGACGGTTATAGTAGCCGGGGGTGATGGTAGGGCCCTTGAGGAGTATCTCGCCCTCGTCAGAGAAGCGTATGTCTATGCTCTTTATCGGACGGCCTATGCTGCCGATGCTGTAGGGACGGTCGAGACAGTCACAGCTGACTGTCGCGAGCGACTCTGTCAAGCCATAGCCGGCCATCATGAAGATGCCGATGGAATGGACAAACTCCTCAACCTGTGGGGAGATGAAGGCTCCGGCGGTGGGGAAGAAATGGGCATTCTCAATGCCAAGCTGGCGGCGTACAAGCGAGAAGACTATCTTGTCCATGAGCTTGTACTCCATGCGCAGGGAGAGAGGCGGCCGCTTCCCACGGCTCAGATACTCTATGTTATGACGCCGGCCTATGGCGATGGCCTTGTTGAAGAGCTTCTGCTGCATGGCGCCGGCATGCTCTATCTTGTCCATGACGCCGACGTAGACTTTCTCCCAGAATCGCGGCACAGCGCACATGCACGTCGGGTGGGTCTCACGCATGGACTGCTGCACCTCGTGAGGGTCGGTGTTTATGATGAGCGTGGCGCCTAACGAGAGGCACAGGACAGCCCAGCCTTTCTCAAAGACATGGGTGAAGGGGAGGAAGTTGAGGATGCGGTCGGACGGTGTGACGGGCACAACGAGACCGTTGTCCTCAAGGGCCTGGTGGAACTGCCCCATGGTGAGCATGACGCCTTTTGAGTTGCCTGTCGTGCCAGAGGTGTAGAGGATGCAGGCAAGGTCGTCCCACGTGGCGTCCTTGCGGCGCGAATAGACCGTGGCCTCCAGATGGTCGTCGTCGCCACTCTTGATGAAATCGTCGAAGTAGACACTCGACGGGTCGTGGGTGGAGAGACGGACACTGCGGTCGAAGACTATAATCTTCTCGAGCGTGGGACAATGATGCTGGACACGCCGCGCCTTGTCATACTGCTCCTGCTCGCCACAGAAGACTATGCGGATATTGGCATCGCTGACCATGAACTGTATCTGCTCCTCGCTCGTGGTGGCGTAGAACGGCACTGTACATGCACGTATGCCCCACGCGCCAAAGTCTGAATAGGCATACTGGATACAGTTCTGGGAGAATATGCCGACCTTCTCCTGGACATTGACTCCTAACGAGACGAGCGCACGGGAGACACGTGACACCTGCTGGGAGAAACGCTGCCATGACACACGCTTCCACTCACGCCCGCCAAACTCCTTGTATTCAAGGGCGGCACGGCGGCCATACTCGGAAGCCAAATCATGGACCATAACCGAAAGATGACTGTTAATCTGCATAGACACGACTGTTTTTCTAAACTGCCAAGCATCAGGGACGATACAGAAGAACATCCATGAGACATGGCCGGACGACACTGACGGCATACACCTCACGCCACAGCAGCGACAGCGACACTACCACAGAAGGCATCAGGAAAGAGGGAGCCCGACTGGCTGAACAGTAGCTGTGAGCGACGCTCAGAAACACTATGTTGGAGGCATAATGTCACTGCAAAGTTACAAAAAAAGCAGTAATAACCAAACAGATTGATAGTTTTTTTAATCTTTCAGAAGACGAAAGGGTTTTATAAAAAATATTTTTCGTAATTTTGTGGCATGACTTTATGGGAGCGGGCAAGGGACGCACACAGCCCAAGACGCTCCACCATGCAAACCAGAACACACAGAAATGACTGACTACAAACAATATACAGAGGAAGCAGCCCGACTGCTCATGAGGCTCATAGAGACACCACGCGTCAGCCGTGACGAGGCGGCGGCGGCCGATATCATGCAGCGTTGGATGGAGGAGAGGGGGCTCACACCATGCAGGATAGGCAACAACATCGTGGCCGTCGCCCCAGGATATGACCCCGGGAGGGAGACGGTGATGCTGAACGCGCATATCGACACCGTAAAGCCTGTCGCATCATGGACACGCGACCCGCACAAGGCTGAAATCATAGGCGACAAGCTCTACGGCATAGGGAGCAACGACTGCGGAGGAGGACTGGTGGCGCTATTGCAGACATTCAGGATGCTGAGGGAGAAAGAATGTGGAAGAGGCTTCAACCTGGTGTACATAGCATCGGCAGAGGAGGAGGTCAGCGGCGCCGGAGGACTGACAAAGGTGATACCGTTGTTAGGGGAGATAATACCGGGGTTCAATATGCAGACCGACCGCTCCCGGCCTGAGCTCTTCGCCCATCCCGGACTGGCGATAGTGGGAGAGCCGACAGGCATGCAGCCCGCTGTGGCTGAGAAGGGGCTGATGGTGGTAGACATGACAGCACACGGGGTATCAGGCCATGCCGCGAGAGACAACGGTGTGAACGCCATATACAAGGCCCTCGACGACATACAGTGGATAAGGGACTACAAATTCAAGAAGATATCTGAGCTGCTGGGGCCGACGAAGATGACGCTGACCGTGATAAACGCGGGGACACAGCATAATGTCGTGCCTGACGAGTGCAGGATGGTCATAGACATAAGGACAAACGAGAGGTATACAAACGAGGAGGTCTTCGACATCATACAGCGGCACGTCAGCTGCGAGGTGAAGGCACGCTCCTTCAGATTGTCGTCATCGTCAACACCACTCTCCCACCCTATTGTCAGCCGATGCATAGGCGAAGGCATGACGCCTTTCGGCTCGCCGACTCTCTCTGACCAGGCTCTCATGCCATGGCCATCGTTGAAACTCGGACCGGGAGACTCAGCGCGCTCCCACTCGGCCGACGAATATATATGCCTCTCGGAGATAGACAACGCTATCAGGACCTACATGAGAATCCTGTCATGAGTACAGGCGGAGTAAGGACAAAACATCCATCACGGCACTATACTGTCACTCTTCAACCACAACAGCCTGCCTGATGCCCAGGGCATGATTACGAGCAGATGCGCATAACTGTTTATAGAATCCCTGCACAGCCCACCTGACAGAACGACTAATAACAAACGATATACAAACTTAACCAACAAAGAAACATTATGAGAGTAATCATCGAACCCACCTATGAGGACATGTCAAGATGGGCTGCCGACTATGTCGCCATGCGCATCAATGAGGCCAGACCGACGGCCGAGAGACCATTCAAGTTAGGATGTCCCACAGGGTCGTCACCCCTTGGGCTCTACCGTGAGCTTATCAAGAAGTATGAGAAGGGGGAACTTTCGTTCGAGCATGTGGTGACGTTCAATATGGACGAGTATGTCAATCTGCCTGAGGACCACCCAGAGAGCTACCACTCTTTCATGTGGAACAACTTCTTCTCACACATAAACATCAAGAAGGAGAATGTGCATATACTTAACGGCAACGCCCCAGACCTCATCAAAGAGTGTGAGGACTATGAGGCGGCGATAGCCGCAGCGGGAGGCATAGACCTCTTCATGGGCGGTGTGGGCCCCGACGGACATCTGGCTTTCAACGAGCCGGGGTCGTCGCTCTCGTCGCTGACACGCATAAAGACGCTGACAACGGACACCATCATAGCCAACTCACGATTCTTCGACGGTGACCTCTCGCTCGTGCCGAAACAGGCGCTGACAGTGGGCATAGGGACTGTGATGGCGGCGAAGGAGGTGCTGCTGCTCTGCAGTGGGCACCATAAGGCACGCGCCTTGCAGCATATTATCGACGGACCGGTATCTCACAAATGGACTGCATCGGCTCTGCAGATGCACCGCAGGGCTGTCGTGGTTTGCGACGAGCAGGCGTGCGACGAGCTGACGGTAGCCACATACAAATACTATCTCGACAAGGAGAGGGGCAACCTCTAATCCTGGCGGGTGTCACCCCCAAGCCACTGACACCCAGAAAGAAAACAAACGGACATACTACCGTCGCTGGCTGACATCCCGTACAGAAACGACGGTGGGAAACACAGACAGGGCTCACATGACAGCATAGCCCCTGCTGATTGACACCCCATAAATCGCTGCCAACAGAAGCCCATAAACAGTGAAGCCGCCACGAAGTGAAATCTCCATGGCGGCTTTTCGCATAGAAAGGGCACAGGGTCCTGCCCTTATCATCCATAACGTTACATCTACAATCGTATTCTATAAACAGGGGAGACGGTCAGACGAAACTGATAACCCCTGGCGTTTTCTGCTGCTGCTCCGCTTTCTTGTCTGCCGTCTGGTGGCTGCCTGACGACTGGTTGACGAGGTCTGTCACCTGCTGTCGGCTGCGCCTCATCGTCGGTGTGCTCTCTATGGCGTCGATGATAGAGTCATTGTCGAGGTCGTCATCTGTGAAGATGAAGATATTGGCCGGACGGCGCACAAAGCCATTGTTTGTGTCGGGATAGTATCCCTGGCGGCGTGCGTCGAGCTCAGCGTCCTTGGCTGCCTGGGCAGCCTCGCGCATAGCCTCATCCTGGTCCTGACGCTTCACACGCTCTGTCATGCCCTCGACATTCGAAAGTCCGAATCCAGTGGCGAGGATAGTGACCTTGACGCGGTCGGCAAGGCTTGGGTCATTGAAGAGCCCCCACTTCGTCTCGATATCGTCGCCGAAGCCCTCCATGAACTCTGTGACATCGTTCATCTCGTCCATCATGAGCCCCTGGGCGTTCTTCTCGGCAGAGGAGTAGATGGCAAGGAGTATCTTCTTCGAGTTGAAGATATCGTTGTTATTGAGCAACGGGGAGTTGAGGGCGTCGTTGATGGCAATCCTCACACGTCCCTCTCCCTCGCCATATCCTGTCGACATGATGGCGACACCACCGTCCTTGAGCACTGTCTTGACATCATTGAAGTCGAGGTTTATGACACCATGGACTGTGATAATCTCGGCTATCGACTTCGCTGCGACAGAGAGTGTGTCGTCGGCCTTGCCGAAAGCCTGCATGATTGGCAGGTCGGGATATATCTGGAGGAGGCGCTGGTTGTTGATGACGAGGAGCGCATCGACATTCTTCTCTATCTCCTCCACACCGTCAAGGGCCTGGTCAATCTTCCTCCTGCCCTCAAAGAGGAATGGTATTGTGACGATGCCCACTGTCAATATGCCCTGGGCCTTTGACTCGCGCGCTATGACTGGGGCGGCACCTGTTCCTGTGCCACCACCCATGCCGGCTGTTATGAAGGTCATCTTGGTGCCGTCGGAGAGCATGTTGCGCACAGCGTCGATGGTCTCCTCAGCGGCCTCGCGGGCTCTTGCGGGGCGGTTGCCCGCACCGAGTCCCTCTGTGCCGAGCTGTATCTTGACAGGGACGGGAGAGTCATTGAGAGCCTGGGCATCGGTATTGCAAAGGACGAAAGAGACGTCATGGATGCCCTCACGGTACATGTGGTTGACGGCATTGCCACCACCGCCGCCGACACCAATGACTTTTATTATGCTCTGTTTCTTCTCGGGGACACCGAAGTCCACGAGGTTCGGTCTGTTATTGTCTGCCATATTGTATGTTTCTATATCTTGTTTGCCTGCCCCACGGGTAGGGGGCATGGAGTGGTCATGTTATGTTTATCGAGGGCTGTGACGGCTGCCCATGTGTGCTGCCAGAGTCATTCCTCGGGTTTGGTGAGGACATTGAATATGTTTATCAGTCCTTTCTTTATGCGTGTGGGCAGCGCTTTCTCCTTGCGCAGGCGCTCTTCCTCCTCTGCCTTGCGAGCCTCTTCCTCAGCTTTCAGGCGCTCTTCCTCCTCTGCCTTGCGGCGTGCCTCTTCCTCAGCAGCCTCACGCTCACGCCCGGTAGGCACCTGGCCGGCCTTGACCTCGTTGAGCGGACGAGGGGTAGAGGGGTCTTGTGATGTCGCAGTAGCCTGCCCGAAGAGGTTGTGAATCTCGCTCATAGGACGGCCAGAGGATTTCTGGTCGGCTTTAAGGAGCAGGGATATGGCTGTGCACAGTGTGGAATCGTCGGCAATGGTGACACCCTTGGCGTAGTTGACACTGGCATTGATGGTCTTCGCGATGCGCACCTTGTCGATATTTGAATACTGCCTGAAGGCCTGCTCCATGTTCTTCATGTTAGCTCCACCGCCTGTCAGAATGATGCCGCCAGGGAGTTTGTCGACATAGTCAGAGGGGATTTGGGCTATGGCGTTCTTCACAATCTCCTCGACACGGGCCTCAACGATGGAGACGAAATCGCGCTGGGGGATAGAGCGCTGCTGGTCGATGGGGTACATCGTAGCAGCATCGACATCCTTCGGGTTGGTGCATGCGGAGGCATACTTCAGCTTGAGCTTCTCGGCCTCCACATCGTCGATATGGAACGATGTGATGTCCTTGGTGATATTCCATCCTCCCATTGGCACAGTGGCCATATGGCGCAGGATATTCTTGTAGTATATTGAGACTGTCGTGGTGCCTGCTCCCAGGTCGACAAGGACGCACCCGCCACGGCGCTCAGAATCAGAGAGGATACTGTCAGCAAGCGACATCGGGGCGAGGTAATAGCGTGGCTCAGGCATTCCCGGCTGCTCAAAACACTTGTAGAGATTGCGGCAGAAAGAGTCTCTCCAGACGATGTTGAGGAAGTTTCCCTCAACACGATTGCACTCTATGCCTACGGGATCGAGCTGGAACTGTGAGTCGACCTTGAACTCCTGTGGTGCGACATCGAGGATGGTCTTGTTCGCATAGCGTGTCGCGCGGTTGCTGTCCATCATGCGGTCGATGATGTTATGGCTCACGACAGTAGCCTCGTCAAAGTCTGTCGCCAACGTGTTGACAAGGCTGTAAACACCCTGTCCGCCTATGCCGACATGGACAAGTGTAATCTCTGTCTGCAGCTGGTTCTGCAGTTTCTGTATGATATTTCGTATGCACTGGTTGGTCTTGTCTATATTATACACTACGCCACGGCGTATGCATAACGCTCCCGGTTCGGTGGCTGTGGCAAGTATGGTGACACTACCATCCACTTTCTTCTGTCCGGCAATGCCGGTAATCTTCGATGAGCCGAGTTCTATGGCTACGTAGAATTCTTTTGCTGCTGGCATATCGTTGGGTATTATGAGTTTTATCTTGCGTTATCTGTTGGTGTCGGGGTATGGAGGCTGGGGGCTATGAGGTCCTGCCTTTCGACTTAGAGGACTTGTTTGTGGACGACGAGGAGCTGCCTTTGGACTGCGCTGGTTGTTTAGAGGCAGACGACGGAGAGGTCTTCCTGTCATTCGACGGCTTGTTCTTCTGCTCATGCGACGCCGCTGTGGCAGATGTC
>OBLI01004237.1_pt1 | contig 10407 bp, 10 predicted proteins | sample 1519701 | NCBI WGS metagenome assembly OBLI01 (sample SAMEA3663005, study PRJEB22513) | pig gut metagenome | biome: pig gut; feature: pig-associated habitat; material: faeces | place: France | collected 2012 | reverse complement strand
CTGCACCAGTCATTTTCGTGGTGTCTTGAGTAATAGTGTTATTAGTCATAATCTTTTACCTCCTGATATGCTAATTAACATTTAATTGATTTAGGTTGATTGTTTATCAACTGTAAGCATTATAAACCCCGAAAAGTTAAGTAAACGTTAATATAATTTTGAGAAGTAAAAGAAAAACTAATGAGCAACAAAGGATATTTGTCTTAAGTTGTTAATGAATAGTTAAGAGGTGCAAAAAAAATAAAAAAAAAATAAGCACCCAAGAAAAATCTTGAGTGCTAAAAAGCTTGCTTGAATTTTACTATATAAAGGAAGAAAAAATTAAAAAGTAATACTATTCAATACTTTTCATTATTAATCAATATAATTCAACATTAATCAACTTAAACCCAAAAGTCATTTCTGACCGGGTTTAGCTTTGATATGTCTTTTATATGATTAACATATAAGATTACCTAATCACCATTAGTTAACTATAGTATCTATAGTATTCGTTGTTTGCTGTCGTTGCCTGTCGTCCCTGTAGTGGTGGATTTGAGGGAGGATGTAGGAAACTGTAGGAGGCTGTAGGAGGCTGTAGGCAGGTTGTGGTAAGATTAAGGATGCTGTAGGTGGTTTGAGGAGGCTGTAGGTTTGCTATAGGCAAGATTGAGGAGGCTGTAGATGGTTTGAGGAGGCTGTAGGTGCTGAAGGTTGCACTAGGCGACAAAAAATACAGATACATTAGGTCTCTTACAGATGGACAGCAAACAATTTCAAAAAATATCCACCCAGCCCCGTGTTTCCTAGGATATACTGTTACAAATGTTACACTATCCTACATATATAGTCTAGAATTTAACATAATACATGTTATCGGACGTAAATTTTGCTAGGGTTCCTCCTGTTAATGTCCTTGTGTCGTGCACCTATAGCACCTTTCTACCATCCAGTTTACCACCAGCACCCACCAGTCTTATCAGCTAGGTATTAACTATTTGGTAACTGCTAGGCAAGCTAATGCAACTGCTAGGCTGACTAATGTTATCCTCTAGGCTCTCCCCTCCCCTCCCCCACCGCCTAAGGTATCACTAGTTGGCTTGGTTTCGCTAGGCTTGTCGAGGGACTTAGGATGTGCTGGAGTTTGCATAAGAGAGACAATCAGCCCAATGCAGGAGACGAATGCAGGGTGGCAGGGGGGTGCAGGCTCCCACACCCTCAATCAATAAGCCTCTTAAAAATTTGCGACAAAAATTTTCCCTTCAGCACCTTCAGTCCCTCCAGCATTCTCCAGCCACCTCCAGTCCTCACCAGCTCCCTCCAGTCACCTCTCACCGGTAACATCAGTACTATAGTTAACTCGAGATAACTACAGCTCTCCTGATGCTGTGAAAGGGTAGGGAAGACAATCATTAAAGGCAACAAAAAGGTAACTTATTCTTTATTTGTGAAGTATTTGTGAACTTAAATTTTTTATTATTGTAAACTTAGCTTGACATGTGCTAGACTCTGCTCTATAATTAGGTAAGGTACGCTAGAGTTTTACTCTAGTACGGCTCCTAAAACTTAAAAACGACAGGCAAGCAAAAGCCTCAACCCTGCTATTTCATGCGGTTTCTGAGGGTTTCTCTTGTCAACCTTTATGCGAGTGTGGCGGAACTGGCAGACGCACTAGACTTAGGATCTAGCGCCTTTCGGCGTGCAGGTTCGATTCCTGTCACTCGCACCAAAAAAATCCCTGTCGGAATTAATCCGACAGGGTTTATTTTTTTGCTGCTGTTGGACTATATTATTGAGCGGCGTCCTGCTCGCCCATCTTATTGAGCCGCTTATTGGTATATAGCACCTCATCCACCTTTGTAAAGAGCGTATTCCAATCACGTCCATCCTCGGGGAAGAACACCGAGCCGAAGCTGACGCCGAACCTACAGGTCTTCACAAATAGCGGGAACTGCTTAGCCAGCTCTTCCTTGATGCGGCCAGCAATAGCGCAGGTTTGCTCCTTATCCGTATTGGGCAGGAAAACTACGAATTCATCGCCGCCATAACGGGAAATAAAGCTGGTATCAGGCAGCGTCTCTACTAACATATCCGCAAATGCTGCCAGCACCGTATCACCGGTCTGATGGCCAAACTTATCGTTAACCTGCTTAAAATTATCCAAATCCATAATTAGTAGTGCGCCACTTGTGGATTCGCTGACGAAAAGGGGCTCTAGCTGCTCTTGGATTCCACGGCGATTAGCTAGACCTGTGAGCGCATCGGTTTGCGAAACCAGCGTAGCTTCATGGATTTTTTCGCGCTGCTGAGTGATATTAGCTAATACGCACAGCACCTCGCGGCCCTCCGGCTTAGTGGTGATTTCCAAAAAGGCCAAATGCCAAATATACTTTTTGCCATAGCCGCGAATGAGCATTTCCATCTGGTGGGAGCCATCGGGCAGGGCCCAAATCCTGTCAATAAACTCCTGCTTAGTAAAAAAGCGGAAGCGATGCTGGCAGGTTTCGTGAGGACAGCCCACTAGATTGGCAAAGCTGCGGTTATCACTGAGCACGATACCGCCATCCTCCATGCGAAAACGAATAATAGGGGTGGGAATGGTGCGGTACAGGGACTGTACCTCTTCGTAAGCCTTTTGCAGCTCTGCACGCTTCTTTTGCTTGCTGCGATAGAGGGCATAAATTAGAATACCGATAATCAACATCAAAGCAAAGACAAAGCCTGTGGTTTGAAAAATCTTGGTGCGTGATTTAGCTGCAATAAGCTCATAGGGCACGGCCATGGATAAATACCATCTAGCATGGTCGGTGGTCTTAAAATCGTGCATATTCATCGGTGTTAGGGATACTAAATATTCTTCGCGATCATATGTGTAGATAGCAAAGCCTTGCCGATCATTATGCAAAAGGTCCATATAATGCTCATGCTCAGTCGGAGCGATAGAGGTAAACTTAGAATCAAAGAACTGTTCTATTGTATTGAAGGAATATTGATTGTTATGAACAGCTATTACGTCACCAGCGCTGGTAACCAGCTTGGTTCTAACTTGGTTTTCAAATAGCTTGGCAGTGAGCAAATTGCGGAGCTGCTTGGGGAAATATACACCAAAGAGCACGGCTACTGTGCGTCCATTGCGCTGCAGCGGAGTAGCAATGCGCACCATATGCTGCATGCTGCCATCAGAGCTCAAGCCATTATGAAGCACAACCTTGCCTTGTAATGCTAGCTTAAAATATTCCTGATTCTTTAGATTGGGCAGCTTGGTGCCGATTGCACTCATGGCCTTGCCTTCTAAATCAACAACTACAATGTCGCTAAAGCCGTAAATGGCGCGTTTGCGATTTAAATACGAACGCAGCTCTTCAGTGTTTAGCTGTAGGGTGCTATTGCCCACTGTTTCGGCAATACTGTGTAAACACACCGAATCAGCGTGGAATTTTTGCGAGATGACACTAATGCTTTGGTTACTAAGATCTCGCATTTGTTCCTCTGTTTCCTTGCGAGTATCGTTAGTCGTTATTTGAATAAAGCTTATAGAGACAGCCGCTAAAATAACCAGCGTAATTAGAGAATAAAAAATATTGCTTTTGGTAAAAAACTTCATCGATATATCCTCATGTAAAACTGAACCTGTTGGCTTTTAAGTATATGGAATTAATCAATAGCAACTAGTTTTTCTATACTTAAGAAATATAAGCCAAGCCATGTGCTTATAAAAACTAATGACATATATTCTATTATAACGCTTTTTGACAGATTTGTAAAATGATTTTCCGCAGCCTGCGTGCGATGTGCTAAATATGCTTTTCTGTTCTTTTTGTAACAAAAGTAATTGACTGCATGGGGAAAGATGATATACTATATAACAAGGAGCGGCCTACGAGCCCCGCTTTCCTTTTTGGTGTGTGTATATTCTGGAGTAAAGATAGAATGTTAAGTGCTTATGGTTTTCCCTTTTTGCTTGCTGCTTTAGTAAGCTATATATTGACCCCGTACATTAAGAAATTAGCCTTTTTCATCGGTGCGATCGATAAGCCCGATAATCGCAAGGTGCATAAGAAGATTATGCCCCGCTTAGGTGGACTGGCTATTTATATTGCCTTCATGGTTGCCGCAGTGGCAAGCCTGGAAATGACGATGGATATCGTGGGCATTCTGGTGGGTGCTACGGTGATAGTTATCGTTGGTGTGCTGGATGACAAATACCAGTTGCCGGCCAAGGTAAAGCTGCTGGGGCAGATTTTTGCTGCCTGCGTACTGGTCCTTTTCGATATTCGCATCGAATGGATCAATAATCCCTTTGGCGGCTATTTTTATTTGGACTATCTTTCTATACCGTTGACCATCTTTTGGGTAATCAGCTTTACCAACGTAGTGAATTTGATTGACGGCTTGGATGGCTTGGCAGCGGGTGTATCCGCCATCGCTTCACTGACGGTGATTTTGGTAGCCGTGCAGATGGGCTACTATCATATTGCGGTGATGACTGCGGCCTTGGCTGGTGGCATCATCGGCTTTATTCGCTATAATTTCAACCCTGCTACGATATTTATGGGTGATACGGGCAGTATGTTTATCGGCTATATGCTGGCTGCGATTTCTGTCTATGGTGCAGTGAAGACTGCAGCTACGGTAGCCTTAATCGTGCCCGCTATTGCTTTGGGCCTGCCCATTATGGATACAGCCTTTGCGATTATGCGTCGCTATAGCAATGGACGCCCCATCTTCCAGCCGGATAAGGGGCATTTGCACCATCGCCTTTTAGCCATGGGCATGAACCAAAAGCAGGCCGTACTGCTCATGTATGGCATTACTGCGATTTTGGGCATCGCCGCAGTGCTGTGGGCCGAGTTTGACGGCTTTTATGCAGCACTTATTATCGCAGCGATTATTACGGCCGTGGCCGTGGGAGCGAAAAAAATCGGTATTCTGAACGATCGATAAGATCTATAAGAGGGAGGAAAAACCGTGGAGAAGATAAAAAAGCTTAAGCTGATGACAGTTTTCGGCACGCGTCCGGAGGCTATCAAAATGTGTCCGTTAGTTTTAGAAATGCGCAAGTATCCTGAATATATCCAGCCCATTGTGGCTGTTACTGCCCAGCATAGGGAGATGCTGGACCAGGTGTTGGATTTATTTGGCATTGTACCCGATTATGATTTGAATATTATGACCAATGGTCAAACTCTATATGATGTAACTACACGCGCCCTGATGGGCCTGAAGCCCGTTATGGAGGAGGCCAAGCCCGATATGGTGCTGGTGCATGGTGACACAACCACTACCTTCGCTGGAGCGCTGGCTGCCTTCTATGCTCAAATTCCTGTGGGCCATGTGGAAGCAGGCCTGAGAACCGGTAACAAGTATTCCCCCTACCCGGAGGAAATGAATCGCAAGCTGACCGGCGCCATTGCCGATATGCATTTCGCGCCTACGGGCACTAGCAAGGCCAATCTTTTAAAGGAAAATGTGAACCCTGCCAATATTCTGGTCACCGGCAACACGGTTATCGATGCCCTGCAGACCACTGTGCATAGTGATTATCATTTTGCCGATGAGGATTTTAACAAGGTTTTCGCTACAGGCCACAGATTGATTCTGATGACTACTCATAGAAGGGAAAATTTGGGTGAGCCCATGCGTCATGTGTATCGCGCCCTGAAGAGCGTGCTAGAGACACATGAGAATGTGGAGGCTATTTTCCCCGTACACAAAAACCCCAAGGTGCGCGAGATTGTGAACCAGGAGCTGGGTCATTTAAGTCGTGTTCACCTCATCGAGCCTATGGATTACGAGCCCTTTGCCAATTTGATGGCCAAGGTGGATATTGTTCTCACCGATAGCGGCGGTATTCAGGAGGAGGCTCCTGCGCTGGGCAAGCCCGTTTTGGTGCTGCGTGATACCACCGAGCGTCCTGAGGCTGTGGAGGCAGGCACCGTGAAGCTTGTGGGTACGGCCTATGAGGATGTCCTTCGGGAGACCAATCGTCTTCTGGATGATGATGAGCATTATCGCTCCATGGCGGAGGCTGCTAATCCCTACGGTGATGGCAAGGCCTGCGAGCGAATTATTAAGGCAATTTTACGCAAAAATGGCTACTCTGTAGAAAATTTCTCCGAATTTCAGCATAATTGAGTGGACAATTTTTGTGAAATAAATTAAAATTATATTGTACCATTCTGTGAACTTGCAGATGGTCTATTAAGCTTGGAAAAATTAGGTGTTAAGGCGAGGTCAATTGTGGAGATTAGGGATAAGCGTAAGGAGGAAAGGGAGCGTAAGCAACGACTTAAAATGTTCAACGCTCTGGCCACCGTGTCATCCCTAGCCGCTATGATAGTTTTCGACTTCCTGCTGGCTTATTATGGTGGGGATTGGCTGGATGCTTATTTTGAGACAGGTGATCACACCTTTCGTCTGGCAGGTATCAGTTTGGCCATCGTCACGATTTTCCTGACCTTCTTCAAGCTAGTATATTCAGTAATGCAGGACGAGGACGAGTAAATCTTGATGATGAACTTTGATTTCACGCCCGTGGTTGGGGGTAGTTATAAGCGTTTTTTGATGCTGCCGGCCTGCATAGGCCTTGTGATGGTCATAGCACTACAGGTTTTGGGGCATCCTGAGGCGGCGTTGTCCTTGTTTCGCGGCTTCGTGGTGGGGCTTTTGGACACCGTGATTCTGGTTCGTGGCATGAAAAAAGCACTGCCCTATGTAAAGGACCCTCAGCGGGGACTTGCAATCATGAAGCGCCATCGCTGGTACCGGGTTCTGTCCGCATCCAGCATCATTATTTTGTTGTTAAGGCAGGGAGCCAATGTGGCAGGCGTCTGCATGGGCCTTCTGCTGATACATATATTTTTACTTTTTAATCTAACAATTATCGCGTACCAGCTCAATAAAGAGGGGGAACGTGAAGAAAGGAGAGAGAAATAATGGGAAATGAAGCAGCAGCTGCAGCACAAGAACATTCCGGTGAGATTATCCATTACCTTGCTCAAGAAGTAGCACCTGGTATTGTTATTCATATGCAAACCATGTATATGACCTGGATTACAATGGCAGTAGTGTTTGTTCTCTTCTTGCTGGCCGCCAAAAATCCGAAAATGGTTCCTAGCGGAGTCCAAAATGTTATGGAGTTCTTCATTGAATTCTTAAACGATCTTATGGAAGGCCAACTGGGTATTAAAGGACGCAAGTACATGGCTCCTTTTATTATCACCCTTTTCATGTTCATCTTTATTAGTAACGAAATTGGTATGTTGCCGCAGGTTGGTGTACACTGGACTTCTCCTACCAACGACGTTAACACCTGCTTTGCACTGTCCTTGACTGTTGCAATCGGTGTGCACATCATTGGTATCGGCCAAAAGGGCTTGAGCCATTACAAGCACTATGTTAGTCCTTCTCCCGCATTCTTGCCGTTGCATTTGTTAGACGAAGTTGTAAAACCGTTGACTATGGCCCTTCGTCTATTCGGTAACATTCTGGCAGGCGAAATCCTGTTGATTGTACTGTACCAACTGGCTCCGTGGGTTGTACCTGAATTCTGGGTAATGTTCAGCTTGGTTATTGGTTTCTTGCAAGCCTTTATCTTCACCATGCTGGCTCTGACCAGCTTCGCGCTGGCTTTTGCGCATCACTAATTTAAAAGTCATTCTAAAAATTTAAAATCAAAATGTCTTATGATTGATAGGAGGAAATTTCAATGACTGAAAACGCAATTATTATTGCAGCATCTATGGTCGCTGTTGCATTCATCTGCCTGGGTGCAGCTCTGGGCGCTGCTCTTGGTAACGGTAACTTAACTGGTAGATCTATTGAATCCATGGCTCGTCAACCTGAAGAAGCTGGCAAGCTGTTCACCAACATGCTGGTATCCGTAGGTCTGGTAGAGTCCATGCCTATTCTGTGCTACGTTATCGCTGTAGTACTGGTATTCGCTAACCCCTTCGTAAAATAATCTAGAATCCGTAAATTAAGAAAACAAATAGGAGAGTGAGATAATTGGTTAATATTAACGCAACACTTATCGCGCAAATCCTGAACTTTTTGGTTCTTGTTTTCGTTCTTGCTAAATTCGTTTACAAACCTGTACTGGGTATCATGGAAGAGCGCAAGAATAAAATTGCTAGCGATTTAGAGACTGCTGAAATGGCTAAAAAGGATGCTGAAGCAGTTAAAGCTGAATATGCTGCAAAATTAGCGGATGCAAGACAGGAAGCACAGGCTATCATTGAAAACGCCCGCAAAACCGCTCAAGCAGCTCATGACAAGATTATGGCTGACACTAAGGTTGAGCAGGAGCAATATGTAGCAGCTCAAAAAGAGATTATTGCTACTGAAAAGAAGAAAGCTATGGATGAAGTTCGTGCACAGGTTATCAGCCTGTCCATGATCGCTGCCGGCAAAATTGTTGAGCAAAAGCTGAATTCTGAAGAAGACAAAAAAATGGCTAGCAAAATTGTTGATTCCATCATGAAATAATTGATGCAGTGATTTTGCTCGTTTCCCTATTAGGCCGGACGCGGTCCGCTGTAAATGCGAAACAGCAGGGCTAAGCGCCGGTATTCGGAGGTGATTGGTACAATATGAAGAGTGAAGAAAATATTGCTTTGCTGAAGCAAGAATTGTCCGACTTCAAAATTGATCTGGGCTCCATTAAAGAGCTTTTAGATGTAAACGTTACTACAGCTAAGAAATTGACTGTTGACGAGTATCAATCCATTTCTGCAATTCTGACTGAGAAGCTGGGCCGTGAAATCTTCTTGAACAAGAAGGTTGACCCCTCCATTCTCGGCGGCATCATCGTACAAGTTGGCGATAAGGTATTTGATGCTTCTGCTGCTCGTAAGCTGAAGAAGATGGAAGTTGCCCTCAGCGGCATTGATATCCACGAATACACTAAGCCCGAAGCTATGGGTGATGCTCTCAGCGCTAAGCTGGAGAATTACAAAGTGGACGCTGATCTCGAAGAGGTTGGTATCGTTGAGAAGATCGGTGACGGCATCGCAACCGTTATCGGTATGAAAAACGCAATGGCTGGCGAATTGGTAGAACTGCCCCACAACGTATCCGGCATGGTTCTGAACCTGAATCCGGATTCTGTTGGTATCGTATTGATGGGTGGCGAAACCAAGATTAAGGAAGGCGACGTAGTTCGTCGTACCGGCCGCATCATGGAAGTTCCTGTAGGCGAAGGCCTGCTGGGTCGTGTAGTTAGCGCTATCGGCGCTCCTATCGACGGCAAAGGCGAAATCGTTGCAGCTGAACACCGTCCTGTTGAATCCCCTGCACATGGTATCGCAGATCGTAAATCCGTTGATACCCCGCTGCAAACTGGTATTAAATGTATCGACGCACTGGTTCCCATCGGACGTGGCCAACGTGAGCTGATCATCGGCGACCGTGGCACCGGCAAGACCGCTGTTGCAGTTGATACCATCATCAACCAAAAGGGCCTGGGCGTTATCTGCATTTATGTAGCTATCGGCCAAAAGGCTTCCAACGTTGCCCGCATTGTTCGTACCTTGGAACAACACGGCGCAATGGAATACACCATCATCGTTGCTGCTACTGCTGCTGACTCTGCTCCGCTGCAATACCTGGCTCCCTATGCCGGTGTAACCATGGCAGAATACTTCATGGATCAAGGCAAAGACGTTCTGTGCGTATACGACGACCTGTCCAAGCACGCTGTTGCTTATCGCGCAATGTCCCTGCTGCTCCGCCGTCCTCCCGGACGTGAAGCATATCCCGGCGACGTATTCTATTTGCACTCCCGCCTCTTGGAGCGCGCTGCTAAGCTGAACGACGAGCTGAAGGGCGGCTCCATTACCGCACTGCCCGTTATCGAAACCCTGGCAGGCGACGTAGGCGGCTTTATTCCGACCAACGTAATTTCCATTACCGACGGTCAGATCTTCCTGGAATCCGAGCTGTTCTACTCCGGTATCCGTCCGGCTATCAACTCCGGTCTGTCCGTATCCCGCGTAGGTGGTGCTGCTCAGATTAAAGCTATGAAACAGGTTGCAGGTACTCTGCGTCTGGATTTGGCACAATTCCGCGAGCTGGCAGCATTTGCTCAGTTTGCTTCCGACCTTGATAAGGCTACCAAGGCTCAGCTGGACCGTGGTCAACGTTTGACCGAGGTTCTGAAGCAAGGTCAATACAGCCCGCTGTCTGTTGAAAAACAGGTTATGGCAATTTACCTTGGCACCAAGGGTTATCTGGATGACGTAGCAGTTAAAGAAGTAACTCGCTGCGAAAAAGAATTCCTGGATTTCATGGAAGCTAACCATCCTGAAGTTGGCGCAGATATCCTGAAAACCAAGAAAATCACTGATGAGAATGAAGAAGCTTTGAAGAAAGCAATCGCCGAGTTCAAGGAAACCTTTGTTAGTGAAGGTAGGTGATTAACTAATGGCT
>OBLI01004235.1_pt1 | contig 10410 bp, 9 predicted proteins | sample 1519701 | NCBI WGS metagenome assembly OBLI01 (sample SAMEA3663005, study PRJEB22513) | pig gut metagenome | biome: pig gut; feature: pig-associated habitat; material: faeces | place: France | collected 2012 | reverse complement strand
AATAAAAATCTTCTTTTTTTATATCCAGATAAGAAAGAATTGACGGATGAATACTTCGTTCATATGCATATTCCTTCCAGATTCCATAATCCTCCTCAACATCAATTTTCTTCACACGATCCAACGTTACAATATCAAAATCACGTACGGATTTATTATATTCTGGTGGATTTCCTGCTGCTACAATGATCCAGCCTTCTGGTACCTTATGGTTCCCGAACGTTTTACATTGAAGAAATTGAAGCATGGTAGGTGCCAATGTCTCTGATACACAGTTGATTTCATCGATAAATAAGATTCCCTCCTGACATCCAGTATTCTCCATCTTATCATAAACAGATGCAATAATCTCACTCATGGTATATTCTGTAATAGAGTACTCTTTTCCTCCATATTCTTTTTTTTCAATAAATGGCAAACCAATGGCACTTTGTCTTGTATGATGTGTAATCGTATAGGATACCAGCCCGATTTCACACTCTTTTGCAATCTGTTCCATAATGGCTGTTTTCCCAATTCCCGGAGGTCCCATAAGTAATACTGGTCTTTGCCGTACTGCTGCCATTTTATAAATTCCATACTCATCTTTTTGTATATATGCCTGTATCGTATGCTTTAACTCTTCTTTTGCTTGTTTGATATTCATAGTTTTCCTCCAATTGAATGTTCGTCTAAGATAAGTTTCATGGCCCATGATGGAACCTTTACATCCTCATATTCATCCTGGATAAATACAAATGCTGTTTGATAATCTGGACAAACCGCCGGAAATGTTCCTTTTCCGTCAGTAAAATACAAAAGTCCTTTCAAATCCTGAATCTTTTTTTCATTCTTCAGCTGCTCTACATGTGCAAATACCGGCCGAAAATCCGTACCACCATATCCCTTTATCTCAAAATTCTCCATATATCTTTTCAAATCCTCACTTTTTGTAATCAAAGTATCATCTCGAATCTGATCGTCACACTGCAGGATATGGATCACTGTCTTTGAAAAATACTGATCCGACTCTGCCAGAATCGTATAGGTTTCTTCCAGAAACTTCTCGATCAAATCACCAGAACAGGACATGGACGTGTCGATGGCAATCACAAAGTCGCGTATCTTTTTAGATTCTTTCCACTCCTGCGGCTCAATAAATGGCATATTCCCATACATCGTCAAGCCATAAATATAATAATTGTAATCAAAACTATCCAGATCCACAACCGCTTCCTCTCTTAATACGGAAAATTTTCTTAGAAAATCAGAATAACGATAGCGTTTTCGATTTTCCACCTTCATGGTTTCCACCATATGCTCACCATCATTGCCTCCTTCATCTGAAAATTGTTCCATAGACATCTGCATCTTTTTGCTCATATTTTCCCATTTTTTTTGCCTTTGTGACAATGGCGGCTGATTGGGCTGATTTTGTTCTTCTCTCCAGAATGAATGATCATCTACTTCGAATTCTCCTAAAAGCTGATTAAACTCTTTCTCCGTCATTGGTGTAGCCAATAATATCTGATACACCCTTTCAGCGGTCAGAACATTCATTTGTGTCTTCATCGCCTGATAAATTCGTGTTCTTTGACTGCTTACAGGAAGATGGATTGCTTCATTCTTCCACTGATCTAAAATATATTCCACGACGATGTCACATGCCAGATTCCAGTAATCGATGAGCCTGCCGTCTCTATGAAATAGATGACCAAACAAACAGTGCACGATCATGTGAACATATCCCCTCTGAATCAAAATCCGATCCTTTTCATAGGTCTGTATCACATACTTTGGATGATAAAAAATCTTATCTCCATCTGTTCCAAAAAATGAGGTTGTTTCATTTCGTGCAAATGTGAATGCATATAAAGCCTGGTCCAAATGTCGCATATGAAGATGAAGTCCCATTCTGGATGACTGCCAGATTTCCATACAAATTTTATTTAATTTCTGCTGAAATGTCATTTCCATGTCTTTCTCCTAAAACTCAAATTCCTGTAATATAACTGGAAAATGCTGATTCTGATATTCCATTAAAAAGGCCATACTTTCAATCTTCTTTTCTTTTCCAGCCAGTTCCAGATATTCTTCCATATCTTCTTTTCGAAAAAGCCCACAATCTGCTGCAAGCCGGAGCCCTTTCTGATCATTGCTTTCAATCTTTTGCTTTACATAGGATACCGCATGCTCTTTTAGATATGCAAGATAACGTTCTTTTGCTTTCTCCTCCAGCTGGTAAGGATACTCCAGTCGATCTGTGATCAGTTCAAATAACGTGGGCTCCTGTTCCTCTCTCTTAGCTACGGAAAATAAAAAATCATATTCTCCAAAATCAATTTTTTCCTTGCTGACACATCTTTGATAGGCATCTCCAGATCCATATACTACCTCATGAAAAACTCTGGAATTAATGTCTATTTCATAGTCATAGCTATAAGATGGAACCAGCAGCCGTGCCTGTCCATCCGAATATTGGATATGAAACACAATTTCATGACTAAGATCTGCAACAATGTTTTTCATACATCCTGTTTCGCGATCATCCGCTGTCACTTCTACATATCGAAGACTGTCGCAATTTTTAAATGCTCCATCCTCGATTTCATGTAAATTGCCGGAGATTCTGATACTTTTTAAATTTCTACAATCATAAAATGCATGCTTTCCGATTTTTTTCACACTGTTTGGTATGAGGACCTGCTCCAGTTCCTTTAAGCCTCGATATTCATAATTTTTAATTTCTGTCGTTCCCTCTGGTATTTCTAATATTCTCATAACACAAGTCCCCCTTATTCAAATACGCTTAAAGTGAGAGAAACGCGCAATGCGCGTTTCTCTTTGTTTTCGATCAATTTTAGAACAAACTTCCAAAGCTGTTATAAATAGAATTTTGAAGCTGGGTTACAAATGACTGTGCTACAAAAATCAGTAAAATCATTGTAATAAGACCATTGATGACCATAGTCAGAAAAACGATCCATCCACAATTGTTTCTTTTGATTTCCTTAATTCCCGTAATACTAGCTGTATACATAATTAATGCAAGATAAGATGTCAGCATAAGGAATATCAATCCAATAAATGGATTTAAAAAGGTCAATACAATAGAAACTACTAAACCAACAATCATTCCTGTACTATAGGCAGATGCAGCTGGAAATGCTGCTTTAAAGGATATCTTTGCCTTTCCAAGACCATTTAACATTCCCATAGAAATTACTACAAACAGGAACTTGATAATAATATAGAAAATAAGTAATTTAAAGAAAATTTCAAAATATGGTATATTTACATACTGAGCATAGCCTCTTCCCATAGAATATCCACCTGATATGCTGTTCGCAATGGAAGAAACCCCATTGTAAGTCATACGAATCATACTACTTATGACTACACAAACACTTAATGCCATCAACGCACATTCTATCAGAGCAAGCAACATTCCATTCATAAAATATTTTTCATTTACCACCTGTTCCATAGCAGTAACTGGTGCCTTTAAAACAGCAACAAACATCTCCCAGATATCCATTGGTTTTTTGACAACTCGTTTTCTTACTACCTTCTTTACCACCTTTTTTTCTTTCGGTGCCTCAGTCTCTTCAGTCACATATACCTTCTTTTCTTCTTCTGGTTCGACCTTTCCCTGTAACGTACATGAGCAAGGCTGACCATCCACTAATGGTTTTCCACATTTTGTACAAAATTTAGCCATAATCGTTTCTCCTCTGTTTTAATTTTAATATCCAAATGATGCTATCTTCCACTCTCCATCATCATATCCCATCACAAGACTTTGATAAATGCTTTTATCTCCGCTATATGGATAAATAGATCCTGAAAAAACACTGCGGTATTGATAATTAATTTTTACCGTTCCATAAACAAGCACGCGAAGTCCCGCTTCTTCTGCATTGGTATTGGCTTCAGCACTGTTTACACTTACGGAATAGCTACGCATGCTATAACCATTTTCATTATAGTATTTATAACTTTCTACAATTTCATCATATGCTTTTTTTGCTTCTTCGCTGTTGGAAAAGTACTTTTTCACAGCAGTTACACCCTTCTTACTATAAGCAGCATCGTAAATATCTTTGACATAGGTCTTTGCGGTAGAAAGAGCCTTTTTGGCAGCTGCTTCTGTATATTTTACAGCAGGTACATAATACATATCATCTACGCTTACAGAAACCGTCTGTTCCGTTTTTTCAATAAAATCATTCTTATCCTGAAGACTTAATGTATGCTCTCCCGTCAAAACAACTGGAATCTTATATGCCTGTATCTTATCTGTGCCATAAGTCGTCAGATAATCCTTTTTGATTTCTACTCCATCCAGCTTCATAGTAATCCCTGGAATATATTTTATGTATAAATTATCCTGGAAGATATTACCGCCATCCAGTGACCATTTCTGGAAAAATAAAAATCGGTTGGATCCTTCCCTTTTTACCGTAAAATATTCCTGCTCACCGGTACTTCCACCAGTCGTCGAATAGGTCATGATCATGCTCTGGCTGACTCCATTGTTTATGCTGCTTGGCTGAATGGAATAATTGAGAACTTTTCCACTTCTCTGTTCTTTTTTCTGCATAAATGAAATAAACTGATCTTTGCTTACAAATCCCTGGTCTCCAATATCATATAAATCATAGATCGTTGCCCAGTCTCCTTCCTGTCTTGCCTGAGCATACTTTTTCATAATCTTATTCGGATTGCTATAAGCAGAACCCACAATGACAAAGACTGCTACCAGACATAACAGAACAATACTTTCCACCAAAATAATACCAAGCTTTTTCTTTTCAGATTTACTATACTGCTTCTTAACTGCTGGTTTTCTCTTTGGTTTTTCCTCCACAATTTCTTCTTCGATTTCTTCACTTTCCTCTAATTCTTTCTCTTCAAACTCTTTATCTTCTTGCAGATCTCCTAAAGAGGCACCACATTCACCACAGAACCTTGCATCATCATCAATCTTACTTCCACAATATGGACAATACATGAATCCTCCTCCTTTCTACTTGCCTTCTAATGCTACGATGGTTTCAATATTTTTCTTTTCATATTTATTGAAAACAGATTCATCAAAATTGGAAGACTTTGTTGTTCCTTTGTACCAGGATTTCCCTTCAAAATATTCTTTCATCTCTTTGTTTTTCTCAAAAATATAGCCATGTCTTGCATAAATCTCATTTCTTGCAATAGCCAGCTGTTTTTTCGTCAAATCGGACAATTCTGATTTCGTATAATATCTTGTATTGCTTTCTGAAAGTACATAATCTGCATCCTCATCAAAGATAATCTTGCCAGAAGCTGTTTCTTCTTTCGTTTCATCTGTCACCTTTTCATCCTTCTTTGCTTCTCCAGATGCCGTTTCACTTTCATTATCTGTAACCTTACCAGAAGTCTGTTCCCTGGAACCCTCCTCTGTCTTTTGGGTTGTTTCCACATTAGTCGTTCCTGCTATCTCCTCAGAATTCTTCTTTTCTTTTAAAATTCCGACTGCAAATAATAAAATCATGAACACAATGGCAACTGCCAGACCAATGATAATCTTATCCAGTGTTTTTTCTTTCATTCTTCCATTCCTTTCTCAAAATATGTATCGACTCCATCTGCAATTCCTTCTGCCAGAAGCTCCTGATAGCTTTCCTGATTCAACTTTTCATCCTCTTCCGGGTTCGACATAAATCCCATCTCTACAATCGTGACCGGAATCTTGCACCAATTGATTCCCGACATATCAGAAGTACGGATAATCGAAAGCTTTTTGGCGCCTGTATTCCTGCACAGCTGCTCTAAAACCAGTTCTGATAGCAGACTGCTCTTCTCAATCATCCCACTATCACAATATGGGTTTTCTGAATTCGGACATAATGTTAACGCACCATTGACCAAACTGCTTTCCGCGCTATTACAATGAATTCTCAAAAAAATATCTGCATTGGCTTCATTGGCAATCTGGGCCCGTTCCCGATTACTTAAATCTACATCATTCTTCTCTCTGATCATCAACACTTCATAGCCTCTCTGCTGAAAGATCTTTTTCAGCTTTTGGGAAACCTGAAGATTCACCTTATATTCTGGTACTCCAGTTTCCACACCTTCCGTTCCAGAAGAAACCTTTATCTTCTTTTCAGATGCGCCTGGGCCAATCGGTTCTAATTGACTATTTTGCTGCTCCTGATGGCCAGCATCGATAGCAATCAGTTTTTTTTCTTCCTGTTTCGCCTCTGTTGTTGCTGCAGAACTTGTCGTCATCTTCTTCTCCTTTTTCTCTATCTGACCCTTATCCTTTCCACCTTCTTTTAGAAACGAACATCCAGTAAAAAAGATAATCACACAGGCCATCCACAATAGAAGCCATCCGACTTTCTTCATTTTTTTCTCCTTTTTCAAAACTTTAGCAATATTTTATCACAATTTAATATTAAAACAAAGAACTTTCATGAAAAGTTTTATTTGTTCACAATTTTATACAAGAAATCCAGTAAAATTTATTGCATTTTTCACATGGTATGTTAAAATATTAACCAAGTAGGAATTTATTAAGATCTATTATGTGGGAGGAAATTATGTTATCAAATGACGCTACTATTTTTCAGGTAAAGCATGAACTTATGAGAACTGTTGCTAAGTACGCCTTTGAAGGAGTTTACGAGGAAAAAAGGGACAAGATTCCATATGAATTATCTCCTGGTCCAAATGCGAACTTCCGCTGCTGTGTATACCGTGAACGTGAAGTATTAAGAGAACGTATTGTTTTAGCTGAAGGTGGGACACTTCATGAAGGTGATTACAATATGATCCAGGTTATTCCAGCTGCCTGTCATGGATGTCCAATTTCCAGATTCAGTGTAACTGACAACTGTCAGAAATGTATGCAGAAAGCTTGTCAGAATGCCTGCAAATTCAATGCGATCACTATGGGTGCAAGAAAAGCCATCATTGACCCTAATATCTGTAAAGAATGTGGACAGTGTGCAAAAGCTTGTCCTTACAATGCAATTGCTGATCTGGTTCGTCCATGTAAGAAAGCTTGCCCAGTAGACGCAATTCAGATGGAAGAAGTATCCGGTATTGTTAAGATTGACAAAGATAAATGTATTCAGTGTGGTGCCTGCATTCACAGCTGCCCATTTGGTGCAATCGGATCAAGAGCTGGTATCGTAAAAGTTATCAATGCTATCCGTTCTGGAAAACGTGTTGTTGCAATGGTTGCTCCAGCTGCAGAAGGTCAGTTCGGAAAAGGTGTTACTATGACAAGCTGGAGAACTGCTTTAAAGAAAATCGGTTTTGACGATATGGTTGAAGTTGCTTTAGGTGGTGACTTAACTGCTCAGGCAGAGGCAGAAGAATGGGCAGAAGCTTACAAAGAAGGAAAGAAAATGACTACTTCTTGCTGTCCAGCTTTTGTTAATATGATCCATAAGCACTACCCAACTCTGGTAGACAATATTTCAACCTCTGTATCACCAATGTGTGGTGTTTCCAGAATGTTAAAGGCAGATGATCCAGATGTTGTTACTGTCTTCATCGGGCCTTGTGTTGCTAAGAAGAGCGAAATGCAGGATCAGAAGATTGAAGGTAATGTTGATTTCGTTATGTTATTTAGTGAAATCCTTCCAATGTTAGAAGCTCAGGGTGTAACATTAGAACCAGAAGAATATGATCATCAGCAGGCATCTATCTTTGGAAAACACTTTGCCCATAGCCATGGTGTTACCGATGCCGTTGTTCAGTCTCTGAAAGAAACCGGTGAAAGCACAGATATAAAAGTTGAAGTCTGCAACGGAGCTTTAGAATGTAAGAAAGCACTTCTTATGATGAAGGCTGGTAAATTCAAAGGTGATTTCATCGAAGGTATGGCTTGTCCTGGAGGATGTATTGCAGGACCTGGTGCAAGAAAGACAATCCCTCAGTTCAAAAAAGACCGTCAGGATTGCTTAAGCAAGACCGAAGATATCGGAATCGCTGACAGCATCAAAAAACATGTTGGTGAAGAATTAAACTTCTCTATGCACAGACACTAAACATTTTAGTAATACAGACTCTTTCGTTTTGTGGAGTCTAAAAGAGAATCTGCAGGAATACTCCTGTACTTGCAACTCCACAACAAAACAAACAAAACATATACACAAAGCAGAATGAAGGGCCCTAAAGCCCTTCATTTTGTTTAGACATACTTTTTTCACAATTATATGTTATTATAATACTCGTAGCATTGCTAAAGCTATAAAACTTTTTCATTATTTTCTCTCAGGCCGACTATATGTCGGCCATTTTCCTTTGTATCCAAATCAACACTCTGCGGAAGAATTTTATCATATTGGGATTTCCTTTCGCATATATTAATATAAACGTACCCATTTATGGAGCTGTTGGTATGACAATCTATATTGTAAAATCTGGAGACTCTGTTGATTCTATTGCAAAACAATACGGTATTTCCGCACATTCTATTATCTATAACAATCAAATCCCCTATCCCTATCGTCTCGCCATCGGCCAGGCCCTACTCTTATCTACACAAAATGAAACAGATTCTCTGCCAAAACAACATATTTATTCTGGTGGTTATGCCTATCCTTTTATCAGCCGATGGGTTCTTACTGAAACGCTGCCCTATTTATCTTATTTGTATATTTTCTCTTATGGATTTACCGAAGAAGGCCACCTGATTCCTCCCACCCTGGATGATACCTGGATGCTTTCTCTTGCAGCTTCTTATGAAACCTCACCTGTCCTTACTTTGACCCCTTTTGGCCCAGATGGACAATTTAGCAATTATCTCATTCACAAAGTGATCCATAGTCCTTCCTCAATGTCATCTTTAAGAGAAGATATTATTTCGCAAATGACCCAACGCGGATTTCGTGGACTAGACATTGATTTTGAATATATTCTTCCAGAAGATAAAGAAGCCTTTGTGTCCTTTGTTGCTTATATGAAAGACGGAATCTCTTCCCTTGGCTATCCTGTCTCTGTGGCTCTTGCTCCAAAAACCTCAGATGACCAAAAAGGTCTTCTTTATGAAGGAAAGGATTATAAACGGTTAGGCGAAATTGCTGATTACGTCCTACTTATGACTTATGAATGGGGATATACGTATGAGCATACAGGGTATAAAGTAATTAAGAATGATATAATCTAAATCATCGAGTTGGATGATTTCCAGTTTAAAGAGCCGGTTAACGTGGATCCGGCTCTTTTTCTGTTAACAGCTATTCTGAATATTCTGAAAACATACATTTTCGTTCATTCTTGATTTTCACTATTGTCAAACACTATGAAAAAGACTGGGATTTCTCCCAGCCTAAATCAAACCACAATCAGATCTTTAACAGGTACCCAACTGTTTAATTCTTTAATTAAAGCTTCCTTCTGGTTATTGTTTGTCTGCACCTTCGATACTGTGTATTTCTTTCCAATATAAGCAGAACCTACTTTTTTCCCATATGATGCACCTCCATAAATGGCACCTGCTTTTATCTTTACTTTACTACCTGCTTTAATAGTCGACGTTGTAGATATAGTATATGCAGGTCTTCCAAATCCTCGAATTACATTTTTTCTTCTGGTTCTTCGCATAACCTTTCCGCCATTATCATTTGAAGTCACTGATGTATTTCCTTCGATAACCTTATATGCACCTGTCACTGTTTTCTTTTCTACGATGCCGATATGACTGGCACGCCCTTTTCCGAAATCCATAAAGCATAAATCTCCTTGCTTTCCTTCCTTATAATATTTTCCCTGCTTTTTATACCAGTTCTCAGCCTCAGGGCAATATGCCGTCTTTTTACCACCTGCAAACAATTCAGATGCTCCGCACATGCGGAAAATATCCCATACAAATGCACAACACCACGGATAGGCAGAACCATTTACTTTTCTACCATAATAATGGGTATTAAAAATCACATTGTTGCTATTTGCCGGTATCTCTTTTGTTCCCAGATAAGATACCGCTTTTTTCAAAATCGTTGCCGCTGTTACTTTGCTCATTTCTTTTCCTCCGATTCTTTTTCTTTCTCCCGTAATTGCAATAATACGTTTCTCAACTCTTCTGGTACTGGAATAAAAATAGCTGCATTTTCTACCAGACTCAGTGCCTCATTGGCAATATAAAACATAATGACAATCTCCCGCAATGGAATCTGCCCACCCAGCAATTCCTGAATTATGTATGCAGTTGCTACTATGATAAACATCATGATCTTTTTCAGCAGCCCTTTAAATCCAATTTCAGATGACAGTCTTTTTAAATAAATCCCTTTCATCCATCCTGTAACATAGTCCAAAACAGCGAGAATCACGATTGTTTTTAACAATATATCCCATCCTCCCAAATAATAACCTAAGATTCCGCCAAAAAACCCTGCTATCAGACTAATCAGATTAAACAACTTCTCAAAT
>OBLI01004233.1_pt1 | contig 10411 bp, 6 predicted proteins | sample 1519701 | NCBI WGS metagenome assembly OBLI01 (sample SAMEA3663005, study PRJEB22513) | pig gut metagenome | biome: pig gut; feature: pig-associated habitat; material: faeces | place: France | collected 2012 | reverse complement strand
CAATGCGCCCTATTATTTCCGCATTGCTACTGATGCTATCAAGGAGATGTATCGCCAGGTTGGGGACTACGAGTTGGATGAAAATGGGCTGTTAAAAAAGGGCGTGGTCATTCGCCATTTAATTTTGCCGGGGATGTTGGAGAATTCCAAGCGCGTTATCGATTGGGTTGCTAATAATTTTAAGCCCGGCCAAGTAATGTTCAGCCTGATGCATCAGTATGTTCCCTGCGGTCGTGCGGCGGAATATCCCGAGATTAATCGCAAGGTGACCGATGAGGAGTATGCCGAGGTAGAGGCCTATCTTATGGCTAGCACCATTGAGGATGGCTTCGTGCAGGAGGGCGACGCGGCTTGTGAAGATTTTATCCCTTGCTTTGATGGCACAGGAGTGTAATGATATTGACAAAAATAGCGTAAGCTTTTATAATTTTAGTAGTAGGTCATATAACTGACGGAAGTGGGTCACCACAGGGGAGTATGACCGGTGAAGCCGACCGTCTGGGCATGTATATGCATCAGTGTGTCGGTTTTTCTTTTTTATGCCGACCACATTTTTAAGGGAGGAAAAACGATGAACGAATTAGCATTGAAATATGGTTGTAATCCCAACCAAGCAAAGGCAAGAATTTACATGGCTAATGGTGCGGAGCTGCCCATCAAGGTGCTCAATGGCCGTCCTGGCTATATTAACTTTTTGGATGCCTTCAACAGCTGGCAGCTGGTTAAGGAGCTGAAAGAGGCCACTGGTCTGCCCGCAGCTGCTTCCTTCAAGCATGTAAGCCCTGCAGGCGCCGCTGTAGGACTGCCTATGAGCGACACTTTGAAAAAGATTTATTATGTGGATGATTTGGAGCTGTCCCCGCTGGCAAATGCTTATGCACGCGCTCGTGGTGCTGACCGCATGAGCTCCTATGGTGATTTTGTTGCTCTGTCCGATATCTGCGATGTGCAAACTGCGAAAATGCTGCATCGTGAGGTTTCCGATGGTGTTATTGCCCCTGGCTATACTGAGGAGGCATTGGCTGTGCTGAAAACTAAGCGTAAGGGCACCTATAACATCATCCAAATCGACCCTGCTTACAAGCCTGAGCTGACCGAAAGCAAGCAGGTTTTTGGCATTACCTTTGAGCAGGACCGCAATGAGGCCAAGATTACCGAAGCTTTGCTGGAGAATCGTCCTACTGTAAATAAGGATATCCCTGAGTCCGCTGCACGCGATTTGCTGATTTCTCTTATCGTGCTGAAATACACTCAATCCAACTCCGTTTGCTATGTAAAGGATGGCCAAGCCATCGGCATTGGCGCTGGCCAACAATCCCGCGTACATTGCACTCGTTTGGCTGGCAACAAGGCTGACATTTGGTGGCTGCGCCAAAACCCGAAGGTATTGGCACTGCCCTTTAAGGACAGCATTCGTCGTCCCGACCGCGACAACACCATCGACGTATATATTTCTGATGACTATGAGGACGTTTTGGCCGATGGCATTTGGGAAAACTTCTTCACCGAAAAGCCAGAGCCGCTGACTCGTGCTGAAAAGAAGGCTTGGCTGGCCGAGCTGAAGGATGTAGCATTGGGTAGCGACGCTTTCTTCCCCTTCGGTGACAATATTGAACGTGCTCATCGCAGCGGCGTGCAATATATTGCTCAAGCAGGCGGTTCTATTCGCGATGATAATGTTATCGAAACCTGCGACAAATATGGCATCGCTATGGCCTTTACCGGTCTGCGTTTGTTCCATCACTAAGATTATTCAATAGTTAATTTAATCGGCAAAAAAGCACAAGAGCCTGCCCTGTTCCTGGGTAGGCTCTTTTCTGTTATACAGTACTCTGACACATTGTGAGGTGTGGTCAAAGAAATAAAAAACAGCAACTCTCATAGCGAGAATTGCTGTTTTTGTTGTCATTGGAAATAACGCCTTGTTAAAAAGCCATCACTTTTTTAAGCCAGGTCATCCTTTAAATCATTGTTAGTCATAGCGCAAACGGTGGAGTCGGACCAAACATTTTCTGCAGTTTCAATCATATCGATGACTGCGTAAATCGGCAGGATAATACCCATAACGCCCACAGGAGCACCCATGGAGGATACCAGGGACAGGGTCAGGAAATAGCAGCCCATAGGCACGCCAGCATTACCCACAGCGGCGAAAACAGAAATGCATACCCAGGTCAGCATAGTGCCCATGGTCAGCTCTACACCACCATTTTGCAGGACAAAGAGAGAAGTAACCAAAATGAAGGCTGCGCAGCCGTTCATGTTGATGGTAGTACAAATAGGCAGTACAAAGCGAGTAACCTCCTTGCGCGCCTTCAGATTCATTTCTGCTGAAGCCAGGGTTACAGGCAAGGTTGCAGCAGAGCTCTTGGTGAAGAGAGCAACCGCCAGAGCCGGTGACATTTTGCGGAAAACATCAATAGGATTCAAGCCTCTTGCTAGCAAGAACAAGGGGAGAACGATGAACATTTGGATAAAGTTGCCGCCCATAACGACAGCCATATATTTACCCAATGCACCCACAATTACGCCAGCCTCAATTTGAGCAGACAGCTGAGCTGCAAAGGCAACGATACCAATGGGCAGAACCTTCATAAGACCACGGATCATGGTAAAGAGAACTTCTTGCAGGCCATAGACGAACTTTAACACTACTTCGCGGTTTTCGTTCTTAGGAGCGCAGGCAATACCCATACCCACTGCACCGGCAATAGAAAGCACGGACAGCACGTTACCTTCTAAGAATGGTCTAACCATATTGTTAGGTACAACATTTAAGAAATGGTTATAATAAGACAGGCTAGCATATTTCTTGGTTGCACCTGCAGCCGCACCAATCAAATCGCTGGGCAGGTTGCCGGGAGCAATAATAATATACAGAGCCAATGCCACAAAGGAAGCGGCAAAGGTGGTCAGTAAAGTATAGGTAATGGTGCGTACAAAAATCTTGCCAGTGTTCTTTTCTGCACCTAAGCTTGCCAGTGTGGTAATAACGGCTAAAGCAATAGTAGGTACAGCAATAAACTGGAATAAACGGGTAAAGATGGTGGCAACAAAGTCACACATCTCGTTAATAGTGCCATTGCCCAGCATACCTAAAATGCCGCCAATAATCAATGCAGCAATCCAAAAATACAATTGCTTGTTGCTTCCCTGTTGACGCTGAGCGTCCATTGCCTCTTGGGCAGTTTGTTTCACATCCTTATTTTCCATGTAAAGATAAACCTTCCTTCCTCATAATTACAAACCCTAAAACACACTCCTTTTTTGGAGTATATGTTATTATATCAAACCCAAAAAAAAAATACAATGAATATATAGTTGGAAAATCTACTTCTGACCGTACAGAGCTAATATCATTGCCTATTACCAAGATTGCTTTTCTTACTCGTGGCATTCTTGTGGCGTCATAACATTCAGGTAGCGCTGTAAGGATATCAGTTTTTGCAGATTTTTGTTAGATTGTATACTTGCATATATAGAGAGGAATTTTTGGCTTTGTGTAGAATGATAATAGGATAAAACAGCATTATATTGGATTCTAATCGAAAGCCATGAAATGGAAAGTATCAGCTTTAAGCTTTCTATGTCAAAAGCTAAAAAGAGAAAAATATAAAGCTTATATTAAAAAATAGAAAGAGGTAATAACATTATGACTACTGCAAAAGAATTGCAAAAAAGCCTGACCTGGGAATTTCCTCACATTGGCAAGGCAGAGCCTGCCGCCAAGACTGAGGCTTTTGCCTATTGCGAAGGCTATAAGGATTTTTTGAATGAGGGTAAAACTGAGCGTGAATTCGCAGCCAAGGCTGTGGAGCTGCTCGAAGCAGCTGGCTATGAGCCCTTGGATTTAAGCAAGCACTATAAGCCGGGTGACAAGGTTTATTATGTTAACCGTGGCAAATCTCTTGCTATGTCCACCTTTGGTGTTGCTCCCTTGGAGAAGGGCGTGCGCTTGAATGCTGCGCATATCGATTCTCCTCGTTTGGACTTAAAGCCCAATCCCGTATACGAAAAGAATGATATTGCGTATTTTAAAACCCATTATTATGGTGGTATTCGCAAATATCAATGGGTTACTACTCCGCTTGCTATGCATGGCGTAATTGTGAAGAAGGATGGCACAATTGTAAAGGTTTCTGTTGGTGAAAAAGCAGGCGAACCACAATTTTGTGTTACCGATTTGCTGCCCCATTTGGGCGCTAAGCAAAACGAGCGCAAGCTGGCCGATGGTATTCGTGGTGAGGAATTAAATATTGTTATTGGCAGCCTTCCCTTTGTAAGCGATGATGACAAGGAAGAGGTTAAAAATGCTGTAAAGCTGACTGCTTTATCCTTGCTGAATGAAATGTATGGCATCACTGAGCACGATTTTATGCGTGCTGAAATCGAATTTGTGCCTGCAGTAAAGGCTGTGGATATTGGCTTGGACCGTAGCCTAATTGGTGCTTATGGTCAGGATGATAAGGTGTGTGCATACACTGCTTTGACTGCCGAAATCGATACTAAGGCTCCTTACTATACCACTGTTACTATTTTGGCTGATAAGGAAGAAATTGGCTCCTACGGAAACACGGGCTTGAGCTCTGATTTTGTGCTGCATTATTTGGAGGACTTGGCAAGCCTGGAGGGTGCCAATATTCGTACTTTATTGCGCAATACCACAGCATTATCCTCTGACGTAAATGGCGCCTATGATCCTACCTTTGCCAGCGTTTATGAAGAGCGCAACAGCTGCTTTGTTAATAAGGGACCCTGCCTAACCAAATATACTGGTGCTCGTGGCAAATCCGGTTCCAATGATGCCAGTGCTGAAACCATGGCTAAGATTATTAGCATTATGGATGAGGCCAAGGTATATTGGCAAATTGGCGAGCTGGGGGCTGTTGATGAAGGTGGCGGCGGCACAGTTGCTTTGTATGTGGCTGCTATGGATGTGGATGTAGTGGATTTGGGTGTGCCCGTGCTTTGCATGCATTCTCCCTTTGAGCTGACCAGTAAGCTGGATGTTTATTACACTTATAAAGCTTTTGCGGCTTTCTTGGCTAGTGATAAATAATGTATATATAAAAAGTGATGGACCGGTGGCAAGCCGGTCCTTACTTTTGTAAATTATTGGCTTTACTAACATAAAATAGCAGAAGATTTGGGTTAATCAAGTTAATGTAGTTGATAAATTTCGTCAATAGTGTTATTATTATACTGGAAACTGGTGTAAGCCAGAATTTTGTGCGCTTTACAAAGCAAAAGAAAAGTGAGGTTGTTAAAGATGGCTTTAGTAGAAGAATATCGTAACATTGCTAAGTTGGCTCAGGACAAAGACAACGCTGAGGTTGTTATTGATGCAATCCTGACTCATTTTGATGTTGATTATGATGATATGGATTTGGGCATTGAATGGCTGTATACCACTGGTGTAATCGATTATAAATTCAGAAGCGTGCTCTATAAGGGCGAAGATTTGGACGCTATTGTTGCTTGGTTCAAAGCAAAGGCTGGCGTAACTGACGAAGAAATCGCCGCTGCTGAAGCAAAAGAAAAACAATATATCGCTGGTTGCCTGCTGATGGCTGAAAAGGATTTGGGCTTGGGCCACGTTGTTAGCGGCACCACCTATTTGGAATTGGCTGCAGCAAAGGGCTCTGCTGAAGCTGCTGCTAAGCTGAAGGACCTGCAATATGCTAAGAATCAATGCATGCTGGGCGAACAATATTTAGCAATGGGCCACAAGATTTGCGCTAAGACTTATTTTGAACTGGCTGCTGCAAAGGGCTGCCCGAAAGCTGCTGCTAAATTGGCTGAATTCTAATTTTTTAGTAATTCTTAAGGCTGGAGATGATTCTTCAGCCTTTTTTATTGTAGCTAGGTGAATAAATCAATATTATTTTCAAGGAGGTTTATAGATGCAAAATGCTTTTTCTGCTCTAAAGGTATGTGCTCATACGGTAGAGCAATTACAGAAAATGGGCATTACAAGGCCCATGCCCGTACAGGAGCAGGCGATTCCGGCTTTGTTTGCCGGTCGTGACGTGATCGCTAGAGCGCAAACTGGTACTGGTAAAACCTTGGCTTTTTTAGTGCCGCTGGCCGAAAAGGTGGATGCTGATAAGCCCTATGCTCAGGCATTAGTGATCACTCCTACTCGTGAGCTGGCTCAGCAAATTGCTGTGGAACTAAAAAAGATTTTAGGTGAAAGTCCCATCAAGGTGTTGGCAGTGACCGGTGGACGTGATTTTGAAGAGCAAAAATATAAGCTGGAGGGACGCAGCCATGTACTCATTGGTACTCCAGGACGTTTGTTGGACCATATCAAAAAGGGCAATACGGATTTGGGCGGTGTTAAGTATTTGGTGCTGGACGAGGTGGACGAAATGCTGCAGCAGGGCTTTATGGATGAAGCCTTTGATTTAATTGCTATGACTGCGGCAGACCATCAAACCATGCTGTGCAGTGCAACCTTAAACGAAGAGGTGCGTAAGCTGGGGCGCAAGCTGACTAAAAATTGTGCTTTGATTGACATTGAACCGGATAAAGCTACTGTGGATAAAATCAAGCAAATTTGCCTCAAGACCACGGATGAGTATAAGAATAGAGCTGTAGCGGCGCTGATTGAACGTTTGAATCCTTATTTGGCTATTGTGTTTTGCATGAGTAAGGAGCGCACCAAGGAGCTGGGAGACTGGCTGGGGATGCAGGGATTTAATGTGGATGTGCTGCATGGTGAAATGTCGCCTGCCAAGCGCAAAACTGTGATGAAAGCTTTTCGTGATGCCAAAATCCAAGTTTTGGTAGCTAGTGATTTAGCTGCCCGTGGCCTTGATGTGGAGGGGGTAACCCACGTTATTAACTACGACATTCCCCATGATGTGGATTGGTATGTGCACCGCATCGGCCGCACAGGTCGCGCTGGCAACGATGGCGTGGCCATAACCTTATATACTCCTGAGGAAGTAAAATGGCTGCGCAATATTGAGACGAAGCTGGGCGTTTTGATGGAGCGACAAAACCTTGAGGGTGAGACTGTGGCTCGCCGTGTAAGTAGTGCAGCTCCAAGCAAGAAAAAGCCTGCTGCCCCTAAGCGTGGCCGCAATGCTGTTGCAAATAAGCGTAAGGCTCCTAAAACTGGCAGCAATCGCCGCCAAGGTCCGAAGAAGGCTAAGTAAATAAAGTAAGTAAATAAACTGCGTGCTGCCTAAGGGAATGACTGTATTTACGCATGTTTAGTGCATCAGTATTTGCTATAGCTATCATAATATGATATAATTATAATTAACTAGAGTACGCTATAAGAGCGCGCTACAAGATTCGGGATTTAGGAGTGAGTGCTAAGTGAAGTACAAAATAACCTTGCCCAGTGGCTTGGTATTGGATTTTACTAATATGTTTGGCGAAGATAGACTGGCAGACCAAGAGATTGTCCAAGCGTTGGAGAGCATTGGGGCTGATGCTGATGCCGCGGTAGCTGGTTTGCGTGCAACAGGTCATTCTAAAGCGCATTTGTCTAAGGATGGGCAGCCGGAGCATGTTTATTTTCCGCGTATGCCCTATATTGCTGAGGGAAATCCTAATACAGCTGCTTCCATTGCAAAGCTAAAGGAATATGGTGAATACCTGAAGCAGATGGATGTAGTAGTTTTTTTGGGTGTTGGTGGCTCATATTTGGGCAATAAGGTGCTTTTTGATGCCTTTGGTGGTTGTCATTGGAATACTAATGCTAAACTGCGCCATGACCAGCCGCGCATCTATTTTTCGGGCAATAATTTGGACCCGGTGGACTGCAATGGCTTAGTTTATGAGGTGCAGCGTTTGGCTTATTTGCATTTGAGCAATGGTCGTGAGCTGAAGGTAATGTTGGTGCCCATTTCTAAATCGGGTACCACCTTGGAAACTATTTCTGCTTTTACATATTTTTATGATACACTGAGCAAGGGCTTAAATATTAAGCTGGAATGCACAGTTGTAACTGATTTGCAGGCTGAGGAGGATAAGGCTCCGCTGCTGCAGCTGGCTCGTAAGTATGGCTGGTGGCAGTTTGATATAAAAGAGGGTATTGGTGGGCGCTTCTGTGTGATGACGGACCCCGGCCTAGTGACCATGGCTGCCTTGGGCGGTGATATTGAGGAGTTTTTGCGCGGTGCGCGCGAGATGGATGAGTATTGCCAAGGTGTTGCCTTAGCAGAAAATCCGGCGCTGCTGAATGCGCTGCTAAAGTTTTTAGCTTATCAAAAGGGCCGCGATATTGAAGTCTTTATGCCCTACAGTATGCATTTAAAATCTTTAAGTGAATGGTATGTGCAGCTATTGGCAGAGTCCTTGGGTAAACGTAAGGATCGCAATGGTCAGGTGGTAAACTACGGTAGGACACCGATTGTGGCGGTAGGTACAACGGATATGCACGCCCAAACTCAGCAGCATCAAGAGGGTAGATTAAATAAAGTTGTGCAGTTCCTGGAGGTTGCTGATCCTGAGGAGCAGGCTGTTGTGCATAATCCCTTTGCTGATGTGCCGTATTTTGCTAAGTTTGATGGTCTTGATATGAATAAGGCCTTGAAAATAGCCTTAGATGCCAATGAGGCAGCTTTGACTAGTGATAATCGTTATAATGCTCGTTTTACCTTGCCGCGTTTGAATGAGTATATGTTAGGCCAGCTGATGTATTTCTTGATGCTGAGTGTGGCTTATGAGGGCGAGCTTGCGGATGTTGATGCTTTTGATCAGCCCGGTGTGGAGGTTTATAAGCGCTTCATGAAGGAGAAGCTGTAAGGGGCATTTAATTAAATATTTGTGCATAAGGAAAGAGCTCACTGCGAAAGGTCGCGGTGAGCTCTAGTATTTTTTTGTTGCTTTCGTCGTAAATATAATAATCATTCCAGTCAGAAGAATTTCTTAACGCAAATTTCGTGGGGTTCAATTGGCCTCTGCGGGGTACTATTTGGCTCGCAGAATAATATACATTTTCGAACCCTTGAGGCCATTGTACCAATCCACTCATTTGCTAAAATTCTTATTCGTTCCATTATTATTATATCTACTTACTTCAGTACAAAAAATAAACCCGGGGAGGCCGCCCCGGGTTTTTGCTGTGTGTGAAGATGTGCTAGATAATCTTCGCATTTGTTGTAAATACATTTTAACACTAACGATAAATAATGTCAACGAAGCAAGCTGCTAAAAATGTTACTTCCCTGTAAATATTCTACTGAGAAGGGGAGAGTGCTTGAAAATTTTTGTTAGCAGCACGCTGGCTATGAGTGACACGATGACGAGGAAAAAGTAGGAGAAGGTTACTTTTTTCACAGTCATGACGATGCCGAATTTGGTGTAGAGGCTGGTCATCCATTCGAGGATAAGGGGATGGATGAAGTAGATGAGCATGGAGTGTTTGGATAGGATGTCGATGTATTTGGTGCGTTTGTCTTGCTCCAGCTTGTCCAAGGCCCAGCAGAAGAAGAGAATGGAGGCGATGGTATAGACGAGGCCTTGGGGACTGAGCTGGTGGTAGGTGTTGGCAATGTCTAAAAGGGTGTATTTTTCGTAGGTGAAAGAATAGTAGGAACTGCCTGCGGTGTAGGCGATGGAGGCGATGTAAAAGAGGATGACGCTCACGCTATGTGTGCGCAGAAGGTCCATGAATTTTTGCCAATGGAGGGCTGCCAAGCCACCGCTCATAAAGATGAAGAGATAGTGCAGGGGCAGGTAGTTAAGGCGGTAGTTGAAGAAGTTTTTTGCAAGCAAGCTCCAGTTTAAAGCATCTACGCCGGGGTGGGTGGTCCACCAATTGAAGGCCAGCTGGAAGATGAAGAGGAGAGCTGAGCCTAAAGCGATGCTATGCTTATTAATCCACCGCAGCATGCTGCGCCACACTGGATAGCTGGCGTAGAACCAGAGCAGGATAACCATAAAGTAGAGATGGTAACAGGCAAGACCAAAGAAGAGCACGAAGGCGATGTGCAGTGGGTGCCAGCTAATCATGCCCTTGGGAAGCACCATGGTGAAGTAGGCGAGGTAGAAGAGGGACCAGCTGAGGTAGGGCAGTCCTGCGCCTCGCAGGCGCTTTTTAAGAAATTCAAGGTAGTTCAAGCTACTGCCGGTGAGCAAGTTTTTGTCATTGCATACGAGACCGTAGCCGGAGATAAAGAAGAAGGCAGGGACGCTGTAGCGGCTGAGCACTTCTAAGAAGCAGTATAATGTGAAATTGTTTGGGGCGAGCCCCAGCGAGCCGCCAATGTGAATGCCAATGACACCAAGCATACACAGTCCACGAATATTATCGATTATATTGTTACGCATAGACTTCCCTTTCGAAAAATGTAATACTAAATTGCGGTTTTGCGAGCTGATACAGATAAGGTAATTCGCAATTAGTAATCTTCGCTCACGTCGAATTTTTACGCTCATTTCGTGGGGTACA
>OBLI01004231.1_pt1 | contig 10413 bp, 10 predicted proteins | sample 1519701 | NCBI WGS metagenome assembly OBLI01 (sample SAMEA3663005, study PRJEB22513) | pig gut metagenome | biome: pig gut; feature: pig-associated habitat; material: faeces | place: France | collected 2012 | reverse complement strand
TTGACTGGACTGTATGCTCACTTTTGCCTTCGCGAACATTATATCATATGTATTTCCTCGATAGGAATAGGAACAATGTGATTCTTGTATTTAAAAATTGGCATGGCTAAAAATAACAAAACTGGATGTTTTTAAAAAGACAGATAGGAATATAATGAAGGACAACAAAGAAAACGAAAACAGACAGGAAGGAAATATACCATGAAAACAAATGAACGTTATGAATTAAACAAGCAGTTGGCACAGATGTTAAAGGGCGGCGTTATTATGGATGTAACAACACCGGAGCAGGCAAGAATCGCTGAGGAGGCAGGTGCCTGTGCAGTTATGGCATTAGAGCGTATCCCGGCAGACATCCGTGCAGCAGGCGGTGTGTCACGTATGAGTGACCCGAAGATGATCAAGGGAATCCAGGAGGCAGTATCTATTCCGGTTATGGCAAAATGCCGTATCGGCCACTTTGCAGAGGCACAGATCTTAGAGGCGATCGAGATCGATTACATCGATGAAAGTGAAGTATTATCTCCGGCAGATGATATTTATCATATTGACAAGAATGCATTTTCCGTTCCATTCGTATGCGGTGCAAAGGATCTTGGCGAGGCATTACGAAGAATCAGCGAGGGTGCATCCATGATCCGTACCAAGGGAGAGCCGGGAACCGGTGATGTTGTTCAGGCAGTCCGCCATATGAGACTGATCCAGAGCCAGATCCGCAGACTGACCTCTATGAGCAAAGATGAACTTTACAACGCAGCCAAGGAACTTCAGGTACCATATGATCTCGTTGTATCTGTTGCAGAAAATGGAAATCTTCCGGTTGTAAACTTTGCGGCAGGTGGTGTTGCAACACCGGCAGATGCAGCACTGATGATGCAGCTTGGTGCGGAGGGTGTATTCGTTGGTTCCGGAATCTTTAAGTCCGGCAATCCTGCAAAGCGTGCGGCTGCGATCGTACAGGCAGTAACCAATTACACAGATAAGAAGCTGCTTGCGGAGCTTTCTGAGGATCTTGGCGAGGCAATGGTCGGAATCAATGAAAGCGAGATCGAATTACTGATGGCGGAGCGTGGTAAATAATGAAAATAGGAGTTTTAGCCGTTCAGGGTGCATTCATTGAGCATGCGAAGATGCTTACAGATCTCGGCGTAGAACCGGTGGAAATTAGACAGCTGAACGATCTTACGGAGGATCTCTCCGGTATTATCCTGCCGGGCGGTGAGAGTACGGTCATGGGCAAGCTGCTTGGTGAGCTTGGAATGCAGGAACCCCTGAAGAAAAAGATACAGAAAGGTTTCCCGGTATTTGGAACCTGTGCGGGACTGATCCTCTTAGCAGACCAGATCGAGAATCCGACGAAGAAACAGAGTAACTTAAAGACGATGCATATCACAGTCAGACGGAATGCATATGGCAGACAGCTTGGCAGCTTCTATGCAACCGCAGACTTTGCGGACGAAAAAGATGTGCCAATGACCTTTATCCGTGCACCGTATATCAGTCAGGCTGCCGATGGTGTTGAGATTTTATCACAGGTCGATGGAAAGATCGTGGCAGCAAGGGAAGGAAACCAGCTTGTAACAGCATTCCATCCGGAACTGACGGACGACCTGCGCGTACATCAGTATTTTTTGGAAAATATCGTGCGTAAAGCGTAGCAGTCAGGCTTGGGATTGACACAAAATCAGTGTGTCGGTATAATAAGGACATGCAACAGCTTTTCCGGTATCGACAGGTACGATAACAGAACATAGCTTATACGAAAAGATGAGAGCAATCTCATCTTTTTTGTGTCACAGGATTTGTAGGGAAAATCTTCTTATAGCGATGCATTTTCATACTACACAGAAATTGTTATATTTGCTCCGAATTCCGAATCTAATATTTTCTATATGTTCTGCCAAGATAATTTCTACGCCCGCAACCACAAAAGACGTGGCGTCCATGCCCCGGCTTTTGTTTGCAGCAACGTCCTGTTGCTGCATTGCTAGGTGTTTTACAGAACATTAAGAAAATCTAAGATTCTTCATAAGTCACAAATGTATCAATTTCTGTGTGGTATGCGAATCGTATATAATTTTAAGAAGATTTCTCCTACAAATCAATAGGAGTAATAGGGTTGAAAATAAATTTTCACGCGCAAATTTGTGCCTGCAGCCCAAAGTTTGCAGGTGACGGAAAGGCATGGATAATTTTATGGTAAGAAATGGTTTTTACCGCATCATCCAGGCTTGTGTGGGTGTATTCCTGCGTCTGCATCCCTGTCCACTTCCAAGGATCTGTGAGGGGAGCGGAAGCCTGATGCAGATCATCTGGATCACAAAAGAAGAAGGAAAAAGCAATCTTTTGATTCTCACCACACCGGGAACATTGCGGCGGGGTGCATTAGATGACTTATTTGCCGGATTACAGCAGGAAGGGATTGCTTATACGGTCTATTCCGGTATCCGGGAAGAACCGGATATTGATCATATAGAGGAAGCAGTCTGTTGTTATAAGGAGCATCACTGTGATGGTATCGCAGCCATCGGAGGAGGATCTGTGATAGACTGTGCCAAGGTCGCAGCAGCACGTATCGTGCGCCCGGAGAAAAGCATACCGCAGATGAAGGGAATCTTCCGGATCAGGAAAAAGCTGCCGCTTTTTCTAGCAGTGCCGACGACGGCAGGTTCCGGTTCGGAGGTAACGATGGCAGCAGTCGTAAGAGATGGACAGGCACAGAGCAAGTATCCGGTGGAAGATTTTTGTCTGGTGCCTGCGTATACGGTTCTTGATGCAAGGTTGTCTGTTACCCTGCCACAGAAATTGACCGCGGAGACAGGAATGGATGCACTGACACATGCGATCGAATCCTATACGAACCGGTACGGCAGCAGATATGCCAGAGATTATGCGAAAAAGGCAATGGTACTGATATGGGAGAACTTGCCGCTTGTGTATGAGGATGGGACGGATGAGCGAGCAAGGTCAGCAATGTTACGCGGCTCTTCTTATGCCGGGGTTGCGTTTACAAATGCGATGGTCGGTTATGTACATGCGATCGCCCATGCAGTCGGTGGCAGATATGGCATCTCCCATGGACTTGCGAATGCAGTGATCCTTCCGGTTGTGCTTGAGGCATATGGGAAGAGCGTCGAAAAGTCACTCGCAGAGCTTGCAGATGCAGTTGGAATTGATGGATCAGATGATGCGCAAAAGGCAGAAGCATTTATCGGGCAGATCAGGGAACGAGGCCGGAGGATGGGTATACCGGATCATCTTGACCAGATACAGGAAGCGGATATTCCGCTGCTTGCCCGGAATGCGATAAGGGAGGCGAATCCACTGTATCCGGTACCACAGATCTGGGATCAGAAGCGCATGGAAGAAGTAATCAAGGAAGTAAGGAAAGGAAGAAAGTCATGTTAGATCAGAATACATTTACCGAAACAATACGTGAAGTTGGCGAGATTATCCGTACAGCAGCAGAGCCAATGTCAAGAGAAGAGATCTTAAGCTATTTTAAGGAAATGGAGCTGACAAAGGAACAGGAGGATATGGTGTTGGAATTCTTACTGACACCACATGAGGACGAGGCACCGGAACCGGAAGCGGACAGCGAACCGGAGACAGAAGCGGAAGATGCTTCAGCAACAGTCAGCGTGATCGATGAGATCGAGCAGTCTTTAAAAGAAGAAAAGGGACTTGCGGCAGGGGATGAGCAGAAGACAGAAAAACAGTCCGGGAAGGAAACAGAGTGCCTGCCGGATTCTAAGATGTTCCGTATGTATCTGGAAGAATTAAAGGGACTTAAGACCTATTCCGATGCAGAGTTACAGGACATGTACCGGAAGCTGTTAGCCGGAGACGAGAAGCTCATATCCGAGATTTCAAATGCGTGGCTGCCGAAGGTGCTTGAGATTGCCAAACGGCTTGCAACAACAGCGGAAGGCTTCGAGGATGTAGTACAGGAGGGAAATATGAGCCTGTTTTTACGTCTTTCAGAGCTGTGTGGATGTAGCGAAGATCTGGATGTAGAGCAGGAATTAGAGGATGCGGTAGAGATGGCAATGAAGTCTAGTATTTCAGAGCTTGCAGGAGAGGATGACAGTGAGCATGCCATGGTTGGTAAAGTCACGCTGGTGAATGAAGCGAAAAAATATCTGACAGAAGAAAACGGGAAAGAGCCGACGATCAAGGAACTTTCCGAATATACCAGACTTAGCGAAGAGGAGTTAGAGGACATTCTTTTAATGATCCGGAAGGCAGGAAATCCAATTGTGTCCGGTGCACAATAAAACATGTTCAGAAAAGCCATTTACAGGAAAACAATATGCGTGATAGGATAGTCGTAACATAAAACAGCAAAGACGCTTCGGTCGAAAGACCGGGCGTCTTTTTTGCTGTATAGCCTATACAGCAAAAGCAAGCGCACACTTTATTTTTAACTGAAATGTATTAAAAAAGAGGAGGTTTAAATGAATATGAAGAAAAAATTATTATCGATCGTAATGACAGTGGTATTGACCGTATCCATGTGTGCCTGTGGAAAAAGCAGCACAGATACGAACACAGGCAGTGCAGCAGCAACCGAAGCTGCAAAGACAGAGAACACAGAAAAAATCGTGCTGGGTATCAACGACTGGCCGGGCAGCTACTGGTGGCTTGCAGTTGATGATCTGGGCTACTTTAAAGAGCAGGGTGTTGACGTAGAGGTAAAGCTGTTTTCGAATTACTCGGATGGATTAAATGCACTGATCTCAGGCAGTGTGGATATGTTTGTACCGGCACTTGCAGATATTATTCCGGGCTATGTCAACGGAGGTAATATCAAGGTTGTCATGGTGCAGGACTTTTCCGCCGGTGCAGATGGTGTCATTGCAAAAAGTGACATCAAGGATGCAAAGGATCTGAAGGGTAAAAATATCGGAATTGAATTTGGCGGCAGTGATCATCTGTTACTTTTAAAATGCTTAGAGAATGCAGGACTTACCACAGATGATGTAAACCTTGTCAACATGTCGACCGGAGATGCTGCAAACGCATTTATCAGCGGCTCTCTTGATGCGGCAGCAGTCTGGGAGCCATCCCTTTCCATGGCACAGAAGGAAACCGGCGGCAATATTCTTGCAACCTCCGGGGATAAGGAGTATGAAGGTCTGATCCCGGCAGTGCTTGCAGTCAACGGAGATTCCTTACAAACAAAGCGCAACGAGATGAAGTCCGTAATGAAGGCATGGTACAATGCGCGTGATGCATATGAGAATAACTTTGATGAATTCGCAAAGGCGGTATCTGCTCATGCAGAGGTGACACCGGATGAGTTTCAGACGCTGATGGATGGCTGTGATGTCAGAACCATGGAGGAAAATGTAGAAGCCTTTAAGGATGGTGACAGCTATGTCAATCTGGAAAACTGCGCCGAGATGCTTGGCGGCTTCTTAAAGGATAATGGACTGATCAGTGAAGCACCGGATAATTACAGTGATCTGTTTGACAGCTCCTTATTTGAGGAAGTCTATGAGGAATTAAAATAAGCCCGGATGCGCTTAAGGCAAAATAGAATGATTCGTGTAAAAGAGGTTGGTTAGATGCAGAAAATAAAAAAGATTGTTGACTTATCCCATGAACTGCGAAACGGAACAGTTGTTTATCCGGGTGATCCGGTCGTAGACATTACCGTTGCGACCACGAAGGAAGCAGACGGCTATAATCTGTCGAATGTACATATCGGATCGCAGTCCGGTTCGCATGTGGATGCACCGTATCATTTTAAGAGTGATGCGAAAACAGTAGACCGGATGGAATTGTCTTATTTTATGGGAAATGCGCTTGTCATAGATGCTTCTTATAAGAAGGAGCGCGAGGCAATTACCTTAGAAGAAGTGAAGAAGTATGAGGATCAGATCAGGCAGGTGGATATTGTGATGTTCCGGACAGACTGGTACCGCTATGAGGGGGAGGAGCGTTTTTTTGATCATCCGTATCTGTCAAAAGAAGCAGGCGAGTATCTGTTGGCAAGTGGGATACGTACGCTTGCAATCGATGCGATTAATTTAGATGAAACGGGTGGTACACAGTTTCCGGTTCACGAAATGTATGCAAGGGAGAGTGGACTGATCGCAGAGAATCTGGCACATTTTGATGAGATTGATTTTGCAGAACCATTTGTTATATTTTTACCGCTTAAGCTGACCGGAGTGGATGGATCACCGGTACGTGCGGTGGCAGTTGATTTTGCCGGATAAAATATTACTACAGGTGAAAGGGGACAGCGATGAAGCAGAAGATAAAGGCAGCGGTCATTCAGGCAGCACCGGTCTTTTTAGATCTTAAGAAGTCTGTAAAAAAAGCAGTCGGATATATCGATGAGGCAGGCAAGGAAGGCGTAGAGCTTCTCGCTTTCCCAGAATCCTTCCTGCCGGGTTTCCCATGGTGGTTAGATCTCGGTGATCCGACCGTGTATGGCATGCCGTTTTTCAAAAAGTTTTATGAAAATGCATTAGAGCTTCCTTCACCGGAGTTAAAGGAGATCGGGGAGGCGGCAAGAAGAAATCATATGTATGTGTGCATGTCAGCAACCGTGCGTGATATGGGCAGCCTGTATCTGGCACAGCTCTGGTTTGATGACCGCGGGAATCTGATCGGACAGCACCGCAAGATCAAGCCGACGAATGCGGAACGGACAGTGTGGGCAGAAGGAGACGGAAGTACGATGAAGGTCTTAGACACACCGCTTGGCAGATGTGGAGGTCTGCTCTGCTGGGAGAATCTGATGCCTGCAGCACAGCTTGTGATGGCAGCACAAAATGAGCAGATTCATGTGGCATCCTGGCCGGCAGGCTCTACCAGAGAACAGCATATGTATCACAGAGATACGTTTATCCGTACCTGCCAGCAGTATGCAGTTGTGACCGGAACCTTTGTCCTTGCGGCAAGCCAGCCTTATACAGAGGATCAGTTAGAGGCTATGTGCGGAACGGATACTTATAAGAGAGAATTTATCCCGGTCGGAGGCGGTTTATCGGCGATCTATGATCCGATGGGAAGGCGGCTGACCGATGAATTGGATGAAAAGGCAGAAGGAATCCTGTATGCCGATCTTCATCTGCCGGATGTGATCGAAAGCAAGTACTATTTTGATCCGGCAGGGCATTATTCCAAGGGAAGCGTGATCCAGGTTATTTTCCATACCGAAAATCAGGCGGGTGTGATCATAGACGGCAGGCAGGTGCTGCAGAATCTTTCCTATGAGGAGCTGTCCGGTACAACCGAATAACTGCATTTGTGCATTCGTGCCAATCAGACGAATTTCTTTGTGCAGCAGGAACATTGTAAAAGAAGAAAAATGGCTGCATAATAAGTGCAACAAAACAAAGAAAACAAATAGCAAAGACGCTAAGGAGAGATCCCAAGCGTCTTTTTTGTTTATCAGGAGATTAGATAGGAGGATGATTTTTATGGAATACAACGTAAAAGAGCATTTACATTATGGAGGAATCCCAAGCTTTAATTCATTTCCGGTTACACAGGATGTAGAGGGAGCAGACATCGCGATCATGGGTGTACCGTTTGACAGCGGTGTAACAAACAGACCGGGAGCAAGATTCGGTCCGAGAGCAATCCGTAACATGAGCGGACTGGCATGCTGCTTTAAGTATCCGTGGGATTATAAGATTGCTGAAACAACGAAGATCGTTGATTATGGCGATGTCGGATATTATGTCGGACCAAAGACAACAGAGGTTATGTTACAGGAAACACATGACCATGCAAAAAAGATCTTAGATGCGGGCTGCAAGCTTCTGACACTTGGCGGCGATCACACGATCCCTTATGGAATGGTTCGTGCCGCAAGTGAGAAATACGGCAAGCTGGCACTGCTTCACTTTGATTCCCATCAGGACAGTACCCCAAGCACAGACGGCAACGTATCACATGCGAACTTCGCATATGACTTACAGGCAGAGGGATGCATCGATCCATCCCATTCCGCACAGGTATTTATCCGTACCGAAATGACAGAATGCGGTTACCATATTTTCTATGCACAGGATGCGGTATTCATGGATATGGAGGACTTAGCAGCGAAGATCAAAGCAGTCATCGGAGATATGCCGGTATATATTACCTTCGATATAGATGCACTTGACCCATCGGCAGCACCGGGAACAGGAACACCGGTTATGGGTGGACCGACATCCGCACAGGTAAGAAAGCTGTTACATGCATTAAAGGGTATCAATGTAGTAGCGGCAGATCTTGTAGAAGTGCTTCCGGCATATGACCAGAGTGAGATCACTGCACTTGCAGCAGCAAATATTGCAATGGATCTGATGTATCTGATGGACAACAAATAATGAGGAAATGAGGTAGACGATTATGAAGAAAAAAATCTTAAGTGTGATTCTTACATTAGCAATGGCAGCATCCCTTACCGCGTGTGGGGGGAGTAAAAGTAATACAACAGCCGGTGACGCCGCAGCCGATACACAGTCTGGCTCAGGAGATCTGACCGAGGTATCCCTTGGAACGGTAGCGTGGCCGACCAACATGATGTTTTATCTGGCAGATAAGGAAGGCATTTTTGAGAAAAACGGCTTAAAGGTCAACATTCAGGAGTTCTCATCCACAACCGACAGCTCGAATGCATTTATCGGTGGACAGACAGATTTCTGTACCTATGCATCTTCTGAGACGATTTCTCCGTTTGCAGAGGGCGCAGAGTTTTCCGTAGTCCTTGAAACCGATAAGTCAAACGGCTGTGAAGGAATCGTAGCAACCTCTGACATCAAGTCTGTAGCAGACCTTAAGGGTAAGACGGTAGCGACACAGCTTTACAGCGTAGACCATATGTTATTATTGACTTTATTAGATGAAAACGGAATGTCTGAAAAAGACATCAATATCGTTGATATGTCGATTCAGGAATCCGGTAATGCGTTTGTAGCCGGTCAGTGTGATGCAGCTTCCATCTGGGATCCATATTTTTCACAGGCAAAGGCAGCAGGTGGTACGGAATTATACTCAACCAAGGATAACCCGGATCTGATCACCGATATTCTTGCTGCTTCAAACACGATCTGTAAGGAGAAGCCGGAAGCAGTAAAGGCAATGATCAAGAGTTACTTCGAAGCTGTCGAATACTGGAAAGCAAACAAAGATGAAGCAAGTGCATACATGGCAGATAAGCTGGGTGTAGATGCAGATGAATTCAACAGTGAGATGGATGGACTTTTCGTTCCGGACGCACAGAGTGCCGTAGAAGCATTTACCGAAGCAGACGATTATACATACTGGGGCTATACACAGAACAAGGTACTTGAGTTTATGACAGAGCTTGGTGTATTAGACAAAAAAGTAGACTGCGGTGATATGATCGACGCAAGCTTTGTAAAAGAACTTGCAAAATAATCCTGTAAAATCAAAGACATGTTCTTGACCGGATGAGAAAATCATGGTACGTTATAATAATAACGACCAAAGGCGGTCTTACCAGATGGGTAAGACTGCCTTTTTGTAGTTTGCGCGCCATGGGCGTGCTCTAACGGGTGAAAGTCCCGAATACGCCTAGGTAACAAGGAAGTATATAGCTGAACAGCAAGGGTGGAGATGTTATTTCTATCATAAGAAAGTATCTTGTCAGCGGAATCATGATTGATGATGAATATGAGGATTCCATTGTGGGGACACCACAAGGAGGAAACCTCTCGCCATTATTGGCAAACATCATGCTGAATGAACTCGATAAGGAAATGGAAAAGCGAGGACTTAACTTTGTACGATATGCGGATGACTGTATTATAATGGTCGGAAGTGAAATGTCTGCTAACAGAGTCATGAGAAATATTTCACGATTCATTGAAGAGAAACTAGGACTTAAGGTTAACATGACAAAGAGCAAAGTAGACAGACCGAGTGGACTAAAATATCTTGGATTCGGTTTCTACTTTGATTCAAGAGCGCATCAGTTTAAGGCAAAACCACATGCAAAATCAGTAGCGAAGTTCAAGAAAAGAATGAAAGAATTCACCTGTCGCAGTTGGGGTGTTAGCAACAGCTATAAGGTGGAGAAACTCAACCAGCTTATAAGAGGGTGGATTAACTACTTTAAGATAGGTAGTATGAAAACTCTCTGTAACGAACTAGATGCAAGAATTCGTTATAGGTTGCGTATGTGTATCTGGAAGCAGTGGAAAACCCCACAGAATCGTATAAAGAATTTGATGAAACTTGGAGTTGATAAGGATACAGCTTGGATTACTGCATATACAGGTAGTCGAATAGCTTATGTGTGTCAGCGAAGAGTTATGAATTTTGCAATAAACAAAGAAAGACTAACCCGATTTGGATTAGTCTCAATGTTAGATTACTACACCAAAAGATGTGTTACTTGTTAAGTTGATTGAACCGCCGTGTACCGAACGGTACGCA
>OBLI01004229.1_pt1 | contig 10414 bp, 13 predicted proteins | sample 1519701 | NCBI WGS metagenome assembly OBLI01 (sample SAMEA3663005, study PRJEB22513) | pig gut metagenome | biome: pig gut; feature: pig-associated habitat; material: faeces | place: France | collected 2012 | reverse complement strand
ATCAATGCGAGAGGTATATGGCTTGGATAAAGCATTACGCGAGTAAACTCGCATATTTATTGTGGCTCACTCCGTCTGGACAGGTGGCTCACGCTACACTGGACAGGCGGCTCTGCCGCACAAGAATATTCAAAAACTAATGCATCGTAGAATGCAGTCTTTATTTAGTATAGAATGGTGTAGTGATTTATGTATTATTTATAAAGAATTAGAAAATAAATGGTATGATATATTGCTTATGGCTATAAGTTGTAATAAATATAATGATAATAGACAGTTAGAAAAGAAAAAAGAAGTTGTTGAACAAATAAAAAACGTATATTTAATGGAGTATAAGGAACTTGCAAAATGTATGAATAAGTTGGGGTTATGAAAATGGAGTTGTCAATAATAGTACCTGTGTATAATGGAGAAAAATACATCCTAAACTGTTTAAACAGTATATATTGCCAAGTATTACCCAAATTTGAAGTAATAATTGTAAATGATGGATCTGATGAGATCTGTTTAGATATTATAAAAAAATTTGTATCATGCCATGCTGAGTGTATTTTAATAAATAGTGTAATAAATGAGGGTGTAAGTAAAGCAAGAAACCATGCATTAGAAATTGCAAAGGGAAAATACATTATGTTTTTGGATGCAGACGACTCATGGAAAGATAATAAGGTTAGGGAAATAATAAATATAGCCACAAATTATGATTTAGTATTAGGGGCATTTGATATTACATATAAAACAAAAATATTAGGGACTAAGGTAGAATCACCTACATTAGTTAGTAAAAAGATATATTATAAAAAACTTTTTAAACCAGAAACACAATATTTATATAGTGTATTATGGAATAAAGTTTTTAGAGGTGATATTATAAGAAAATATAGAATTAGGTTTCGAAATGATATTAAGATTTGTGAAGATTGGACTTTTATATTAGATTATTTAGATTGCATAGATTCAATTTATATATCGGATTGCAATTTTTATCAATACTCACAGGATAATTTTAACTCGTTAGTTAAAAAGAAAAGAATACGAAGAGAAAATTGGTATAGTCTTTTTGAAGTATTTAAGGAAATAAGAAGACATTATTTAAAAAATAATGCCTGGAGTGAAAATGAGGAATTGATATATGTATTTATGTTGAATCCAATAATAAAGGAATCTATAGAAATAGTCTGTTTTGAAAAAAATGTAAATAAACAATTAGAGATTTTTCTTTCGGAAGAGCAAATTATAAAAATTGTAAGCGTTGTAAAAGGAAGAAACATATATGAAAGAATTTTTTTGCAATTGTGTAAAAGAAAAAGATGGGCTGTATTAGTAACGTTTTTAAAAATAAAATGGATAAGGAGTAAAGAGTATAAAGATGATTATAAATATTTAAAAGTTATAAAATTAGGGTGAAGTGCGAGTATAAATTATCTTAAGAATTATAAATGGATAAATAAAAATGCACAAACTATACTGCTAATTTTATAAATGAATCAAAATCATATCAAACGGCTGTTGCCTCCATATCGGATAGCAACAGCCGTTTGGTTTATGATATTTATTTCTTAAAGCTTGCTCTTTTTCTGAGGGTAGGATCAAGGATCTTCTTACGGATACGAAGGCTGGTAGGTGTAACCTCCAGAAGCTCGTCTGTTTCGATGAAGTCAAGTGCCTGCTCCAGACTCAGGATTTTAGGAGGTGTCAGTCTCAATGCCTCATCAGCACTGGAAGAACGGGTATTAGTAAGCTGTTTCTTCTTACATACGTTGATTTCAATATCTTCGCCTTTACCATTCTGACCAACGACCATACCGGAGTAAACCTTTTCACCAGGTCCAATGAAGAGAGTACCACGTTCCTGGGCATTGAACAGACCGTAGGTGATTGCTTCACCTGCTTCAAATGCGATCAGGGAACCCTGCTTACGATATTGGATTTCTCCCTTGTAAGGTCCATAACCATCGAAGATTGTGTTAAGGATACCGTTACCCTTGGTATCTGTCATGAAATCACCACGATAACCGATCAGTCCACGGGAAGGAATAGAGAACTCAAGTCTTGCATAGCCGCCGCTTGCCTTACCCATGTTACGAAGTTCGCCTTTTCTCTGGCTGAGCTTCTCGATAATTGCGCCGGAGAATTCTTCAGGAACATCAATATAAGCAAGTTCCATAGGCTCTAACTTCTTGCCGTTTTCATCAGTCTTGTACAGAACCTCTGCCTTGCTGACTGCAAACTCATAGCCTTCACGTCTCATATTTTCAATCAATACAGATAAATGAAGCTCACCACGACCGGATACCTTGAAAGCATCTGCACTGTCTGTCTCTTCAACACGAAGTGATACATCTGTGTTCAGCTCACGGAACAGTCTGTCACGTAAATGACGGCTGGTTACGAACTTGCCTTCCTGACCTGCAAGAGGGGAGTCATTTACAATGAACTGCATAGCGATCGTAGGCTCACTGATCTTCTGGAAAGGAATAGGAACAACATTTTCAGGGGAGCAGAGTGTATCACCAATATGGATATCTGTGATACCGGATACGGCAACGATAGCGCCGATTCCTGCTTCTTTTACTTCTACTTTATTTAAACCGTCAAATTCGTATAACTTGCTGACTTTTACTTTCTTCTGTTTGTCAGGGTCATGATGGTTACAGATCACAACGTCCTGATTAACCTTGATTGTACCGTTTTCTACCTTACCGATACCGATACGGCCTACATATTCGTTGTAGTCAATTGTACTGATGAGCATCTGTGTGCCTGCTTCAGGATCGCCTTCAGGAGCAGGAATATAATCCAGAATCGTCTCGAACAGCGGAGTCATATCTGTACCAAGCTCGTCCTCATCAAGAGAAGCGATACCAGCTTTGGCAGAAGCAAATACGAAAGGACAGTCAAGCTGTGAATCGTCAGCATCCAGCTCAAGGAATAATTCCAATACTTCATCAACAACTTCCTTGGCTCTTGCCTCAGGACGGTCGATTTTATTGATACATACGATAACAGGGAGCTTTAATTCCAGGGCTTTTCTCAGAACGAACTTAGTCTGGGGCATAGCGCCTTCGAAAGCATCTACAACAAGGATAACACCATTTACCATTTTCAGTACACGTTCAACCTCGCCACCGAAGTCAGCATGACCTGGGGTGTCGATGATATTGATTTTTGTGCCTTTGTACATAACGGCTGTATTTTTAGATAAAATTGTGATTCCACGTTCACGCTCGATGTCATTGGAGTCCATGACACGTTCTGCAACTTCCTGATTCTCACGGAACACACCGCTCTGTTTGAGCAATTCATCTACAAGAGTCGTTTTACCGTGGTCTACATGGGCAATAATGGCTACGTTTCTGACATCTTCTCTTTTCTGTTTCATAAAGTATTCTCCATTCTAATAGTGCAAAATTGAATTTTCACAATACGTTCTAAATTACTATAGCATCTTAAAGGATTTTTTGATATAACATATAGTATATGTTCAAACTGTATCAGTATAGCACCGGATTTATGATTTTGCAACTTTTCTGTCGAAGTGCGCGAGTCCTAAAATGTAGAAAAAAAAGAGAATATTGAGAGATTTGTTGTCAAGTTGGACAGTACCCCGAAATAGCACGAATTGTTTTTGGGAAAAAATCATAAATTCAGGAATAAGTTACATACAGAGGAATATAAATGGTAATACATACCAGAAAAAATTCTTAATGGATAAGAAGGGAGAACATAGTAATGACAGATAAGGTAATTGAAAACAATCAGGTAACGGTGATGGGAGAGATCGTTAGCGACTTTACATTCAGCCATGAGATTTTTGGTGAGGGATTCTATATGGTAGACACCAGAATCGCACGGCTTTCAGATTCTACGGATATCATACCGGTTATGGTATCGGAGAGACTGATTGATGTGACTGCTGATTATAAGGGAAGTCTGGTTATCATTAACGGTCAGTTCCGCTCTTATAACAGACATGAGGAAAAGAAGAACAAACTGGTTCTTTCCGTATTTGCAAGAGAGATTGAATTTGTAGATGAGATCAGCGAGAATGCAAGAACCAATCAGATCTTCCTGGACGGATATATCTGCAAGGAGCCGGTATATCGTAAGACACCACTTGGCAGAGAGATTGCAGATCTTCTGCTGGCAGTCAACCGTCCATATGGCAAGTCCGATTATATCCCATGTATCTGCTGGGGAAGAAATGCCAGATATGCCGCTAATTTCCAGGTAGGAGAGAGATGCCTGGTATGGGGACGTATCCAGTCAAGAGAGTATATGAAGCGTATTTCTGATGAGAATATGGAGAAGAGAGTGGCGTATGAAGTATCTGTAAGCAAACTGGAATTGCCACAGGAGGAAGAAGAGTAGAACCTGACTGGAAATAAATTTAGATTGTCAAAACTAATTCACTGTGTTATCATACATGCATACATTCACAAGTAAAGATATGAGGATATATATATGGAAGAAGGATTAGTTCAGATATATAGTGGAGAAGGTCATGGCAAATCTGCAGCAGCGATTGGGAGAGCGCTACAGGCAGCCTGCAATGGAGAAAATGTGGTCATTATCCGTTTCCTGAAGGGAATGCAGAATGACGATTTCCTGAAACGTCTGGAGCCGGAGATTAAGATATTCCGTTTTGAGAAAAGCGAAGAAGAATTTTCCCAGCTTTCCGCAGAGAGACAGCAGGAAGAGATTCATAATATTAAGAATGGTCTTAATTTTGCCAAAAAAGTACTGACGACAGGAGAATGCAGTCTGCTGATTCTGGATGAAGTACTTGGATTAATAGATAATGGAATCATTTCAGTAGAGGATCTTCAGCGTATTGTAGAAGCCAAGGCTGATGATGTAGGAATCATTATGACTGGTATACATCTGGAAGATAAGGTATGTGAGCTTGCAGATGAGATATCCAAGATTGAAGAAGTGAATTATAAGATATTTCGCGAAAATACCATGCAATCCTGACAGAAGGGTTGACAGGGTATATAGCGGGGTGTATAGTTAAATAACAGTTACATCGATATGTGAAAAGAGATAGAGGTTGCGTTTTTCATTAGTACTTTCTAGGAGACGGCAGGAGTCTGTGAACAGAGAGGAAAGGGGAATACGCCGAAAGAGGAGGCTTCCTGGGAGCGTCTTGCTTGGGCATGCAGTGAAGAACTGTATGACTGTCATCGACAGATGGGGAGCTATCATTTATTCGTAAGAACAACGAAGCCGACCATTTGTGTGGTCGGCTTTATCTATTTTAGACTCCACACGATTTGCAGATACAATAAGCAGTATCTGTGTATTCCTTTACATCTGATTTATAATAGTATAAGATGTAGCAGTCATTTAGAACAGCTATAAGAAAGGTATGGTGAATTACATGGCAATTTTTACAGGAGCAGGCGTAGCAATCGTTACACCAATGAAACCGAATGGAGAAGTTAATTACGAGGCATTTGCCAGACACATTGAATTTCAGATCGAGAATCATACAGATGCTATCATTGTATGTGGAACAACAGGTGAAGCATCCACTTTGACACATGAGGAGCATCTGGACTGTATTCGTTTCTGTGTAAAGCAGGTAGCTGGCAGAATCCCCGTAATCGCGGGCACAGGTTCCAACTGTACAGAGACAGCAATCTATCTGTCACAGGAAGCTGAGAAAGCAGGTGTAGACGGACTTCTTCTGGTTACTCCTTATTATAATAAAGCAACACAGAATGGTCTCAAGGAGCATTTCACTATGATAGCAAACTCTGTGAAAGTACCTATCATTCTCTACAATATCCCTGGCAGAACAGGCGTGAATATACTGCCTGAGACGATCGTATCCCTGTGCGGGGAAGTACCTAATATCGTAGGTGTAAAGGATGCAACAGGCAATCTTGGTCAGTTCGTGAAGCTGATGGCATTGGCTAAGGGCAAGGTAGATGTATACTCCGGTAATGATGACCAAATTGTACCTCTTCTGTCCATGGGTGCAAAAGGCGTTATTTCCGTATTATCCAACATTGCGCCACAGCAGACACATGATATCTGTGCGAAGTTCTTTGAGGGCAAGGTAGCTGAGAGTGCACAGATGCAGATGGATGTATTAGAGCTTATTAATTCATTGTTCTGCGAAGTCAATCCTATCCCTGTGAAAAAGGCACTGAATCTGATGGGCAGAGAGGCAGGTGTTCTGAGAAGACCTCTGACAGAGATGGAAGATGCGAATGCCGCAAGACTTGAGAAGGCAATGAAAGAGTACGGACTTTTATAAGAGACAGCAGGAGGAATAGAAATGGTTAAAGTCATTATGCATGGCTGTAACGGTAAAATGGGTCAGGTCATTACAGGCATTATTGCAGAAGATAAAGATGCAGAGATCGTTGCAGGAGTAGATACATCCAATCATATACAGAATACATATCCGGTATTTGGCAATATAGCAGACTGCAACGTGGAAGCTGATGTTGTAATTGATTTCTGTGCAGCACCGGCAGTAGACGGATTATTAAAATATTGTGTAGAGAAGCAGGTTCCGTGCGTGTTATGTACAACCGGATTAAGTGAAGCGCAGTTGGCAGCAGTAGAAGAGGCTTCTAAAAAAGTTGCAATTCTTCGTTCAGCCAATATGTCTTTAGGTGTGAATATGCTGTTAAAGATTTTAAAGGAAGCAGCAGGAATCCTTGCACCGGCTTCTGCAGGATGCTGCGAAGATTCTTGTACCGGCAGGATTTGATATTGAGATCATAGAGAAGCATCATAATCTGAAGGTAGATGCGCCAAGCGGAACAGCACTTGCTCTGGCAGATTCTATCAATGAAGAATTGGGTAATCAATACGAGTATGTATATGACAGAAGTCAGGTGAGACAGAAGAGATCTGAGAAAGAGATCGGTATTTCTTCTGTAAGAGGTGGCACGATTGTAGGAGAGCATGATGTAATCTTTGCAGGAATGGATGAAGTAGTGACCTTCTCACATAGGGCATATTCCAAGGCTGTATTTGGAAAAGGCGCCGTTCAGGCTGCTAAATTCCTTGCAGGAAAGCCGGCTGGAAAATATGAAATGAGCGATGTCATTGATGCGGAAATGGCATAAATATAATAAGGGCGCGTACAATATCTGTATGCGCCCTGTTTGTAATCATACATTTGGGCTTTAATGGACCGATTTGTATGAAATTATGGGTTGGTCGTGGTATTATTGTTGTCATTACCTGTGATATCTTTAACAGCACCGCCAACCACGTCACCTGCGCCTTCCACAACATCACCAGCGACGTCGCCCACGTCTTCGACAGCATTACCAACTGTATTACCGGCATCTTCGATAATATTGTCACCATTATTCATGGTATCATTATTAGTTGTTCCGTTGCCGTTCATGCCGTTGTCATTGGTAGTATTATTATCCATGGCGCCATTATTAGTGGTATTGTTGTTGTTCATGTCATTTTCCGTGGCTGTGTTGCCTGCCTCATCAGAAGCATTGTTATTTTTGGTATTTCCACCACAGGCAGTCAGTCCCAGCATTGTGACAAGGCACAGCGTTGATAGAATTACTTTTCCTTTTAACATAGTGACCTCCGCTATACGAAATAAGTGCATGAATTTACACTCCTTATTAATATGGAGAGTTTTTGAAAAAATATACTGAAATCTTTAGAAAGGAACAGTTGCAAACGAGCAGCTGAGAAAAAATGGAATTTCGACCTTGTATAGACATTCATAATGGACAAGTGAAACAGATTGTAGGTGGATCTCTTAAAGACCGTAACGATGAGGCAAAGGAGAATTTTGTTGCCAAGAAAGGGGCAGATTATTATGCCGAATTGTATGCAGCACATCATATAAAAGGTGGGCATATTATACTGCTGAATCCTGCATCCAGCGAATATTATGAAGCGACCAGAAAGCAGGCGTTGCGGGCACTGGAGGCATATCCGCAGGGACTGCAGATCGGAGGCGGTATTCATGCGGAAAATGCAACAGAATATCTTGATGCCGGCGCGTCCCATGTTATTGTCACTTCTTATGTATTTAAGGATGGCAGGATCAACATGGATAATCTGGAGAAGATATACCGGGAAGTAGGCAAAGAACATCTGGTATTGGATTTAAGCTGCCGCAAAAGGGACGACAAGTATTATATTGTTACGGATCGATGGCAGAAATATACAGATGAAGTTGTAGATGAGAAGATATTGAATCTGTTGATGTCATATTGTGATGAATTTCTGATTCATGCAGTGGATGTGGAAGGAAAAGCCCAGGGAATTGAGACGCAGCTTGTATCACAGCTGGGAGAGTGGGGACAAATGCCCATTACCTATGCAGGTGGCGTACATTCTTATGAAGATATTGATCTTTTGAAGAAACTGGGAAAAGACAGGATTCATGTAACAATTGGAAGCGCACTGGATATCTTTGGAGGTTCCTTGTCTTTTGAAGAAGTCATTAAAAAAACAGCCGGTAAGTAATCATACTGACCGGTTGTTTCTATATGCGCTATATACGCGCTCCCCTCATAGTACATCTTAATCCCGTAAAACAATAGCTGACTTGTCTATAACATAAATAGAAAGGCACATCGAAACTAGATTAAATGGCTACAGGTTCGACTTATAATTTAGTTACGTTAACTGCCTGAGGTCCCTTAGCACCATTAACAACTTCAAATTCTACACTTGCACCCTCATCTAAGGACTTGAAACCGTCCATTAAGAGTCCTGAATAATGTACGAATACGTCGTTGCCTGCTTCGTCAGAGATAAAGCCGTAACCCTTCTGGTTATTGAACCACTTTACTGTACCTTTGTTCATTAAATGATACCTCCAAAATATATTAAATATTGTGTCTCCCACAACACATTCAGAATAGCATAGATAATCAGAAAAGTAAAGATATTATGTACACTTATTCTGAATTTTTAAGAAAAGATTGTGTAAATGTTACAATATGTGTTATTATGATTAATAATCAGGGATTTGAACGCAGAATCGTCTCTGTAATACAAGATAATCCATAAAGGAATGGGGTGTATATCTTTGGAAAAATGGAAGGAATTGCAGGAAAAATACGGGAAACCACTTATGGGTGCAGCAATAGGAATTGTAGTGGTAATACTCGTAATTCTGATTTACTGCCATTATTTATCAGGACATTTGGTAGAGGCAAATCAAAATGTGAACGAGTTAAGACAGCAGATTGAGACATTAACACAGGAAAATGATGCACTGAAGCTTGAAAATGAAGAATTGAATGAAAAAGTCAGTATCCTCAGTGATACGGTAAACAGCAAAGTAAAAGAAGAAGAGGAACGTGAAGCAGAGATAGCACAGGCATATGTTCCTACCGGATTTCCATTGAAGGGCACAGCGACCTATAAGGAAGAAGAGACAACACTGGATGGACAGCCGATAGCTATTTTTGAAGTTGCATCGGGAACAGCAGTTATTGCAACTGCCCAGGGAACCGTATCTTCTATCGCAGGTAATGCAGAATCAGGATATATTGTTATGGTGGATCATGGAAATGGTTACTATTCAGTATACCGCAATGGAGCCAAGCCGGAAGTGAAGGAAGGCGATGAAGTGACGACTTCGACAGAATTGTTTACAATTGATGCCGGTCATGAACAACTGGGATATCAGATCATAGAGAATGATGCTTATATTGATCCTCTGAGTCTGATGGAGATATATGGATAAGATGAGAAAAGGCAGCGCCTGATGCGCTGCCTTATTTGTCGGATTCTTCATTTTGCTGTTTGTCAGCAAGTCTTTCAAAGATTAATTCATAGCCGTCGCTGCCATAATTCAGGGAGCGGTTTACACGGCTGATCGTTGCTGTAGAAGCACCGGTCTGTTCTGCAATCTCCAGATAGGTCTTGTGTTCACGAAGCATGGTCGCTACTTCAAAACGCTGGGAAAGTGAGAGTAATTCGTTTACTGTACACAGATCTTCAAAAAAATTGTAGCACTCATCTTTGTCTTTCAGGCAGAGGATGGCATCTAACAGATGGTCTACCGCTGCTGTCTTGATTTTCTTATTCATAATGTCTAATCCCTTTCACAATATAAAAATATTGGAATCATTTAAACTTTGTTACTGTAAAGTTTTACAGCTATAAATATTCTAGCACATATCCTCTGAAAAGTAAATGATGTTTATGGTTATTTAATAGCCCTTGGGTGGGCGAGGGACGCTCGCCTTTGGGGAATGGCAGGGAGGGTGCTGACGCCGCCAGTTAATTTGTGGGGAAGGAACTGGAATAGGAAGATAATGGGTAATTTCATAAGTGTGATTTTGGATGGAGTATGGTATGATGATTATTATACTTTGGGTAATTTGGAAATAGAGTGAGGGCAATTATGAAGAGAAAATTTTTAAACTGTACCCCTTGTCAAGGACATTTTGAA
>OBLI01004228.1_pt1 | contig 10416 bp, 8 predicted proteins | sample 1519701 | NCBI WGS metagenome assembly OBLI01 (sample SAMEA3663005, study PRJEB22513) | pig gut metagenome | biome: pig gut; feature: pig-associated habitat; material: faeces | place: France | collected 2012 | reverse complement strand
GTTGATAAACTTGCCAAGAGATTTGATAACAATCTCCTGCTGTCCGATCAGATTATCTACAACAAGACCGACCTGTTTTTCTCCCTTTTGCACGATAACGACGGTCAGACTTTCCGGTTCTTCTTCCGGAGCTGCAATATCTAAAATCTGATTCAGACGGATGATAGGAATCACGACGCCACGTAAATTGATGACTTCTTTTGCTTCTACATACTTGATGTCTGAAACCGGAATATCTTCAATATTGGAAATTGATCCTAATGCGATTGCATACTTTTCGTCTGCAATTTCAACCATCAATGCCTGAATGATTGCAAGTGTCAATGGTAAACGAACGGTGAATACAGAGCCTACACCAAATTTACTCTTTACCTCCACATCTCCGCCAAGAGCTTCGATATTGGATTTTACAACATCCAGACCTACACCACGTCCGGAAATATCTGTAATCTGTTTTGCCATAGAAAAACTTGGCATAAACAAAAAGTCGATGATCTCTTTCTGTGACAGGTTCTCTGCCTGCTCAGGGGTAACGATTCCACGCTCGATTGCTTTTGCTTTTACTTTATCTGTATCAATACCGTTACCATCATCACTAACCTCGATAATAACGTTATTTCCTTCCTGAAACGCCTTCAAGTTGATGCTTCCTGTCTCAGGCTTTCCTCTTTCCTTACGAATTTCCGCACTCTCAAGACCGTGATCGGCAGAATTACGAAGCAAATGCTGCAACGGATCACCGATCTGGTCTACAACGGTACGATCAAGCTCGGTCTCTTCACCGGACATGGTAAGTTCCATTTTCTTTCCAAGTTTACGCGAAAGATCTCGGATCATACGCGGGAACTTGTTTACAACGCTCTCAATTGGTACCATTCGAACCTTCATAACTGACTCATGAAGACTTGTGGTAATGCGCTCCAGATACTCAATCTGCTCCTGATAAGACTGATTCTGAATACCGATCTCACTGGAACTCAAAGAAACGAGCGAATTCTTTGCAATGATCAGCTCACTGACCTGATTCATCAATGCATCCAGTTTTTCAATATCCACACGAACTGTTCTGCTGGTTACAGGTTTTGCAGCCTGTTTCTTGGCTGTCGCTGCCTGCGTCGAAGCTGCTGCGGCAGGTGCCGGAGCTGCCTTTGGCTCTGTTGCTGCTACTGCCGGTGCGGTGGTCTCACCGGTTGCCGTTGCTGCATCTTCATGAGTAATGTCAGAAAGCTTCATCTCATCCGCAACCACATTGGCAATCTCTGAAACGTTTTTCGCTGCTGCAACAATCTTGTCAACCGGTTCCTCGGTAACAAAATAAATACTGAAATCAAACTCAAATCTCTCATCCTCAATATCCTGAGAACTTGGATTGTACACAATGATCTGGGCAAATTCTTCTACCGCTTTAAATACAAGAAAAGCTCTGGCTGCTTTTAACAGGCAGTCCTTCTGAACAAATACGGTCATACCATATACATGCTGACCGGACTGAACGGCTTCTTTGAGTTTTTTGATGTCGGTCTCGCTCAATTCCGCAGTTAAGAACTTCTTTTCATCAGGCGCTGACGCAGCTTCTTTTTTCGGCTCCGGTGCAGCAGCCGTCTGTGCCGGTGCTTCTGCCCCGGCTGTTCCATCCAAAAACGAATTCAATTTCTGGATAATCGCTTCATTGTCGTTGCTTCCCTCATCCGAAGTCTCTTTGATAATGGTCAGATACCCCTCAATCGCATCCAGACACTGGAATAACAGATCGATCATGTCACTGTTGACCTTGATCGTATCGTTACGTACTTCCTGGAATACATTCTCCATATCATGTGTCAGGTGCTGCATACGTTTGAAGCCCATTGTTCCTGCCATACCCTTTAAAGAGTGTGCGGCGCGGAAAATCTCATTAATGGTATCTTTGTTTTCCGGCTCCTTTTCCAGAGTCATAATACTGTCACTCAGATTTTGAATGTGCTCACTCGTCTCATCAATAAAAATCTCAAGATATTGACTTACATCCATGTTATTTTACCCCCACTTTATTATTTATCGCTCGTGCGACTTGTTCTAACGGGACAACTTCATCCACCATTCCTGCCTCGGCGATTGCTCTTGGCATGCCGTACACAACACTGCTTTCTTCGTCCTGTGCGATGACATATACCGGTTTCTTTTCAGCAAGCTCTGTGATCCCCTTCGTTCCGTCTGCGCCCATACCGGTAAGTACCACGCATACGATCTCATCGAATTTTGACTGGATCAACGATTGAAATGTGATGTTGGCACAAGGCTTGAGGCCTCCCACCGGCTCACTATCATTCAGATGCAATCGATGAACTCCGTTTAAATCGGCAAGCACTTCCAGATGCTTTCCGCCGGGAGCAATGTATACCGTACCCTTCTTCAATACATCGCCTTCCTGCGCTTCCTTCACCGTGATCTCGCTCAGTTCATTCAACCGTTCCGCAAGGGACTTCGTAAAACCTGCCGGCATATGCTGTACCAAAACCATTGGTGCATCCAGATTCGCTTTCAAAAGCGGAAGAACCGATTGCAGTGATTTTGGACCTCCGGTGGAGCATGCCAGTGCAATCAATCGATTTGCTCCATGCGTCAGCACTCTGCTTCTTTGCGGTGTACGTTTGATTCTTGCCGTTGTCAGCACCTGCTGACTCGCCGTGATTTCCTTTTTTTTGCCTTTGGAAAAAACGACCGAGTTCAGAATCATTAAAAGCTTGTCATGAAAGCGTGATCCCTTTGCTTCGATCAGGTTTTCCGGCTTCTTCACAAAATCAACAGCACCAAGCTCCATTGCACGAAGCGTGACACTTGCGCCATCAACCGTTAAACTGCTGACCATCACGACCGTTGCTTCAATCTGCTCCTGCCGTAACCGCTCCAGTAATTCCAGTCCGTCCATTCTTGGCATATTCACATCCAAAATAACTGCATCAAAGCTTTTCTTTTGCAGTAATTCATACGCCTCTAGGCCGTCGTGACAGATTTCCGTTGCTTGAAATTGTTCGTCTGAGTTGATTATATCACAGATGATACGTCTCATAAGTGCAGAGTCATCTACAACAAGAATATTTTTTTTCATTTTACACTCTATACCTTTTTTCGAATCTTTCGATCTTCGTCAAATACATATTTTATGATGATTTCCCGGGTTTTGTTTGTAATATGAACGAACTCCCCACGTGTCTCATATCGGTCGATCGACGCATTCGCCTTTCTACATGTCACAATGTTGATCGCAAGAATTAATTCCTGTGAAAAAGATTCATTTCCAATGATCGTTCGTACAATGTAATAACTGTTTTCCTCATATTGCTTTTCGCAGATAAAACGAATTCCCCCACCGCTGATGTCAACGATCACCGCTTTATCTTCGTTTTCTTTTATTTCCGGACGCATGATCAACGCGGCATACTGTTGTTCACTGTTTTCCAGCATTTCCTCCCGCGTGATCGGATATAATTCAGCCCCAAGAATACACTGCAAGCGAAAATATTCCCGTCGCTGCAGCTTTGTGATCCCGGTTGTCAGCGACATCTTTAACACATAACGGTTATCGGATTTATACCGGTCAACCACCTGCGCAACCGTCTGATACAAACTGTTTTTTTCGTAAAAGACGAGTTCATATCTGACACCGATCGAAAGTAATACCAGTTTTCCTTTATAGATCGGCATCTGAATGATCAGATTTCCCTCCGGTGTAATATCGTCTAACATACTTTCCAGAACCGGCGTTTTTTCACCTGTGATCTTATTTCGCTGTGCCTGTTCCACAGAGCATATTTCTATTTTACATCCAACCTGTAATACATCTAAAGTTGCCATACGGTACAACCTTTCTTACTTTTTCTCTTTGTCATTGTCAGCGATTCAGCAATCCATACAAAAGCCTTGTAATGCCGCCTCTTGTCTGATAGTACTGATTCTCACCGCTCACAAGGCTTTCTGCCAAAAGCTTATAGGCCTTTGCGGCCGGTGCCGACGCATCTAACAGTGATATCGTCTGCTGTTGTCGGACGGCTTTCTCGACAGCATTGTCCTGCGGGATCAATCCCAGATAGTTGATCTTTCCGTGTAAAAATTGGGAGACAACGGAATTGAGTTTATCGTACACTGCCTGCCCGTCTTCCGTGGAGATCACTTTGTTTGCCACGACATTGATGACAGAATTTGCCGCATTAAAATTCGGATTCCGATGCAGTGTTTTGAGCAAGGAATACGAATCTGTCAGAGAACTTGGTTCCGGTGTGGTGACAAGCATGATCTCCGGGCTCGAGATCACAAATTCCATGACCGAGTCCGAGATTCCCGCCCCGGTATCGATCAGGACAAAATCTGCCATTGCATCCAGCTGTGACAGATTATGTACCAGATAGATGATCTGGTCTCTTGTCAGATTACTCAGGCTCACCACACCGGAGCCACCGGAAATAAATCCGATATCCAACGGTCCTGCGGTGATCACCTCACGGATACTTTTCCCCCGGTAGATCACATCACTTAAATTATATTGGGGAATGGCACCAAACATAACTTCTACGTTTGCCAATCCGATATCAGCGTCAAATATGATCACTTTTTTTCCAAGCTTGCTCAGCCAGACGGCAAGATTGACCGTCGTATTTGATTTTCCAACCCCGCCTTTTCCGCTTGTAATGGTGATCACACGGGCTTTCTTTTCCTGCTCCCATGCCTGAGACTGCTGCTTCATCACATTGCGAAGGCCTGTTGCCTGATCCATGCTAGTCTCCTCCTAACAGTTTCTTTACAATTTCCTGTGTATGAAATTCTTCCATGTCATCCGGCACATTCTGTCCGTTTGTCACATAGGCGATATCCGCTCCGGAATACATACGGATATTGTAAATATTGCCATACAGACTTGTCTCATCCAGTTTTGTAAAGATAATCGAATAATCGGATATTCCACGGTATTTGTCACAGATATCCTTTAAATCACGGTATTTTGTAGTCGCTGAAAGTACCAGATACACCATTTTTTCATAGGACGATGCTACGGAAGCCAGCAGCTTTTTGGTATCCTCCCGCTGTTCTTCGTTTTTGTGTGAAAATCCGGCTGTATCCACAAAGATCAGATCATAATCCTGCAATCTGGAAAGTGCCTGATCCATCTCCTCCGGTGAATAAATGATCGTCAGAGGCGCATCTAAAATATTGGCATATGTACGAAGCTGATCTGTAGCTGCGATCCGATAAGTGTCCGCTGTCATAAATGCGATATTTCTGCCCTGTTCAATTTTGAAACGGGATGCCACCTTTGCAATCGTTGTCGTTTTTCCGACACCGGTCGGTCCGATAAAGAAGATCACCTGTGGTTTTTTATTTCCAACCTTGATCGTTTTGGGATTACCAAATTTTAAGATCATTTTTTGATATACATTGGACAGGATATAGTCCATACTCGACCCACGGCGAACCACCTTCATCACATCATCCAGAAGCTGATTCACATATTTCTCGTCCACCTCATTATCTAACAATGTCTGATACATCATTTTCAAAAAAGAAACGCTCTGATCCTGATGCGTCGGAGTCTCCACCGGCACAAGATCCTTTAATTCCGGCTGCTCCTGATCTGCCTTGGCATTGTCCGGCGACAGCTTCTGTTCCAGCAATGTCTGTAGATTTACCAGACGTTCTTCGATGCCCTCTGATGCCGGATTTGAAGCTGACACTTTCGGGCCTTCTACAGTTTCCGGTTGTGAGGCAACCGGTCTGACTGTCTGTTTTTTTATAACCGGCGGTTCTTTTTCCAGCTTCGGCAGGCTGATGTCTTCATCTGCCGCCAGATTGATGCTCTCATGCATGCGCATCGACGCTTTGAGCGCAGATGCAGGAGTAAGCTGCGGATCTTTTTCTTCCATCGCAGCTGTCACTTCATAATGAGGTGTCTTTAAAAAGCCAAATAGTCCCGTCGGTTTCACCAGCTTGACATTCATGATCACCACGCCCGGTCCCATTTCACTCTTTGCCTTTTCAATTGCCTCTTCTTCTGTTTTTCCCTGAAATTTATTTATGGTCATATCAGCATGTCACCATCCCTACCGACTGCAACTCTACATTGGATTCAATCTCATTATATGATACCACGATCAGATCCTTCAAGTATTCTTCGGTTAATTTTTTGTAATACATACGCACGATCGGCGATGTCACAACAATCGCGCTTTTACCAAGATTTTCCAGTTTTTCCACCTCATTGGATGTCGCTTCGATAATCGCTTTCGTCCGCTCCGGATCCAGTGTCAGATATGCGCCCTGTTCGGTCTGTTTGACACTGGACATGATCTCCTGCTCAATCTTCGGATCAAGTGTGACGACGCTTGTCGATTCGTTTGCCGGAAAATATTTATTGGAAATCGCCCGTTTCAAGCTTTGTCTGACGTACTCTGTCAACACATCGGTATCTCTCGAGGTGGTCGCATGGTCCGCCAGCGTCTCAAAAATTGTAAGCAGATCGCGAATGGAAATTCCTTCCGCCAACAGATTTTGCAGTACCTTTTGAATCTCTCCGATTCCAAGCAGCTTTGGCACAAGCTCGTCCACCAGAACCGGATTGTTCTCTTTGACATTGTCCACCAGGTTCTGGACATCCTGCCTGGTAAGCAGTTCGGCAATATGTGTCCGGATGATCTCGGTCAAATGCGTTGCAATGATACTCGGCGGATCGACAACCGTATAGCCAAGACTCTCCGCACGCTCTCTCTGACTTTCCGTGATCCAGATTGCCGGCAGATGGAAAGACGGCTCAAAGGTCGGAATACCGGTGATCTGTTCCTCTACAAAGCCCGGATTCATCGCCATATAATGATCAAACAGGATCTCTCCTTCTGCTACCTGAATACCTTTGATCTTGATGATATACTGATTCGGATTGAGCTGGATATTGTCACGCAGACGAATGATCGGTACCACCGTACCAAGTTCCAGCGCGATCTGCCTTCGGATCATAACGACACGATCCAACAGATCTCCTCCCTGATTGACATCGGCAAGGGGAATGATACCATATCCGAATTCCAGCTCGATAGGATCAACCGACAGGAGTGAAACCACATTTTCCGGTTTTCGAATCTCTTCTGCTTCTGTTTCCGATGCCGCCGCTTCCTCTTCAATATGCTCGACACTCATACTCTTATTCATATTCAATCCTGTCACAAGGAACAATGCTCCCATTCCAATACACAGGACCCAATTGAGCGGAGTAAAGACTCCCAAAAAAGTCAGCACCGTTCCAACCAGGATCAGAACCTTCGGAATACCAAATAATTGCCCGATCAATACCTCGCCAAAATCTGCCTCTTTGCTTGCTTTGGTAACCAGAATACCGGTTGCAAGCGAGATCGCAAGTGAAGGGATCTGCGAACTCAGACCATCACCGATGGTCATGATTCCGTATTGTAACAACGCATCCTGAAAGCTCATGCCGGAACGCATCATACCCATGACAGTACCGCCGATCACATTGACAAAAGTGATGATCAGACCGGCAGACGCATCTCCTTTGACGTACTTCGTCGCTCCATCCATGGCTCCGAAGAAACTGGACTCCTGCTGAATCTTCTCTCGGCGTTTTTTTGCCTCTTCATCGGTGATCGCGCCGGTATTGAGATCGGCATCGATGGCCATCTGTTTACCCGGCATTGCATCCAATGTGAAACGTGCCGTTACTTCTGATACACGCTCTGAACCTTTATTGATGACTACAAACTGTACAATGACAAGAATGATGAAGATGATCGTACCGATGATCATATCTCCGCCACCGACGAACTGTCCGAAGGTCATAACCACATTTCCCGGATTTCCCGTACTGAGGATCAGACGTGTCGAAGAAACATTCAGTGAAATACGGAAAATTGTCGTAAACAAAAGCAGAGTCGGAAAAAACGACATATCCAGCACTTCTTTTACAAACAGACAGTTAAACAATATGATCAATGCGATGGATAAGTTAAAAACAAGCAGTACGTCCAAAAGAAAGGCCGGAATCGGAACAATAAAGAAGATAATCGCTGCCATCAGATATACTGCAACGCCCACATCCTGTTTTCTTACGCTCATGATCCGTCCCTCCTTTCTCTATCTCATCACAGAATCGATCACACCCGGTTCTGTGCCCGGTATACATTGGCAAGAATCTCTGCAACAACCTGATATAACTCCGGCGGAATCTCACTTCCTACCTCAACATTGGCATACAGCATTCGAGCCAGCGGTTTATTCTCTACGATTTCAACATGATTATCCTTTGCGATCTCCTTGATCTTTTGTGCCACAAAATCTGCACCTTTCGCAATGACAACCGGTGCGGTTCCCGCAGAGGAATCATACTTTAGTGCAACTGCGTAATGCGTCGGGTTCGTGATGACCACATCCGCCTGAGGCACATCCTGCATCATTCGTCGTCTGGAAGCCTCCTGCATACGCTGTCTTTGTTTTCCTTTGATCTGAGGATCTCCCTCAGAATTTTTCATCTCATCTTTTACTTCCTGTTTGGTCATCTTCATATCTTCGCCAAACTTGTGCTTCTGATAGATGTAATCCACGGCTCCGATGATACAATAGACCAGACTGATCCGAAATCCCACATCGATCACCAGCGAACCGATTTCCGCAAGTGCCTGATTTAGTGTGATGTTATACAACAGAAAAATCTCATTGATCCGGTCTTTGAGTGTGACATAAGCAATGATCGCGATCAAAATAATTTTTGCTATGGACTTTACCAGTTCAAACAGCGAATCCTTGGAAAACATCCGTTTAAATCCGTTGATCGGATTAAATTTATCAAATTTCGGCTTCAGGGGCTTCGTGGAAATCTGCCATTTCACCTGAAGAATGTTGATGATCAGCGCAATCCCGACGCCCGCGATAAAAAACGGAGCAACCAGCTTGAGTGCGATCAAGGCAGAATGCTGAAAATAAGACATCACAGCAACCGTATCCATTTGACCTTTTGTATGGATTGTCTCCGGAATCTTGGTATACACATCCTTGAAAACCTGCAAAAAATTCTGTCCCAGAAATGACATGAACACACGAAGCAGCAAAAAGAGTACCACCAGTGTTGCCGCCTGATCCAGTTCTTTACTTTTGCAGACCTGTCCTTCCTTACGGGCATCATTCAGTTTTTTCTGGGTTGCCGGTTCTGTCTTTTCTCCACCCGGGCCGTCTTTGGCAAAGAACTGGAGATCAAGTACCAATAACCGTTCTGATTTATCCTGCATACAAACCTTTCACCATCATTCGCATCATGAGCTTCATTTCTTCTCCGATCATCTCCGCAGCTCTCGGAAGTAATACAATTGAAATCATGATGACACCATAACCCATTAACAGCTTGATCTGAATACCTACTGCAAACATATTCATCTGCGGAGCAACCTTCGCCATAATTCCCAACACACAATCGAATGCCATCATACATGCAAAGATCGGCAGCGCAATCCGAAAGCCAATCGAAAACAGTTCCGTGACAAAAGTAATCATGGAGCGAACCAGATACTCCCATTGAAAAATCTGCCCATTTACCGGAACCAGTGAAAAGCTGTCTACGATGGCCTGTATGATATAGTGATACATATTGGAAGTCAACAAAAGCAGCAGCACAGCATAATTATAAAAAGTACCTGTAATACTCTCCTGTGATCTCGTCATCGGATTGTACTGTTGAGCCATGGACAAGCCGATCTGCATATCAATGATATGTCCTGCAAAACTCACGATATAGGTACACATATTAGCTACAGCTCCAATCATAAGACCGGTTGCGGCTTCTTTGAGTACGATCAGACCGTAAGAGATCATCCCATCGTAACTGAAATTTGGATCCGGCAGCAACTGAAACACGATCATGGCAATCGTAGCTGACAGCCCGATCTTCACTCTGGTAGGAACTGCATTTAAGCCAAAAAAGGGCGCAACAGCAACAAAGCTGGCAATGCGCACCAGAATCAGCAGATAATATTCTAATGATAATAATGAAAATGAAAAATTAACCATCAGATGTAAATACTAAAATCACTCCACAATTTAATCATATAATCCGTCATATTACCCAGCATCCATGCACCCAGTAACAGCATCGTCACAAATACCGCTAAAATCTTCGGTACAAATGTCAGCGTCTGTTCCTGAATCGATGTCACTGTCTGAAAAATACTAATGATCAGTCCTACAATCAGTGAGACAAGTAATACCGGAGCAGCCGTGATCACGATCGTATAGATGGCATCTCTTGTAATATCCATGATTACGCCTTCTGTCATAATCTGCCCTCTCCTTTCTTATATCCTATCAATAAAATGTCTTTACCACATTTCCGATCACCAGATTCCATCCATCTGCCAGAATAAACAACAGGATCTTGAACGGCATGGAGAT
>OBLI01004227.1_pt1 | contig 10416 bp, 10 predicted proteins | sample 1519701 | NCBI WGS metagenome assembly OBLI01 (sample SAMEA3663005, study PRJEB22513) | pig gut metagenome | biome: pig gut; feature: pig-associated habitat; material: faeces | place: France | collected 2012 | reverse complement strand
GGATGTAACCGCCCTCCGGTGCTCAGAACCGCTACGCTATAAGGTTGGCGGGGCATCAAAGCCCTCGCCATATTTTGCGGGATGGGACCGCCTTGCTAAAGGTGGATAGGATTATAGAAGTGCTGGTTTTGTGGTAATTCGTTGATAACTTGCAGATTTCTTGTGATTTTCTTGGTGGTTTCGAAGAAAAAGCGTAACTTTGCGGTTATAAATTAATAAAGTGAATTATTATGGCACAGGTAGCAACAATGAATCAAGCTCAATTGCAAATCCTCGATATGCTGTCATTTATCAAGACTCCTGAGGCTTTGCGAGATTTGAATAAGGTAATCTCCGATTATTTTGTTCAGATGGCTGATGCTGAATTAGATAGAATGTGGAATGAAGGAACCTTGAATGAAGAACGTATCGAGAGTTTCCGGCATCTCCATGAACGTACTCCATACAATAAACCAACTTTATAGTCATTAGATTATTAAAATGAATATTGTATTGGATACAAATAGTTTGATTATGTCTATCGCCCCTAGAAGTCCGTATCGTAAGGTGTAGAATGCTTTTCTTAGAGGCGATTATAACCTTTGTGTGTCCAATGAAATAATAGAGGAGTATTCAGAGGTTTTATCTCGTAATATATCCCCTCAAGTTTCTGAGGCCATAGTTTATGCTATATTGACTAGACCCAATGTAATTCGCAAAGATCCTCATTATACTTTTGCTTTAATTGAGGCAGATAAAGATGACAATAAGTTTGTAGATTGTGCCATTGCTGCAAATGCAAAGTGTATTGTTACAGAAGACAAGCACTTTAAGGTCCTGGAAAATATTCCTTTTCCTAAAGTGGAGGTTATAGGTATAGAGGATTTTAAATGTTATTTGGATAAGTGGATATAGGTTTATGTACAAGTATGCCTTCTACTCTAGAAAGTTGCAGAAGGAACTCGGCTGGAAGCCATCTCTCCAGTTTGAGGAGGGTATCGAAGAAACTGTGAAGTGGTATCTCGAGAACCAGGAATGGATGGATCATGTTACTTCTGGGGAGTATCAGAAGTATTATGAGGGGATGTATTGCAAATAGCATTTTTCGAAAACCTACCCGTCCTTCCTTACCCTTAAGGAAGGCTCCACATCTCACCCCGGCCCTCTCTCCTCAGGAGCGAGGGAGGAAACCGCCCTACAGTGCTGAATTTTCTACCTCTCCGTCTCTCCTGCAAGGAGAGCTCCACTTTCTCCCCAAGCCCCTCTTCAATGGTCTTTACACCCCCTTCGGTTCCCCCGTTCCCGGGGGACAGAAACCTCAGGAAGCGGGGATGTAACCGCCCTCCGGTGCTCGGAACCGCTACGCTCTAAGGTTGGCGGGGCATCAAAGCCCTTCGCCATCTTGTGCGGGATGGGACCGCCTTATTACAACTTGCTTCTGGTCTTCGCCATCTTGTGCGGGATGGGACCGCCTTATTACAACTTGCTTCTGGTCTTCGCCATCTTGTGCGGGATGGGACCGCCGGGGGTGGGAAGTTTATAATTTACAATTAATAGTTTACTGTTTAGAGCTAATAGTTTACAGCTTATATCTAGAGAATTTGATGATAAGTTGCAGATTTCTTTTGATTTTCTTGGTGGTTTCGGGAAAAAAGCGTAACTTTGGCGGCTGAATGTTGAACTAGAATAAATTAGGAGGAAGAATATATGGATACAACAAAGTTAACAAGGGAAGAGGCTCTACGCCGTTGGAATGCTTCTAAGGAAAACAAACGTAAAATGGTGGAGAAACTGGAGAACTTGGTTCGCAAAAGCTGTCTGGAACGTACTGGTAAAGAACCTATAGGGGTAGAAGTATGGTAGTAGAAAAAATGTCTCTGGCTGTGATTAATGCCAATTCGCCCTATGAGGTAAAAGTGGCTCTAGCTGATGATACATTGTGTTTCATCACAGATTATGATGCTGAAATTTTCGTAACTTTTGAAAGGGATGATATACTTCATAATGGGCTAGTTTATCAATTTGGTATCTCTAATCCGAAGGGAGTGAAGTCTCCTCGTGATCCTAAGGTGCGAGAGACTATTCTTGCCATAGTGGAGGAATTCTTTGCAAAGAACAATGCGGCATTTCTTTATATCTGTGATACAAGTGGTGGCATGCAGAAGATGCGTAATCGCTTATTCAAATACTGGTTTGGCATCTACGGGGAAAGAAAGGAGTATGTTTTCCTGCCGCAAACGATTACAGACGAGGAGGGTAATGATAACTATGCAGCACTAATCATTCGTAAGGATAATCCTCAATTCGCTGATTTGGTAAGCGAGTTCATGGCTACCGTGAATTTACTAAATACTAAGCCGGAAGATTTTGAAGAATAGATTTATATAATAGTGCCGTAAGTATTCTTCTTTGTTGATAAAGCGAGCTGCACTCGGCAATTTGAAAACGAGTTTTCATTGCACTCATTGGCATCGCTTTTTCCCATTAAAGAAGGATCCACCTCTCATCTCGGTCTTCTTCAATGGTCTTTACACTCCCTTCGGTTCCCTCTTTTAGGGGACAGAAACCTTCCTTACCTTTTTTCGAAAACCTACCCGTCCTTCCTTACCATTAAAGAAGGTTTTTTCGAATCCCTCCGTCTCCCTTTAGCCAAAAGGAGGTTTTTCTAAAATCATCCCGTCCTTCTTTTTTGATAAAGCGAGCTGCACTCGGCAATTTGAAAGCAAGCTTTCATTGCACTCATTGGCATCGCTTTTTCCCATTAAAGAAGGCTCCACCTTTCTCACCAAGCCTCTCTTCAATAGTCTTTACGCCCCCTTCGGTTCCCCCAGTTCTGGGGGACAGAAACCCTCAGGGACGAGAGGATGTAACCGCCCTACAGTGCTGAATTTTCTACCTCTCCGTCTCTCCTGCAAGGAGAGCTCCACTTTCTCCCCAAGCCCCTCTTCCTCAGGAAGCGGGGATGTAACCGCCCTCCGGTGCTCGGAACCGCTACGCTCTAAGGTTGGCGGGGCATCAAAGCTCTCGCCATGGTTGTGCGGGATGGGACCGCCTGGGGTAAGGTGGCTAAAAGTGAAAGTATGGGGAATCTCCTTGGGTGGTTTTGGGGTGATTGGAACTGATGTGATTATTGGTTATCCAATATTTCCATCATTTCTGCTGCTGTAATCACTTGCGGTTCTTTTGGAAAATGCTTGAGGTTACCGGTAACCAGGAAGGAATCTTCCTTGCTCAGGCAGACTTCGTAGAAGACTCGGTCGTCCTCATCTGGCATTTCGCCAGCATAAGGAAAACGGGACGAATCAATTCCGTTTTGCTTTACAAGTTCTATAACTGTGCAGATTTGGTCGTTTGACAACTTGAATTTTGCGCGATGAAGCACTTCATCGTATTCTTTTATAATGTCATCATTATATAAAGGTATAATACGATGAAGGAACAAACTTTCAAGAACTCTTGCTGTTGAAGCATTTGAGTTGTGAGTGATAAGGGCTGATACAAATATGTTCGTATCAATGACTGCATATACCATTGCGTTCTTTTCTTAATCGTCTGACTTCTCTGATTTCTTCATTGATTTCATCAAGCGTGAGCTCTGGGGTTTCACCTCTTTCTGCTTTAGCTCTAAGTTGCTTGAACGCAGCCTTTGCTTTTGCAGTCACTTCATCTTCTTCTTCATTCTTTGCCTGAATGGAGAATGGAATGCTCTTACTGCGAATTACTGCCTTTACAAAGATGTTGATGGCGGTATTCGCACTCATACCGAACTGTTCGCAGAGTTTATCAAACTGTGCTTTCTGCTGGTTGTCCATACGGACTGTCATTGCTGTCTGTGCCATAAGCCTAAAATGTTTAATAATAATCATTCTGACTGCAAATATACATCATAATGGCGTAAAATGGTGCGGCAGTATTAATAATTTAATAAAGATTAATAGTTGAATGAATGATATAACTGCTTGTTTCGCCTTCCTGAAGTATTGCTTTGGAAATAAGGAGAAATATGCATTTCTTCTGGAGACTTAAACACAGGAGATAATCTTTCGGAATCTTCTTTTCTTGAAGTCCTATTTGGGCTGGAGTTTGGTCACGCAGATTTCGCAGATGACGCAGATTTTCTTCTTTGCTGTTTATTAGTCCCACAGATTTCACGGATTTACACAGATTCCTTTTGATTTTCTTGGTGGTTTCGGGAAAAAAGCGTAATTGTTGCGCTAACAAAACGAATCGGATGCGGATATACACTTTAATTGCCTAATATCTGGAAAACACAAAAGGATTAGATTTTAAATTTTAATTATATACTTTAAGATAGGCAGGGCTTTTGATGAAGCTCTGCCTATCTTTTTGACTTTTCTTTTTTTTAAAAAAAGATACCATATTACTTTTTAACATACTGATAGGTGTCACTGCTTGGAATATAGCAGGGACGCTATATTCATTATATGCTTTTATATGAAGAATATTAAGCTTTTTGATTACCAAGAGGATATGAAGGAACGGATTGAGAAGGCGTTGCGCCTTCATCGGTCCGTGATGGCACAAATGCCAACGGGTACGGGAAAAACGGTTCTACTCGCTTCGGTCGTAGAATCGTTTTTGAGGGAACATTCCAATTGCAATGTTTGGATTGTTGCCCATAGAAGGGAGTTGGTGTCGCAGATAAAAGACACTTTGAATAAGTTTCTTTTGAATTTCAGTTTTTCGAATCACCCCGTCCCTCTTTCCAAAGAGGGCTCCACTTTCTCCCCAAGCCCCTCTTCCTCAGGAAGCGGGGATGTAACCGCCCTCCGGTGCTCAGAACCGCTTCGCTCTAAGGTTGGCGGACCATCAAAGGTCTCGCCAGATTGTGCGGGATGGGACCGCCTTGCTGAGAGGGGTGGTGATGGGCTTGTGCCACTTCTGCCTCTTCTGTCAATCCTGCTTCTGACATGATGCCGATAAAGGCGGTGTCGATACAATGGTTGGCTAAACACTATGACGAGATAGAGGCAGAACCGGGGATGATAGTGATTGACGAGGCGCACCATGCGCTCGCCAAGACCTATAAGGAAATGTGGGAGAGATTCCCGAAGGCTAAGTTCCTGGGACTGACGGCTACTCCTTGCCGATTGAACGGTAAGGGTTTTACTGATCTGTTTGATGTGTTGGTGCAGTCGTGGAGTGTTCCTGAATTTATCAGCAAGGGAAGATTGGCGACATACGATTTCGTGAGCATCAAATCGGATGGTGTGACGCAACGGCTCATCGACTCCTTGCAGAAGCGAGGGGCAGATGGTGACTACCAGAACAAGGAAATGGATATGTTGCTGAATAAAAAGCCGAGCATCGAAAGGCTCTATCAGAGCTTGGAAGAATTTGGTAAAGACAGAAAGGGCATCGTGTATGCTATCAATATTTCCCATGCCAATGCTATTGCCGAGTTCTATAGAGAACACGGCATAGCGGCTGTTGCTATTGATAGTAAAACGCCTAGTTCTTTACGAAAAGAACTAATTGAAAGGTTTAAAGCTTCTTCCTTTTCGAAACCCCAACCATCCATCCTTCATAAGGATTTTTCGAATCACCCCGTCCCTCTTTCCAAAGAGGGCTCCACTTTCTCCCCAAGCCCCTCTTCCTCAGGAAGCGGGGATGTAACCGCTCCTCCTCGTCGCTCGGAACCGCTACGCTCTAAGGATGGCGGACCATCAAAGGTCTCGCCAGATTTTTTGTCGGCTGGCGCATCAAAGGAGGTGTCAAAGGTCTCGCCAGATTTTTTGTCGGCTGGCGCATCAAAGGAGGTGTCAAAGGTCTCGCCAGATTTTTTGTCGGCTGGCGCATCAAAGGAGGTGTCAATGGTCTCGCCAGATTTTTTGTCGGCTGGCGCATCAAAGGAGGTGTCAAAGGTCTCGCCAGATTTTTTGTCGGCTGGCGCATCAAAGGAGGTGTCAAAGGTCTCGCCAGATTTTTTGTCGGCTGGCGCATCAAAGGAGGTGTCAAAGGTCTCGCCAGATTTTTTGTCGGCTGGCGCATCAAAGGAGGTGTCAATGGTCTCGCCAGATTTTTTGTCGGCTAGCGCATCAAAGGAGGTGTCAATGGTCTCGCCAGATTTTTTGTCGGCTGGCGCATCAAAGGAGGTATCAGGTTATTCGCCAGATTGTTTGTGCGGTGTAAACCGCCTTGCTGATGGACTTGCTCCTATACAAGTATTGGTGAATGTGGATATCTTCTCGGAGGGATTTGACTGCCCGGATGTGGAGTTTGTACAGTTGGCTCGACCAACCTTGTCGCTTGCCAAGTATCTGCAGATGGTGGGACGTGGATTGCGAGTGGCTAAGGGGAAGAAGAGCTGCGTGATTATAGATAATGTGGGACTGTATCGGGTGTTCGGGTTGCCTTCTCAAGTATGGAACTGGAATGCTATGTTCGAGGGAAAGCTGAAAGTGGGCAAGAAAATGGAGACTCCGAAGGAAAGAGAGTTTTTCCTGATGAACAAGGAACAAGACGGTATTCGGATTCATCCAGACTCGGAAATGATGATGGTGATGAGCCATGAAGAATTGCTCCAAACACTACAGTATCGTGAGTTTGTGGATAGCAAAGGGGAGTTCGCTATCATCAAGTTGCCTGATGGAAAGATGACGGTAGTGAACCGACACGGAGAACAAGTACTGGAGCCGGGCGATTACTATGACATGAAACTACTGAACGGAAACATCCTGTTCTACCGACCTCGCAGAAAGGCGAAATGCTATTATGACCTGTTGGCAAAGGCAGTCATCGACGATGGCACTAACGTAGCAGAGGCTCCCCAGGTTGTCAATATAAAAGGATGGGAGTTTATAGAATATAACGACCTCTTCATGTCTCGAACCCAAGAAAATTTTTCTCTGCCATATCGTCCTTCACAATATGATTTTCTGAATTATGGGTATTATATGATATTCAGATTCAGACCTTCTGCTCCCGGTTGTCAAGTATGGTACTATTGTGAGGGTAATGAAGGGAAGATGCGCATGAGCAATGAAGAGAGCAGGAATGTATGTTTCCTGCGTAATGATTACGAACATGTGTATTGGCTATGTGCTGTTCTGTATGGTGATTGTATCGTTGTTATGGACAGCAAGCAGGACTACTACCTGGTGGATTCAAATTTGAAGAAGACCTATATTGGATGCAATAACCCAAAGAATGAAAAGGAAGATTTGAATGTCGTGATGCCTCGCCTTGGCAAGAAATACTATCATGAGGCGATGTTGCAAAAGAAGGAAATGGAAGCAAACGAGATGCTTCTTTTGCATGAGAAGTCAGAGGCAGGACATGTGGAATTGTACCAAGCAGGAAAGAAATGGGGCGTGAAGATAGATGGTAAAGTTATCGTGCCACCCCTCTACTGCAGTATAGCGCAACCTGTCGGTGCCTATTGCGCCTTTGAACAGGTTCCCAGACATTGGGGCGTTATGACATTGAAAGGAAAAGTGATTGTTGATGCCAAATATGAGAAGGTGGAGATTCGTGACAATGGAATCGCCGTGGTAACAGGCATCACGGGAAAAACACAGACAATCAATCTTTTAAAGGTAAAAGGGTAAATGTTCTTTGCTGTTTTTAGGCACGGATTACAATCCGTGTAATCCGTGCCTTATCTATATCCGTTCTTTTTATTCCAAGTCAAATTCGAAATCGAAGCCGTTGCCATTGGATTCTTCCTTCTTTGGCTTTGGTTTCGGAGGATTCTTCAGGTTGCCCTTCTCGTCAAACATATTGTATGTAGTGCGAAGTACGATGAACTCGGTGCGGCGGTTCAACTGATTGCAGATTTCCTGATGCTCCTTGCTCTGCTTGAGGATAAACTTCTGGGTGAGTTCGTCGCCCTCCTTGAGCCAAGGATATTTCTCGGTCAGCTTCTTGCGAACCTTCTTTGGTCGCTCCTTGCCATATCCCATTGGGGTAAGGCGCTCCTTCTCGATGCCATGGGCTATCAGGTAATCTACTACAGACTGGGCACGGCGCTGAGACAACCGCTTGTTGTATTCGGCATTTCCCTTGTAATCGCAATGGGCACTCAGCTCGATGGTTACGTTTGGATTCTCCTTCAGCAATTCCACGAGTTTATCAAGTGCCTTGGTGCTGGCTGACGTCAAGGTAGCTTTGTCAAACTCATAGAAGATGTTGTCGATGAGTACGGGGGCAGTGATGGAAGCCAATGGGAACTGGAGTACATACTCCTTGCTCTCCTTAGCCGTATCTACTCTCAATTCCTCCTTATGATTGAGGAATCCCTTGCAGGAAGCCATTACCAGATAATCTACCTTCGTGTTGATAACCATGGAGAAGGAACCATCGCTCTTCACCGGCAATTTCTTGTAGGTTCCGTCATTACCTACCACCATCACTTGGGCTGCTGGCAGTTCATAGCCGTCCATCTCGTAGACCCAACCCTTCATCGTGGTGACTATCTCCGGGTTCTCGAAGGAATAGATGTGGTCATAGCCTCGGCCGTCCTTTCTGTTGGATGAGAAGAAACCACGGTTGTGTGGACCCTCGAATGTCATTCCGAAATCATCTGCTTCTGAATTGAGCGGATAACCCGGATGCTCCAGCTTGTATCTGCGAGTCTTCTTGTCTACTTTGGCGATAAAAATGTCGAGACCGCCCATGCCTACATGACCATTGCTACTGAAGTAAAGGTCGCCATTGGGACGGAAGGTAGGGAACATCTCGTCGCCCGGTGTGTTGATGGGTTCACCGAGATTCTCTACACCGCCAAGACCGGCAGCCGTAAGACGGATACGCCAAATGTCAAGGCCGCCTACACCTCCCGGCATGTCTGATACGAAATAGAGCCATTCGCCATCGGGACTGATGGCTGGATGGGCATAGCTGCTCAGCGTATCTCTCGTTATTTGCAGTTGGGATGTCTTGCCCCAGGCTGCATCCGAGCGAGAGGAGGTTACTATCTGAGCATAGCGGGGAGAGGACGGGTCGGTGGTACACTGGGTAAGATACATTTCCTTTCCGTCAGGAGTGAAGCAACAGGCTCCTTCGTCATAGGCGGTATTAAGTCCACCACCAATGGCTTCGGGTTTGCTCCATTTTCCCCTATCGTCTTTTTCTGACAAGAAGATGTCGCCGGCTTTGGTGCCGGTGATTCCACTGAGTTCATCACCTTCTGCCTCATTCCGGGTAGAGGTGAAATAGAGCTGGTCGTATTCATCGCCCAGGAGCATGGGTGAATAGTCGTCTCTTCTGGAGTTGAATACGTCCATCTTCTTTATTTTGTATCGGCTTCCTTCTTTCTTCCAGATGGGAGCTTTCTGTGCAGATTTCAATCCGTTTTTGGCAAGAACATTGTCGGGCATGGAATCCATGAGGATTCTGAATTCTTTTTCTGCCTGTTTGTATTCACCGTTTTTCAAGAGCATACGGGCGTAAGCCAGGCGGTCGTCCAATGATGCCTGGTTGTAACGGATGGCATTGCGATAAGCGGCAATCGCCTTTGGTGTAGAATTGATCTTCTCATAACAGCGAGCCATCTTCAAGGCAATCTTTCCTCGATTGTCTCTTTCCTTGGCTGGAGTTTTGGTATAAGCCTGCTTGAACTGGTCGGCAGCATCGTAGTATTCGCCCAGAGAAAGGAACTTCTCTCCCTTCTTCAGGTTCTTGTCAATGCCGCAGCTTATCAGAAGAAGGCAGCAGAGTGCTGTTATGATTTGATAAAGTCTTATTTGCTTCATATTGATTAAACTTTCGCATATTAGGAAGTTAAAGGAGTTAAGGAAGTTATGGAGTTAAGACGTATGTCTTTCAGCTTAAAAACTTCGCCAAAAAGACTATTGTCTTAACTCCTCAGCGACCGTAGGGAGCGATAACTCCTTTAACTTCTTTAACTCCTGAACTTGCGAACTTGAGCTATATCTTATTACATCTGCGAGAATGGCTGGCGATATTGACAGCCTGATTTCCAGTTGCTGCAACCATAGGCGGTCTTACCCTTGATGATAACGCCCTTTCCGCAGAGCGGACATGGCTTGCCTACCATTGGGTCGGCTGGAGACTTCTTTGCTGGCTTTTTCTTGAGATCTTCCTCCGTCATGATGGTCACTCTCCGGCTGCTGTTATCCGATAGAACATCGATGACAATCTGATTGATCTGTTCTTTCAAGCCGTTGATAAATTCTGCAGGGTCGTAGGTCTTATGCTCGATGTCTCGGAGCTTTTTCTCCCAGATACCGGTCAGCTCGCAGCTCTTCAGGAGTTCCTCGTGGATGGTGTCGATGAGTTCGATACCTGTTGGAGTTGCCATCAGGTTCTTGCGCTGGCGACGGATGTAGTGGCGCTTGAAGAGGGTCTCGATGATGCCGGCACGGGAGGATGGGCGACCGATTCCGTTCTCCTTCAAAGCTGCACGAAGTTCCTCGTCTTCCACGAATTTACCCGCTGTCTCCATCGCACGGA